>FTFU01001459.1_pt1 | contig 24774 bp, 24 predicted proteins | sample 1640511 | NCBI WGS metagenome assembly FTFU01 (sample SAMEA3914789, study PRJEB12502) | metagenome | biome: forest; material: soil | place: Canada | collected 2011-07-03 | depth 0.3 m | reverse complement strand
TGGCGCATGCGCCAAGTCCCAATTTCAACAACGATCTTTTGGAAAGCAAACCGCTGCGCGCCCCACTGGCTATACGGCGCCCCCGCCGACCTGTGACGCGAAGCACACCCTAAGCCGGCCGTTGCGTCAAGCAGAGCCGTGGGCGGGTGCGGCGATCCGCTGCATCAGGTCGCTGTCCCAGCCATAGGGGTCGGCGCGGAATTCGGCCAAGCCGTCAGGCCCGACGAAGGCGGTCCAATACATCAGATAGACCGCGATCGGCTCGGACATGGGGGCTCGCACGGTCTTCTTGCTGTCCAGGGTCTGTTTGATCTTGTCCTGGGTCCAGACCGGATCCCCCGCCATCAGAGCGTTGGCCAGGATCACCGCCTTTTCCAGCCGCACGCAGCCATGGCTCGCCTGGCGCGTAAAGCGGGCGAAGGTGCTGCGGGTGGGGGTGTCGTGCAGATAGACTCCGTAGCGGTTGGCGAAGTCGAACTTCACCTGGCCCAGCGCCGCCTTGGGGCCGGCCTTCTGTTGTATCCGTGTGCCGCCATCGGGGGTCGTGACGACGATGAAGTCATTGCGCTGCAGGTAGCCCGGATGGGCCTTCTCCTTGGGCAGGATTTCCTTGGCGGCGATTTCGGACGGCACGTTCCAGGGCGGGTTGAGCACGATGCTCTGGATCTGTGAGGTCAGCATCGGGGTCTCGTCGCCGACTTTGCCGGTCACCGCGCGCATGGACAGCATCGGCTGGTCGGCATGGAACAGGGTCAGCACGGCCGCGGCGATATTGACCTGCACCCGGTCGGACGGCAGGGCCGGGGGCATCCAGCGCCAGCGCTCCATATTGGCCAGGATCTGGGCGATGCGGTCCTGGACCGGCCGGTTCAGCGCGGCCAGGGTCGGCTTGCCGACCACCCCGCTCGGCTCCAGCCCATAACGCTTTTGCGCCCGGATCACCGCCTCGGCCATGGGCTGGTCGAACAGGTCGACCAGCTTGGGCTGGGGCAGGGCGGCGAAGGCCGGGTCTTCGATCGCGAGACGCTCGCGCAACTGGCCTACGCGCGGATCCTTGACCCCCAGTTTCAGGTCTGCGCCCGGATCTATGGCGTCCCAGCCGCCGTCGGCGGCGATGGCCCGGTAGCTGGCCAGCGCCCCGCGCAGGGACTGATAGCCGGCATAGGGTGGCGGCAGGCTGTCCAGCCAGGCGCCGAGACGGTCGGCGCTCGCCGCCGCCAGGAATCCCGGCGTCGGGTCATAGGGGGCGGGCCTCAACCCCCACTGGTCGTCAAAAGCGGCCGGGGTCAAACGGCCGCTATGCACCGCTCGGGCGTAGCGCAGGGTGGCGGCGATCAACTGGACTTCGCCCTGGTGACGCTGGTCGCTGCTGGAGGACTGCAGCAGGGCGTCAAGCCGCGGGGGCGTGAAGGCCTCGTGAGGAAAGCCTTGGGTCTCGACCTGGGCCAGGGTCTTGCGCAGGAGGTCCGCCTGATCGGGCCGCAGTTGCGTCCACACCGGCGGCGGGGGCGCTGGGGGCGCCTGCGGCGGCTGAGCCTGAGGTTGCTGGAGCGCGGGCTCCGCCGGCGCCTGCGAAGGGGGCGCGGCGGGTGGCGGCTGGGCCGGAGCCGTCGTCGCCGCCGACCCGGTGGCCACGACGATGGCCAGCATGGCCGCCAAGCCTAACGGCGAAGGGGTCCCCATCCTGCGCCTGTCTCGCGTCTGCATCGCCGGAACCGTCCCGTCCTCATCTATCCGCGGCTCGCCGACGTTCGGCCGAGCCATGGTTTCAGATAGTCGAGTCCGCCGAAGATTGCGCGGCTTCGACGACAGATTACCTACGGTGAGGCTTTTGAGTGACAAGCCGGGCGCCGCCGCGCGACCCGCATTTTGGTATTAAAATGGGCGCGCCCAAAAATCAGCAGTCCCATTCCGCGCCGCAGGCGTTTATGAAGCGCGCGACACTGCGCCTGGACGCCAAGGGACCCTCGCCTCATGACCAATCCGCTGCTGCAACTGCGCGACGCCGGCCAGGCCGTTTGGCTCGACTTCGTCCAGCGCGACATGCTGGAGAACGGCGGCCTGAAAGCCTTGATCGAACGGGACGGCGTCACCGGCGTGACCTCGAACCCGGCGATTTTCGAAAAGGCCATCGGCGGCAGCTCGGACTATGACGCGGCGCTGACGGCGTTCGTGGAGGAAGCCGACGGCGACGCCTCCGCCGCCTTTGAGCACCTGGCGATCCAGGACATCCAGGCCGCCGCCGACCTGCTGCGTCCGGTCTACGATCGCTTGGGCGGCCGCGACGGCTATGTCAGCCTGGAGGTCTCGCCGTACCTCGCCATGGACACAGAAGGGACCATCGCCGAGGCCCGGCGCCTGTGGGCGGCGGTGGGCCGGCCGAACCTGATGATCAAGGTTCCGGGGACCGGGCCCGGCGTGCCGGCGATCCGCCGACTGGTCGGCGAGGGGATCAATGTCAACGTCACCCTGCTGTTCTCGCTTCAGGCCTACCTGGCGGTGGCCGAGGCGCACATGGCGGGCCTGGAGGACTTCAGGGCCAAGGGCGGCGACGTCTCGCGCGTCGCCGGGGTGGCCAGCTTCTTCGTCAGCCGCATCGACAGCCAGATCGACGAGGTGATCGACGCGCGCCTGGGCGCCGGCGCGGGCGCGGACCAGGCGGCCCTTGCAAGCGTGCGCGGGCAGGTGGCCATCGCCAACGCCAAGATCGCCTATCAGCGCTATCTGGACCTGATCGCCACGCCGCGTTGGAAGGCCCTGGCCGAGGCGGGCGCGGGGCCCCAGCGGCTTTTGTGGGCCTCGACCGGGACCAAGAACCCCGACTACTCCGACGTGCTCTATGTCGAGACCCTGATCGGGCCCGACACCGTCAACACCATGCCGCCCAAGACCATGGACGCCTTCCGCGATCATGGCGTCGTGCGCCAGACCCTGACCGAAGATCCTGAAGGCGCCGCCGAGCGCCTGGCGACCGCCGAGCGGCTGGGCCTGAACCTGGACGGCGTCACCGAGCGGCTGGTGGTCGACGGCGTGAAACTGTTCGCCGACGCGGCCGACAAGCTCTACGCCGCCGTCGCCGACAAGCGCGCCAAGGGGCTGGGCGAGCGCCTCAACCGCCAGGTCATCGCCCTTCCCGACAGCCTCAAGGCGCCGGTCGCCGCGGCCGGCGAGCGGGCGCGGGCCGAGGGTTGGAGCCGCAGGCTGTGGGCCGGTGACGCCAGCCTGTGGACCGGCCAGGACGAGGCCAAGTGGCTCGGCTGGCTGGCCGCGGCGCGGGGCGAGCGAGTGGACCTCGACGCCCTGGAGGCCTTCTCGGCCGAGATCGCCGAAGCCGGCTTCATTCACGGCCTGCTCCTGGGCATGGGCGGATCCAGCTTGGGGCCCGAAGTGTTGGCCGAGACCTTCGGCTCGCGGCCGGGCCATCCCAAGCTGCTGGTGCTCGACTCCACCGATCCGGACCAGGTCGCCCGCTTCGAGGCGCAGATCGATCCGGCCCGGACCCTGTTCATCGTCGCCAGCAAGTCGGGCTCCACCCTCGAGCCGGACATCCTGCACCGCTATTTCTACGACCGCGCCTGCCAGGCCCTGGGCGCGGACAAGGCGGGGGCGTCCTTCGTCGCCATCACCGATCCGGGCTCGCAGCTGGAAGCCACCGCCAAGGCCCAAGGATTCCGCCACATCTTCCTCGGCGACCCTGAGATCGGCGGGCGCTATTCGGTGATGTCGAATTTCGGCCTGGTCCCGGCCGCGGCCGGGGGCCTCGACGTGCGCGCCTTCGTGGCCTCCGCCCGGCTGATGACCCATGCCTGCGAAGCTGGCGCGCCGCCGGCCGCCAATCCGGGCGTGGCCCTGGGCCTGGTGCTGGGCGCCGCGGCCGTGGCGGGCCGGGACAAGCTGACCCTGGTCGCCTCGCGCGGCCTCGCCGATGTTGGCGCCTGGCTGGAGCAGCTGATCGCTGAATCCACCGGCAAGATCGGCAAGGGCCTGATCCCGCTGGACGGCGAGCCCATAGAGCCGCCCGCGGCCTATGGCGGCGACCGCCTCTTCGCCTATCTGCGCCTGGCCGACCACGACCAGCCCGAGCTGGACGCCCACGTCCAGGCGCTCGAGGCGGCCGGTGAGCCGGTGGTGCGCATCGACCTGGCGCACCGCGATAGCCTGGGCCAGGAGTTCGTCCGCTGGGAGGTGGCCACCGCCATCGCCGGCGCGGTGATCGGCATCCATCCCTTCGACCAGCCCGATGTGGAAGCCAGCAAGATCAAGACCCGCGAACTGACCTTGGGCTACGAACAGACCGGCGTCCTGGCGGCCGAGGCGCCGTTCCTGGAAGCCGACGGCATCGCCCTGTTCGCCGACGAGGCCAATGTGCGGGAGCTGACCGCCGGCGGCGCCGACACCCTCGAGGCCGTGCTGGCGGCTCATTTCAGCAGAGCCAAGGTCGGCGACTACCTGGCCCTGCTGGCCTATATCGACCGCGACCACGCCCACATCGCCACCCTGCAGGACCTGCGGCGGAGGCTTCTGGAGCACACCAGGCTGGCCACGGCCCTGCAGTTCGGGCCGCGCTTCCTGCATTCCACCGGCCAGGCCTACAAGGGCGGGCCGGCCAGCGGCGTGTTCCTGCAGATCACCCACGCCATCGGCCAGGACCTGCCGGTTCCGGGACGCAAGTACAGCTTCGGCGTCGTCCTGCAGGCCCAAGCCCGCGGCGACCTCGGCGTCCTGGCCGAGCGCGGGCGACGGCATCTGCGGGTGCACCTCGGTTCGGGCGTCGATGCGGGCCTTCAGCGGCTGGCCGCCGCGGTCGGTCATGCGCTCGGCTGAGGCGGCCTGACAGAATAGCGGCCCTCAGACCACCTGATTGAGCAAGGGCTCGCCCGCGGCCAAGCGGCGGCAATTCTCGCGCGCGGCCGCGACGCTGCGCTGCAGGGTCTCCGGCGTCAGCCAGGCGATGTGCGGCGCCGCCACCACTTGCGGGAACGCGAACAGAGGGTTGTCGGCGCCCGCCGGTTCAGAGGCGAACACGTCCAGGCCCGCGCCGGCGATGTGGCCGCTGGCCAGGGCCGCGACCAGGGCCGCCTCGTCGATCAGCTCGCCGCGGGCGGTGTTGATGATCATGGCGCCCGTCTTCATCCGGGCGAGGGCGGCCGGTCCGATCAGGCCGCGCGTTTCGGCTGTCGCGGGGATATGCAGGCTGACGATGTCGGCCTGGGCCAGAAGCTCGTCCAGCGGCGCGAAGGGGTAGGGGATGTCGGGCTTGGGCGCGCGGGCGGTGTAGAGGACCCGGGCGCCGAGGGCCGTGAGCGCCGGGGCGAGGCGCTTGGGCCCCTCGCCGAATCCGACGAGGCCGATGGTGCGGCCGGCGATCTCGCCGGATGTGTCCAGAAGGTCCAGGTCGGGCCGCCAGCCGTCGCCGGCCCGGGTGATGCGGTCGAAATAGGCCGCCCGGCGCAAGGTGGCCATCATCAGCATCAGGGTCATTTCGGCGACCGCCTGGCTGTTGGTTCCCGGCATGTTGGCGACGGCGATCCGGCGCGCCGCCGCAGCCTCCAGGTCGATGGTGTTGACCCCGACCCCCAGCTTCTGGATCAGCCGCAGCCGGGGCGCCGCGGCGATGACCTCAGCGGTAACCGGCTTCAGGACATGCAGCAGCACCTCGGCGTGCGTCATCACGGCCGCGAAGCCGGCTTCGTCGGTTTCGTTGACGACGTCGAGCTTGCCGAAGCCGTCGAAGGCGCTGCGCAGGATGCGCTCGAAGCCCGGGCTGGCGCGATACTGCAGCACGATGTTCATCGCAGCCTCCCGGGCCGAATCTCGGTCAGGACTTCAGCCGCCGCCGATCCGCGGGCAGGATGGCGACCGCTTGCTCCGCCTCCAGAGGGGCCGGTTCCAGGTATGGCCCAAACTCCCGCGGATGCACGAACTCCGCCCGATACCAGGGCTGGTGGTGGGCGTCGAACACCTCACGCAGCCAGTCGATGACGCAGCGGATGCGGGCCGAACGGCCGTCGCGCCGGCGCACGAGCCATAGCCTCTGGGTCTCGACCGGCAGGTCCAGCATGACCAGGCTCGGTTCGACGCTGAGGATCGCGGTCGGCAGCGAGCCGATGCCGACCCCATGCTTGATGGCGAAGAAGGAGACGGCGCTGGAATTGGTGACGATGCGCTTGTGCAGGAAGTCCTGGGACGCCGCCGTGCGTGGATGCCAGGACTCCCGCTCCCGGTCTTGGGCCACGTGGTGCACGTGGGGGTGCAGGCTGACATCCTCCGGCGCGCTCGGGACCCGGTAGAGGTCCACATAGCCGCGCGATGCGAACGGGGTGTAGTGGAAATAGGCCAGGGGTATGGCGACCATGTCCGGGTTCTTCGGCTCGACGAAAGTCAGCGTCAGATCGACGTCGCCACTGATGGGGCGGTCGGGCCATAGGCCGCTGTCGATGATCAGGTCGATCTTGGGATTGGCGCGCAGGAATTCCGGCAGGTGGGGCGGCAGCAATATGCCCGCCAGCCCATCATGCGCCGAAAGTCTGACCCGGCCCTCTGGCGCAGTTTCGCTGTCGAGTACGTGGGTTTCAAAGGTTTCGGCGGCCCGCTCCATGACCAGGGCGCTGTCATAGGCGCGCTCACCGGCCTCGGTCAGGGTCACGCCCTGGGGGCCGCGGAGCAGGAGCTTGGTGTTCAGCCGCTCCTCCAGCCGGTCGACAGCGCGGGTGATGGTGGTCAGGCCGATGTCGAGAGCCCGCGCGGCCGCGCCGAAGCTGCCCAGGCGCGCCACCGCCCAGAACAGGCGGATGTCGGTCCAGTCCGCTTTGCGTCGAACGACCTTTGTCAAGACAGGATAGCCCCCTCATTTCCGCAAGACCCTCTTGCAATCTTCGTGGGTCCCCGAAACGGCCTCCAGGCTCTACCAAAGGCGCACGGCTAGCAACAAGGAGCTTGTGCAGTGCAGCAAGAATCCCAGGCAGGCGGCGCCGATTTCATCCTACTGACCGGCCGAGGGGGCTGAGCGCCATGTTCGCGCTCCGTCCCGAGCCGTCGGCGACGATCCGTCACCTCGTCTGCCTCGACCTGGTCCGCTCCGAAACGCGGCTCGACGGCCTCGATCATCCCGGCATAGACCGGCGGGTCGAGGTTTGCCGCCGGCTCCTGCTGCATGCGCGTTGGCGCGGCTGGGAGATCACCCACGTGCATCCGCGTTCGGCCTCGCGCGCGTCGCGGCCGGTGGCTGGGCTCGAGCCCCTGCCCAGCGAGCGGCTGGTCTATCGCACCGGCGTCTCGGCCTTTTCCAACCGAGCCTTCCGTCAGGCGGTCAAGGCCGCCCCCGAGGCCGAGCTGGTCATCGCCGGCTTTTCCCTGTCGTCCTCCTGCCTCGCCACCGCCTTGACCGCGCACGATTGGGGCCTGCCCGTGGTGCTGGCCTCGGAGGCGGTGCTGGGCGCGTCGACCGGGGAAAGCGAGCGGTCGCTTCGTTCGGTCGTAGCGCCGTTCGTCCGAATCGCGGCAGCAGACGAGCTGATCGAGGTGCGGCGCAGCTTGCGCCTCGTCGTCGGCGGGGCTGGGTGAAAGGGATGGGGGCGTGTCGAGGGAGCAGGTGGCGGCCTTGCTGAATCTGCTCGGCGAACTGGAAGGTCACCTTGACAACGTCCTCGACCCCGAACTGACGGAACTGCGCCAGACGGTTGGCGCAACCCTCGCCGCCCTCTATCGCGCCAACGCCGAGCAGCGGCTTGGCCTGGCGATGGCGGCGCTAACCCGGCACTGACCCCGCTCACTCCGCCAACGCCAGCTGGTGCAGGGCGATGGCGCCGGCGGTGGCGACATTGAGCGAGTCGAAACCGGCGCTCATGGGAATGCAGACGTCCGTGGCCTGATCGATCAGGCGCTCGTCCAGACCTGGCCCTTCGGCCCCGAGGAGCAGGGCGGCGCGCTGCGGCGGGCGCAGGTCTTTCAGCGGGGTTCGGCCTTTCGGCGTCAGCGCCAGGGGCTCGAAGCCGAACGCACGCAGCAGCCCGATCGGATCGTCATCGGCCCCCAGGCGGGCGAAGGGCGTCACCAGGGCGCCGCCCACCGAAACCCGGATCGCCTTGCGGTAAAGCGGGTCGCAGCACTGCGCGTCGAGCAGCACCGCGCCCACGCCGAAGGCCGCGGCGTTGCGGAACAGCCCGCCCATGTTGTCGTGATTGGCGATGCCGAACAGGCACAGCGCCAAGGCCCGCGGCGGCAGGCTGGCCAGAAGGGCGCCGGAGTCGGGCGCCTCGGCCCGGCGGGCCAGGCCGAGGACGCCGCGGTGGATGGGAAATCCCACCACATGGTCCATCACCGCCTGGCTGGCGGCGTAGACCGGAACCGCTTGCGGCGCCGCAGCCAGCATAGGGCCCAGCCGCTCGATCCGTTTGTCTGCGATCAGCATCGACAGCGGCTGGTGACGCCGTTGGGCCAGCAGCATGCGCAGAACCACCTCGCCCTCGGCGACGAACAGCCCCTGGCGGCCGACCAGGTCCTTTTCACGGATGTCGCGATAGCCGGCGATGCGCGGATCATCGGGGTCGTCGATAGGGATGATGACAGGCAGTGGAATTACCTCAAAAAAGGTCGCGCGCGCAGGGCGGGAACATCTTGCTGTCGCGGCCCGCCTGGCGCTAGTCAGACTCATGACCGGCCAAATCCAATCCTTATGGCGTCATCCCGTCAAAGGCTTCACCCCCGAACGGTTGGAGAGCGCGGCCCTGACCGAGGGCGGCTTTTTCCCCTGCGACCGGATCTATGCGGTCGAGGATGGGCCGTCGGGCTTCGACCCGGCTGCTCCGGGGCACATCTCCAAGCAGAAGTTCACGGTGCTGGCCAAGATCGCCGCCGTGGCCAGAGCCCGCACCGCCTATGACGAGGCCAGCGGCGAGATCCGTGTCGGCGCCGAGGGCTGGCCCGACCTGAACGCCAGGCTGACCGAGCCTGAGGGGCGCGAGGCCTTCGCGGGCTGGCTGACGAGCTTCCTGGACGGAGAAGCCAGCGGCCCGCTGAAAGTGGTCGAGGCGCCGGGGCATCGGTTCACCGATCATCCGCAGGGCCATGTCTCGATCATCAATCTGGCCAGTGTGCGCGACCTCCAGGCTCGGATCGGCCGGCCGGTCGACCCCTTGCGGTTCCGGGCCAATCTCTATGTCGACGGCTGGCCAGCCTGGGCGGAGAACGATTGGGTCGGCCGGACGCTGCGGCTGGGCGCGGCCAGGGCGAAGGTGTTCAAGCCGATCGTCCGCTGCGTCGCCACCCACGTCGATCCCGCCACCGGCGAGCGCGACATCGACCTGGTCAAGGCGCTGCACGACAACTATGGCCACCTGTTCTGCGGGATCTATGTCGCCGTGACCGGCGGCGGAACTATCGCGGCCGGGGATCCCGCGGAGCTTGTCTCGTGAGCCTGACCCTGGTCCAGGCCTGGACCGCGGCGCGCAAGCGGTTGGAGAGCGCCGGCGTCGACAGTCCCGTTATCGATGCGCGCCTGCTCGTCGAAGCCGCGGCGGGCGCCACGCGCGTCGACATCATCACCGATCCGCACCGGGCCCTGACCGCCGAACAGGAAGACGCTCTGGAGATCTACGTGACGCGGCGCGAGCGGCGCGAGCCGGTCAGCCACATCCTGGGCCGCAAGGGCTTCTGGAAGATCATGGTCGGCGTTACGCGGGACGTGCTGACGCCGCGGCCGGACACCGAGACCCTGGTCGACCTGGCGTTGAAGACCTTTCCCGAGGGGCGCGTCTTCAACATGCTGGACCTGGGCGTGGGCTCCGGCGCCATCCTCCTGGCCATCCTGGCCGAGCGGCCGGGCGCCAAGGGCCTGGGCGTCGACGTCTCCGAGGAGGCCCTGGCCGTGGCGCGGGAGAACGCGGCCAATCTCGGCCTGGCCGGCCGCGTGGCCCTGTTGCGCGGCGATTGGACCCAGGGGTTGGCGGAGGCGAGTTTCGACCTGGTGGTCTCCAACCCGCCCTATATTCCCACCGGAGACATCGCGGCTCTGCAGCCCGAGGTCAGCCGCTACGAGCCGCGCCTGGCCCTCGACGGCGGCGCCGACGGCCTGGAGGCGTACCGCATCCTGGCGCCGGAGATCCTGCGCGTGGTCAAGCCCGGCGGGCGCTTTCTGGTCGAGATCGGCTTCGACCAATCCGAAGCGGTCGAGGCCCTGTTCAAGGCGGCGGGCGGTAAGGAAATTACAACGATCAAGGACCTAGCTAACAAGGACCGCGTTATCATGGGGGTGAAGCCCGTCTAAGAATTCCCTTGGAAAACCGTCCGCGAGTCGTTAGATCAAGGGAGTTCCCACCCAAATCGCCGGGCGCCTGGGGTTAGCTTTCGAGGACATCGAAGGCGTCTCAGCGGCGGATATGGCTGGCGCCGCCGCCGCGGTGCGCTGATGACGGGAACAAGGACGACGCGTTCTCGAACAGGATCGATCCCGGGACGGAAAGTCCCGATCCGACCACTAGACCAGCCGCCCGCAGGGTTCGCCCTCAGGCGCCAGTCAAGATCACTGGAAAACATGAGAGATTTCAAGGGTATGAAGCGGCAGCGTAGCCGCAATCGCAGCGGAGGCGGCGGTGGTAAGCCGCAGCACAACGCCAACCGCGCGTTTGAATCCAACGGTCCCGATGGAGTCAAGATCCGCGGCGCCGCGCAGCATGTGTATGAGAAATATCAGCAGCTGGCGCGCGACGCCCTGACCTCGGGCGACCGCATCCTGGCCGAGAGCTACCAGCAGCACGCCGAGCACTATTTCCGGGTCCTGCGCGCCATGCAGCCGCAGCGGCCGGCCAGCGACATCATCGGCCGCGACGCCTTCGCCTCCGGCTTCGACATCGATTTCGAGGACGAAGGCGGGGCCGAGGCCGAGTCCGCCGAAACCGTCGAAGGCGACGGCGATCAGCGCTCCGATGGCCGGGGCGAGTGGCGCGGCGAGGGTCGGCGGGACGACCGCCAGCGCGACGATCGGCAACGCGACGATCGCCAGCGCGAGCGCAACTTCAGCCGCGACGACCGCCAGCGTGATGATCGGCCGCGTGACGATCGGCCCCGTGACGATCGGCCCCGTGACGATCGGCAACGCGAGGACCGCTATCGCGACCGCGACGACCGCCCGCGGGATGACCGCCCGCGCGACGATCGTCCGCCGCGCGAAGATCGTCCGCCGCGCGAGGACCGTCCCCGTTTCCGCGACCGGGATCGGGACCGTGACGACCGGCCGCCGCGCGAAGAGCGCGCATCCGGCGAACGGCGCTTCGAGCGGGTCGATCCGATGGCCATCGTCGAGCCCCAGGCCTCGCCTTTGACCCCGCCGGCCGAGCCGGCTGCGCCTTCGCCGATGCTGCGCTCCGAGGACGGCGGCGTCAGTCACGCCCCGGCCTTCCTGCAGCCCCGCGCCGAGCCGAAGCCCGCCGAAGCCAAGGCGGTCGCGGTCCCGGCCCCTGCCGAAGAGGCGGAAGCCCGGCCAGCCCGCGCGCCTCGCCGCCGCCGCGCGCCGCGCAATTTCGAAGCCGCCGGCGATGCGCCCGCCGCTCCGGCCAACGGCGCCACGGAAGACGCGTAAGGATCGTCCGAACCCTTCCCCCGCCCCGGGGAAGGGCTTCGCTGTCCTTCCTGTTGCATTTTCGACACAGTCCTCGAGCGGCACTGCCTAAAAACTGCGCAAGCGGCGCTTTGGGCTTGCGCGGGCTTGGCCGTGACCGCATCTAGGCGCCGCGGCGCCAGAGGCGCGGCGACGATCCGATTTCGCCCCGATCTCCTCGTGAGCCACGGCGATTTCAGCCGGCGACGATTTAGGGGACTTGGGGCGATTGGCCAGCGACGGACGCGGCGAGCGGCGCGTGTTCCATGCCTTGGACGGCATGCGTGGGATCGCGGCCGTGTTCGTGGCCATGCGCCACACCGCCTTCTTCCACAAGCTGGGCATCCCCGGCGGCTACATGGCCGTCGACCTGTTCTTCGTGCTCAGCGGCTTCGTCATCGCCCATGCCTATGAGCGGCGCTTCGAACAGGGGCTGTCCGCCGGCCGCTTCATGGCCCTGCGCTACGTGCGCCTGTGGCCGGTGTACGCGCTGGGGGCTGGCCTCGGCCTGATCGCGGCCCTGATCCACGCCCTCCCGGGCCGCGACAGCCTCAGCCCGATGCAAGTGGCCCACACCGCGCCCTTCGCCCTGGCCATGCTGCCCGGGCCGCACGTGCGGCCGATGCTCTATCCGGTCAATTCGGTGGCCTGGTCCCTGGCCCTGGAACTGATGATCAACGCGGTCTACGCCCTCGCCTGGAGGCCGCTGCGCCGGCCGGCGGTGTTGATGGCGAGCCTCGCCGTCTCCGGCCTGGCGCTGGTGGCCGCGGTTTTGTGGTTCGGCAAGCTCGACATCGGCTTTCTCTGGCGCGACTGGGTGGGCGGCCTGCCGCGCGTGGCGTTCTCCTTCACGGCGGGACTTGCGGTCTATCGGCTCTGGCGTAGACGCGCGTGGTCGTTCAGGATCCCAGCCGGGGCCCTGCTGGCGAGCCTTCCGGTGCTGTTGTGCCTGCCTCTGGGCCAGGACATCTATCCCCTGGTCTGCGTCCTCGCGGTCTTTCCGGCGCTGGTGTTCGCCGTGGCGGCGGCGCCGGAACCCAGCCCGCTGCCGGCGCGCCTGTTCACCCTCCTGGGCGCGGCGTCCTCCCCCCTCTACGCCCTGCACAAGCCGCTGGGCGAGATCGTGGCCCTGGGCCTGCGCCAGGGCGCGCCGCACTTGGTCGACCGCTGGCCGGTGCTGACGGGGGCGCCCTATCTGATCGCCCTGATGGGGATTTGTCTGCTGGTCGAGCGCTACTACGACCGGCCTTTGCGCCAACGGCTGAACGCAGGGGTCGGCCGGGTCAGCCGCATCCTGCGCCAGTGGGCCCGTGTGACCATCGAGCCTTTCGCCCCGGCCAAGGGCGATAATCCGATCACGGAGCGCTAGCCGCTCTCGCCTGCGCGCCTGCGGCGACCGGCTTGGCCGGCTTCAACTTCAGCCACGGCCAAGTCAGCTTGGGCAGGGCGAAGCCCTTGCGCGGGGCCGGCGCCGGCGGGATGCAGGCCTCGAGCAGTTCCAGCAGCACCTCGGGCGGGCCGTCGTTGAGGAAATGGTTCGCGCCCGCGGCCCGATGATAGCGCATGACCGGCCGGCGGATCTCGGCGATCAGCTTCTCCACCGCCTCGATCGGGGCGAAGTCGTCATTGTCGCCGTGGATCACGTGGATCGGCGCCTTCAGCCGCGGGAGGGCGCGGCGCATGTGGGCCAGTTGGGCCGAATGGCCGGTGACCTCGATGACGGCATGGCGCAGGTCGCGCGGGATGACGCCGGCGAAGCGCTCGCCCATCTCCACCAGCCAGCGCGAGGTCGGCCCGAACTCGCCGAGGAAGCTCGACAGCATGACCACGCCATGGACCTTGCGCGGGTGCTCGGCCGCCATCAGGGCAGCAATCGCCGCCCCGTAGGATTGGCCCACCAACAGCACCTTCTGGCCCGGCGCTGTTTCCAGCAGCGAACTCAGCGCCACCGCCTGCATGCGGATGTCGGGCACGCAGGTCGGCGGCTCGCTGAGGGCGAACCCCGGCCGATCGACCACCACCATGTGCCGGTCGGCAGGCAGGGCGGCCAGCACCGGGGCCCAGTATTCGGCCCAGGACGGCGCGCCGGTGATCACCACGATCTTCCATGGCGTCGGCGCTTCGCGCGGCGTCTCCAGGGCCGAAAGGGTCCAGCCCAGGCCGCCGCCGGCCCGGACGGCGATGCGGCGCACGACCGTGTCGGGGTAGTCTTTCGCGGTCGGCGCATGCTCGCTGCGGCCCAGGGCGGCGGATTCGAAGCATGCCCAGGCCACGCCGAACACGCCCTTTGGGCGCCGATCCCTGACCGCACCGCCCTTGCCCCGCTCGTTCAGCATGGCCGCCTCGATTTGATCTGTCTCAGGGCCGAACGCTCAAGGCCGGTCCAGAGTTCTACAGATTGGCAGGGCGCGGCGACCGGCCAAGTCCGAACAACCGGCAGGGCTTCTTGTGTGGCCTCTATGCCACACCTACATCAGCCCCGGGCCGCTCGCGCTTGATCAAGGCGACGGCTCAATCCGCCGCCCAAGAGGGGACGCAAATGAATATCGACCTCTATTCCGACCGCGCCAAACAGGCGATCCAGTCGGCTCAATCCCTGGCGCTCGCCCGCCGTCACCAGCAACTGGCGCCTGAACACCTGCTGAAAGTCCTGCTGGAAGAAAAGGACGGCCTGGCCCGCGCCCTGATCCAGAGCGCCGGCGGCCGGCCCGACGCGGTCGACCAGGCCGTCGAGGCTCTGCTCGGCAAGACGCCCAAGGTCGAGGGCGGCTCGGGCCAGCTCTATATGAACCCCAATACCGCGCGGGTGTTCGCCACGGCCGAAGCCGGCGCCAAGGCCGCCAGCGACGCCTTCGTCACCACCGAGCGGGTGCTGATCGCCATCGCCAAGGACGGCGGCGAGGCGGCCGATGCGATCAAGAAGGCCGGCGCCAACGCCAAGGGGCTGGAAGAGGCCGCCAACGCCCTGCGCAAGGGCCGCACCGCCGACAGCGCGGGGGCCGAGGACAGCTATGACGCGCTCAAGCGCTACGCCCGCGACCTGACGCAGGCCGCGCGCGACCAGAAGCTGGACCCGGTGATCGGCCGCGACGAGGAGATCCGCCGCACCATCCAGGTCCTCTCGCGCCGCACCAAGAACAACCCGGTCCTGATCGGCGAACCCGGCGTTGGCAAGACCGCCATCGTCGAGGGTCTGGCCCTGCGCATCGTCAATGGCGACGTGCCCGAAAGCCTGAAGGACAAGAAGCTCCTGGCGCTCGACATGGGCTCCCTGATCGCCGGCGCCAAATACCGCGGCGAGTTCGAGGAGCGGCTGAAGGCGGTGCTGAACGAGGTGACCGCCGCCGAGGGCTCGATCATCCTGTTCATCGACGAGATGCACACGCTCGTCGGCGCCGGCAAGGCTGACGGGGCCATGGACGCCTCTAACCTTTTGAAGCCGGCCCTGGCGCGCGGCGAGCTGCATTGCGTCGGCGCCACCACGCTGGACGAATACCGCAAGCACGTGGAGAAGGACGCCGCCCTGGCCCGCCGCTTCCAGCCGGTGTTCGTCAGCGAGCCGACCATCGAGGACACCATCTCGATCCTGCGGGGCCTGAAGGAGAAGTACGAGCTCCACCACGGGGTCCGCATCAGCGACAGCGCCATCGTCGCCGCCGCTACCCTGTCCAACCGCTATATCGCCGACCGCTTCCTGCCCGACAAGGCCATCGACCTAGTGGACGAAGCCTCCAGCCGGGTGCGCATGGCCATCGATTCCAAGCCCGAGGAGCTGGACGAGATCGACCGGCGCATCGTGCAGCTGAAGATCGAGCGCGAGGCCCTGTCCAAGGAAAAGGACGACGCCTCCCGGCAGCGCCTCGAAAAGCTCGAGGACGAGCTCGACGACCTGGAAGGCCAGTCCGCCGAGATGACCGCCCGCTGGCGCGCCGAGAAGGAAAAGGTCTCCACCGCCGCCCAATCGCGCGAGGCCCTGGACCGGTTGCGCGCTGAACTGGAGCAGGCCCAGCGCCGCGGCGACCTGCAGCGCGCCTCCGAGATCCTCTATGGCGAGATCCCGGTGCTGGAAAAACGCCTGACCGAGGAGGAGGGCGAGAGCGCCGACTCCATGACGCCCGAGGTGGTGGACGCCGAACAGATCGCCGCCGTGGTCTCCCGCTGGACGGGGGTGCCGGTGGAAAAGATGCTGGAGGGCGAGCGCGAAAAGCTGCTGCGGATGGAGGACCAACTGCGCCTGCGCGTGGTGGGCCAGGAGGACGCCCTGGTCGCGGTCTCGGACGCGGTGCGCCGGGCCAGAGCCGGCCTGCAGGACCCCAACCGCCCGATCGGCTCGTTCCTGTTCTTAGGGCCAACCGGCGTCGGCAAGACCGAACTAACCAAGGCCCTGGCCGAATTCCTGTTCTCGGACGAGGCCGCCATCACCCGGATGGACATGTCGGAATACATGGAAAAGCACTCGGTCAGCCGGCTGATCGGGGCGCCTCCGGGCTATGTCGGCTATGACGAGGGCGGGGCCCTGACCGAGGCCGTGCGGCGCCGGCCCTATCAGGTCGTGCTGTTCGACGAGGTCGAAAAGGCCCACCCGGACGTATTCAACGTGCTGCTCCAGGTGCTGGACGACGGCCGCCTGACCGACGGCCAGGGCCGCACGGTGGACTTCAAGAACACCCTGATCATCATGACCTCGAACCTCGGCTCGGAATACCTGGCCCAACAGGCGGCCGGGCCCGAGAGCGATCTGGAGAGCGTCGAGGCGGTCCGGCCATTGGTGATGGACGTGGTGCGCAAGCACTTCCGGCCCGAGTTCCTGAACCGGATCGACGAGATCATCCTCTTCAAGCGGCTCGGCCGCGGCGAGATGGACTCGATCGTGAAGATCCAGCTGAAGCGGGTGGAGAAGCTCCTGGCCGACCGCCGCATGAGCCTGGACGTCGACCCCGCCGCCCTGCATTGGCTGGCCGAGCGCGGCTACGATCCGATCTATGGCGCGCGGCCGCTCAAGCGGGTGATCCAGAAGGAGCTGGTGGACATCATCGCCAGGAAGCTCCTCGGCGGCGAACTGGCCGACGGCTCGGTGATCCACGCCACCGCGGGTGAAGGCGGGCTCGAGATCGGCAAGGCGATGGTGCATTAGTTGCTGAACCCCTCCTCGATAATCGGGGAGGGGCTTTTCTTATGCGGCCACGTTTGACAGCTCTGAGGCCCCCACCGACAGTCCACCCCTCTGGGTGAAACTGGCGGCGGGAGGTCCATCATGGCGGGCGTTTACAATGTGGCGGTGCTGGTCGGCAGCCTGCGCAAGGGCTCGTTCAACCGCATGGCGGCCCATGCCTTGGCCGAGCTGGCGCCGGACACGCTGAAGCTCGACATCCTCGAGATCGGCCAGTTGCCGCTCTACAACCAGGACCTCGACGCCGACCCGCCCGCCGCCTGGGCCCAGTTCCGCGACGACGTCCGCCGGCATGACGCGGTGCTGTTCGTCACCCCGGAATACAACCGCTCGGTTCCGGGCCTCCTGAAGAACGCCATCGACGTCGCCTCCCGCCCCTATGGCCAGAGCGCATGGGCCGGCAAGCCGGCGGCGATCATGAGCATTTCGCCCGGCGCTGTCGGCGGCTTTGGCGCCAACCACCACCTGCGCCAGTCGCTGGTGTTTCTCGACATGCCGGTGCTGCAGCAGCCTGAGGCCTATGTCGGCGGTGCGGCGGGCTTGTTCGACGCCGACGGCAAGCTGGCCAACGAGGGCACGCAGAAATTCTTCCGCGCGTTCATGGAAGCGTTCGCAGGCTGGATCGAGCGGACGGCGCGGTGACTACCCCACCGCCTTGCCCATCCTGACCAGCGGCACCGCCACCCCGCCCCGCGCGTCCTCGAAGGCCTCGATCGGGGTGAAGCCATAGGCTTCGTAGAGCGGCTTGCCTGACAGGGTCGCGGCCAGCTCCAGGCGCTTGAAGCCCTCGGCCTTGGCGGCGGCTTCGCAGAGCGACAGGATCAGCCGGCCGACCCCGCGCCGGGCGAAGGCCGGGTTGGTGTACATGGCCCGCACTCGGGCCGGCTCGCGTTCGGGATCCAACAGGCGCGGCTGGCGGCCCGGGGTGTGGTCGCCGCCGTAGAGGGTGTCGCGCCGGCTCCAGCCGCCGCAGCCGGCCAGGGCGCCTTCCTGCTCGATGACGAAATAGGTGCCGTCGGCCACCAGTTGGCTGTCCAGGCCCATGATCATGCGGCTGGAGGCGATCTGCTCGGGGGTCAAAAACCCCTTCTGCAATTCGCCGATCGCCTCGCTCATCAGGGCTGAGAGGGCGGGCAGGTCGGCGGCGGTGGCGATGCGGTGAGTCAGGGATGCGCTCATGCCGCGACTATGCCGCCAGATCGCAACGGGGCAAGAACCCGTTCCCAAAAGACCCGTTTCTGGCGTAGCAAGCCCTATGGTGCGAACCCTCACATCCGCGGCCCTCGTCCTCGCCCTGGCCTTCACCGCTCCCGCTCACGCCGCCGAGCGCAGCGACGCCGATCGCGAGACCACCCTGAACGACCTCGCCTACGTCCTCGGCCAGAGCCACGCCCTGCGCCAGGCCTGCCAGGGCCAGGCCGACCAGTTCTGGCGCGAGCGCATGTACCACCTGATCCAGACCGAACAGCCCGACCAGGGCTTCGAGCGCCGCCTGAAGGACAGCTTCAACACCGGCTACGCCGCCGCCCAGTCCACCTATCCCGCTTGCAGCCCCCAGAGCCGCCGGGCCGAGGCGCGGGCGGCGGAGCGAGGAAGGGCGTTGGTGGAGGGGCTTGCGGCGCAATAGGTTGAAGGCATGGCGCTCCAGCCCACCCCGCGCTAGGCTCCTTCCACATAAACCCAACCCTCGGGGGAGGCGCGGCCTTGTTACTTGGTCAGATCGTTCTGTGGGCGCTGATCGCCCTGGCGGCGTTCGTGGTGATGAGCGCGATAAAGATCGTGCCGCAGGGGCGCGAATTTACGGTCGAGCGGTTCGGGCGCTACAGCCGCACCTTGAAGCCCGGCCTGACCATCCTGACGCCGTTCTTTGAGACTATAGGCCGGCGCATGAACATGATGGAGCAGGTCATGGAGGTGCCGCAGCAGGAGGTGTTCACCAAGGACAATGTCACCGTCCAGATCGACGGCATCGTCTTCATCCAGGTGATCGATGCTTCCAACGCCGCCTATCGGGTCGACAACCTGTCCTACGCCATCGGCCAGCTGGCCATGACCAACCTACGCACGGTGGTGGGCTCGATGGAGCTGGACGACGTGCTCTCACAGCGCGACTCGATCAACACCAAGCTCTTGGCCGCCATCGATGCGGCGACCGAGCCATGGGGAATCAAGGTCACGCGGATCGAGATCAAGGACCTGAAGCCGCCGGCCGACATCTCCAACTCCATGGCGCGGCAGATGAAGGCCGAGCGCGAGCGACGGGCGGTGGTCACCGAGGCCGAGGGCGAGAAGCAGGCCGCCATCACCCGGGCCGAGGGGGCCAAGCAGTCGGCCGTGCTGCAGGCCGAGGGGCGCCGGGAGGCGGCCTATCGCGACGCCGAGGCTCGCGAACGCTCGGCCGAGGCCGAGGCCAAGGCCACCACCATGGTCTCGGAAGCCATCGCCCGCGGCGACGTCAACGCCATCAACTACTTCATCGCCCAGAAATACGTGGAGGCGTTCGGCAAGCTGGCCGAGTCGCCGCAGCAGAAGACGGTGATCGTGCCCGCCGACATGGCCGCCTTGATCGGCACCATCGCCGGGGTGGGGACCCTGGCCAAGACCGCCGCCGAGGAGGCGGGGAGGGCGCCGCCGCCGAGGCCCCGGGCTCCGCAAGCATAAGGTCCAGCCGATGCAGACCGCCGAGATCTACGCCCTGACCCATCCCTTCTGGGGCTGGCTTGCGGCCGGCGCCCTGCTCCTGGTGCTGGAGCTGTCCAGCGGCTCCGGCTACCTGCTGTGGCCGGCCGCCTCGGCTGTGGCGGTGGGCCTGCTGACGCTGGTGACGCCGGTGGGCGGGATCGCCCAGGTGGTGATCTTCACCGTGCTGACCATCGCCTCGACCTATCTCGGCCGGCGCTATTTGAAGCCGGCGGCGGCCATGCCGGGGCCGGACCTGAACGACAAGGTCGCGCGTCTGGTGGGCCGTACGGGCGAGGTGGCCCACGCCTTCAGCCACGGCCGTGGGCGGGTGTTCGTCGACGGCTCGGAATGGGCGGCGGACGCCGACGAGGACGAGGGCTTGGCCAAGGGGGCCAGGGTCCAGGTGGTCGAGGTGCTGGGCGGCGGACGGCTGAAGGTGAGGGCGGGGTAGGGCGCGCCTACCCACGCCGCCGGAAATAGCGCCGCCGCAGTTGGCCGGCTCTGCGCCAGCGCGACGGCACGATCAGGCGCTCGACGCGCAGGGCCTGTTGCCACAGGACGGGGAAGATCTCGGGCTCGCGGCGGATCAGCCGGCGCACCGGGAACACCACATTAGGGTGGCGCTGCTGCAGGCGGATGAAGCGCCGCCGGGACTTGGGCGAGTTGCGCAGCACCATGATCAGGCCGACCACCAAGAGCGGCAGGCCCAGGTGCCCGGGCAGCAGGGCCAGGACGAAGCCCGCCGCGATGATCACGCTGCCCACCCCCACGATCGCCAGCCGCACGCCCTCTCGCGTCGCCCGGCGCGCGAACGCATAGGCGCCGGCGAAGGGCGCGCCAGTCGAGGGCTCGGGACGCAGGGACACGGTCGAGAACATGGGGGCTTTGCGATCTGACCGCCGACGATTCGGCGGTCTGGGGAGGTGAGCCTGATATGCGTACGAAAGTGAGGCTATCAAAGGTGCGGTTGACGACGCTCTAATGAAAAAAACTAGAAGCGCTTTTAGGCGTGGCAATTTGGCCGCACCCGGGCGCCCGCGGGAAGTGACTTCAGGCACGTCGGCGGCGCGGCGCCAGCCTTGATCTAGCGCTTCGGTCCCTTGGCCTTGCGTTCGGGCTTGCCGGGCGGCGGACCTTTGGCCTTGTGTGGCGGCGGGCCGCCACGGGGGGCCTTGTGCGCCGGCGGACCGCCGCGGGGAGCATTGTGCGGCGGCGGACCGCCGCGAGGAGCCTGGTCGGGGCGGCCGCGGGGCGGCGCGCCCTTGCCGGTCGGAGCGCCGGCGGGTTCGATGCGCATCTTGTCGTCGGGGTGAGCCTGGACGGCGGCGGAGAAGCGCTGTTCCGCGTCCGGCGCGATCTCGAACTTGGTCTCGCGGTCGAAGATGCGGATCTGGCCTATGTCCTTCTTGGTCACGTGCCCCAGGCGGCAGATCAGGGGGATCAGCCACTTGGGATCGGCGTTGGCGCTGCGGCCCACCGGCAGGCGGAACCAGCGCCCGCCCTCGACGCGGTCGAAGTCGGTGGGCGCCCGGTCTCGCTCATAGGGCGCGCGCTCATGGGGCCGGGCGGCGCCGCGCTCGCGACGGGCGCCGTCATCCGCCGGAGCATCGAACAGCTCCTCGGGCGCCGGCGAGTTCGCGCGGTGCAGGCGGATCAGGGCGGCGGCGATCTGCTCGGCCCCGCGCTGTTCGATCAGCGAGCGGGCCAGGGCTAGGTCTTCCTCGGCCGCGGCCTCGGTCAGCATCGGATCGTCCAGCAGCCGCTGCTGGTCGCGCAGGCGGATCTCCTCGGCGGCCGGCGGCCCGCTCCAGGCCGCTTCGATATTGGCCGAGGCCAGGAGCTGTTCGGCGCGGCGTCGGCGCGGATAGGGGACCAGCAGCGCCGAGACCCCCTTGCGCCCCGCCCGGCCGGTGCGGCCGCTGCGGTGCAGCAGCCCGGCGCGGTTGACCGGCAGGTCGGCGTGGATGACGAGGCCCAGGTCGGGCAGGTCGAGCCCCCGGGCGGCGACGTCGGTGGCCACGCACACCTTGGCGTGGCCGTCGCGCAGGGCCTGCAGGGCGTCGGTACGCTCCTTCTGCGACAACTCGCCCGAAAGGGCCACCACCTGAAAGCCACGTTCGCGCAGGGACATGAACAGGTGGCGCACCGCCTCCCGCGTCGAGCAGAACACCATGGCCCCGCCGCCCTCGAAATAGCGCAGCACGTTGACCACCGCCTTTTCGACCTCGTTCGGGGCCACGCGGATGGCGCGATAATCGATGTCGCGGTGCGGCTCGTCGCGATTGATGGTGTCGATGCGCACCGCGTCGCGCTGGTAGCGGCGGGCGAGGGCGGCGATGTCCTTGGCGATGGTGGCGGAGAAGAGGAGGGTGCGGCGGTCGGCCGGGGCGGCGTCCAGCAGGACCTCCAGGTCCTCGCGGAAGCCCAGGTCCAGCATCTCGTCGGCCTCGTCGAGCACCACGACCTTGAGGGCCGAGAGGTCCAGGTTGCCGCGCTCCAGGTGGTCGCAAAGCCGTCCCGGCGTGCCGACCACGATGTGGCAGCCGAAAGCCAGGGCCCGCTGCTCGCGCCGCGGGTCCATGCCGCCGACGCAGGTGGCGATCACCGCGCCGGCCTTGGCGTAGAGCCAGGTCAGCTCGCGGCTGACCTGCAGGGCCAGTTCGCGGGTCGGCGCGATGACCAGGGCCAGCGGCGCGCCGCCCTGGTCCTGGGGGGGCGGCGGCGGCAGGCGCTCGGCCTCGCCCAGCAGGGTCGAGGCGAAGGCGAGGCCGAAGGCCACCGTCTTGCCGGAGCCGGTCTGGGCCGAGACCAGCAGGTCGCGCTCGTGGGCCGACGGCTCCAGCACCGCCGCCTGAACCGGGGTCGGCTCGGCATAGCCCTGTTCCGACAAGGCGAGATCGAGCGCAGCGTGGCTCGGCGGGAAGGGCATGGTGGGCCTCGATGGTCTGGCCTCGCGCCGCGTCCTTGCAAAGGGCGTGTGTCGAGCGCGGTGGGGCTCATGGCCCCGGTTGGCCTCGCCATACACTAAAAAGCGCGCTGATCGCGCGCTTTCATCGCCGCAGGCTGCAAATCTCAGCTCATCCCCGCCCGCTGGGCGGGGATGGCGGCGCGGTGGCTAGGTTCAGGCTAACCCCTGGTCCTCACCGCATAGCCCGCAACCCGCGCGCCGAGCAGGCGGGCGGTTTCAAGGTCGCCCTTGCGCGGGGCTTCCTCCGGCGAGGCGTCGGAAGGCGACACCGCCAGGGCGCCGCCGAAACCGGCGGTCCAGTTGGTGTCGTCGGGGCCGTGGGCCTTGGTGTTGGCCGGCATCAGCCCTGTGCCGATCCAGATCTGGCTGTGCTGCATGGCGAAGGTGATCAGGTAGGCGATGGTCGAGCCTTTGTCGCCGTTGACCGAGGCCGAGTTGGTGAAGCCGGCGGCGATCTTGTCCTTCCAGCCCTGCGTGAACCAAACCTTGGAGCTGTCGTCGGCGAACTTTTTGAACTGCCAGGCCGGGCCGCCCATATAGGTCGGGCTGCCATAGATGATCGCGTCCTGGGCGGCGAGGTCTTCCCAGGCGCCCTCGGCCAGATTGCCGTCCTTGCCGATCTCGAACAGGCGGCCCTCGGCGCCGTCGATCGCTGCGGCGCCCTGCAAGACCGCCTGGGCCTGCTTGGCGGTGTGGCCGTAGCCGCTGAAATAGACGATGCCGATCTTGGCCATGGAGTAAGGTCCCTTTGTCTGTCGCCGCGCGGCGGGCGGCGGATCCGCCCCGGCCGGTCGGCCCTGCGCACGGACAGATGGGTCCACTGTTACAAAAAGGAAGTAGGCACTATATAGTAACTAAAGGAGATTTTTCGAAATGGCCGACAGCGCGTCTGAAAACCATTCCCAGTGCCCGATGGATGCGGTGCTGCGCCAGTTGATGGGGCCCTGGACCACCTACATCCTGTGGCTGCTCCGCTCGGAAGGGCCGCTGCGGTTCGGGGCGATCAAGGCCGGCATGCCGGGCATCTCCTCCAAGGTGCTGACCGAGCGCCTGCGGCAGCTGGAGGCCTCGGGCCTTGTCCACCGCGACTACAGGCCGACCATTCCGCCGTCGGTCACCTATTCACTCACCGCCCGCGGCGCCGAGTTGAACGGGGTGCTGGACGGACTGAACCAGATCGCCATGAAGTGGGCGGCCGAGGACGCCGTGGCCGAGGCCGCGGCTAGGCCTTTGGAAACAATAAATTAAGCCCGCCCTTGCTAGGGTATGGACCACCCGCAGAGCCTCCGTCGCCATGCGGGTCGGGAGGCGAACGTGTCGACCACACGGACATCCAGTTTCAGGCGCCCGGGCGCCGACCATTTCGAACCCGAGATCAGTGACGATCCCCAGGTCCAGCGCCGCCTGCGCGGCCAGTTGGAGCAGATCGACTACACCGCCTTCGCTTCGAACCGCGAAATCCTGGGCCAAGCCCTGGGAGCGGTGGATACCCAGAAATTCCAGCGCATGGCGGTGGCCGCCGCTTGCGCCCGGGCCGCGTGGGTCGGCGGCGCCATGGCCGCCGCCGAGGCCGGTCATGCCCTGACCCCCGAGCAGGTCGCGCGGTTGGAGCACCTGCGCACGGCCTACAACGAATTGACCGAGGCCTACGAGGCCCTGCGCCGCATGGTCGAACGCGGCTATCTGAGCTTCCGCCAGCCCTAGATCGGGCGATCGCCGCTCCACCATTGGATTTTGCGCATTTGGCGACTATCACCGCGGCGAAGCGCTTCGGCGCACCTGCGATTTGATCAAGAGCCGATCCGATGACCGACACGCCGCCCGACCGCCTGTCCGTGAACCCCGACAGCCCGTATTATGACGCCCAGGTGCTGGAGCGCGGCGTCGGCGTGCGTTTCAAGGGCGTCGACAAGACCAATGTCGACGAATACTGCGTCAGCGAAGGCTGGGTGCGGCTGACGGCCGGCGCCGCCAAGGACCGCCGCGGCAATCCGATGACCATCAAGCTTCAGGGGCTGGTCGAGCCCTATTTCCGCGACCTGGAAGCCTCTGAAACCTGACGATTCTTTCAACCCCCATGGACCATTGCGCCCGTTCAAGCGTTTGGGTGGGCGCAATGCTCTGCAGAGCCGGCCGAAAGGGCCGAGCCAAGATGGGGAAACCTCACATGTCCACGAAGCTTCTATTGGCCGGCCTCAGCGCCGCCGCCCTGGTCGCCGCGCCTCTGGCGGCCTTCGCCCAGGAATCGCCCTCGGCGCCGATCCCCTACAGCGACCTGGCGGCCAAGGACGCCGCCATGGACAAGGGCGGCATGGCCAAGGGGCATCACGCCCGCCGTCATCACAAGGCCAAGAGCGCCGA
>FTFU01001905.1_pt1 | contig 25404 bp, 21 predicted proteins | sample 1640511 | NCBI WGS metagenome assembly FTFU01 (sample SAMEA3914789, study PRJEB12502) | metagenome | biome: forest; material: soil | place: Canada | collected 2011-07-03 | depth 0.3 m | reverse complement strand
TTTTGAAAGAGCAGGCAGATGGCCGCCAAACACGTTCACTTCTCCTCCGACGCCCGAGACCGCATGCTGCGCGGCGTAAATGTCCTCGCCAACGCCGTAAAGGTCACGCTCGGTCCCAAGGGCCGCAATGTGGTGATCGAAAAGTCCTACGGCGCGCCGCGTACCACCAAGGACGGCGTCACCGTCGCCAAGGAGATCGAGCTCGACGACAAGTTTGAGAACCTCGGCGCCCAGTTGATCCGCGAGGTCGCCTCCAAGACCAGCGACAAGGCCGGCGACGGCACCACCACCGCCACGGTGCTGGCCCAAGCGATCGTGGTTGAAGGCCTGAAATCGGTCGCGGCCGGCATGAACCCGATGGATCTGAGGCGCGGGATCGACAAAGCGGTGCTGGTGGTGACGGACGCGATCAAGACCTCCTCTAAGAAGGTCACCACCAATGACGAGATCGCCCAGGTCGGGGCCATCTCCGCCAACGGCGACAAGGCCGTCGGCGACATGATCGCCAAGGCCATGGAGAAGGTCGGAAACGAGGGTGTCATCACCGTCGAAGAAGCCAAGACCCAGGAGAGCGAACTCGACGTCGTCGAAGGCATGCAGTTCGACCGCGGCTATCTCAGCCCGTATTTCATCACCAACGCCGAGAAAATGGAGGTCGAGCTCGAGGACGCACTGATCCTCTTGTCAGAGAAGAAGCTCTCCTCACTCCAGGCCTTGCTTCCCTTGCTGGAAGCGGTGGTCCAGTCCGCCCGCCCGCTGCTGATTATCGCCGAGGATATTGAAGGCGAGGCCCTGGCCACGCTGGTGGTCAACAAGCTGCGCGGTGGCCTGAAAGTCGCCGCGGTCAAGGCGCCGGGCTTTGGCGATCGCCGCAAGGCCATGCTGGAAGACCTCGCCATCGTCACCGGCGGGCAGGTCATCTCTGAGGACCTGGGGATCAAGCTCGAGAACGTCACCCTCGACATGCTCGGGAACGCCAAGAAGGTCACCATCACCAAGGACGACACCACGGTCGTGGATGGCGCGGGCGACAAGGCGGCCATCGAGGCCCGGATCAGCCAGATCAAGACCCAGATCGAAGACACGACCTCAGACTACGACAAGGAAAAGCTGCAAGAACGCTTGGCCAAGCTGGCCGGCGGGGTTGCGGTGATCAAGGTCGGCGGCTCGACCGAGGTCGAGGTGAAGGAACGCAAGGATCGCGTCGACGACGCCCTCCACGCCACCCGTGCAGCGGTCGAGGAAGGTATCGTCCCCGGCGGCGGTGTCGCCCTGCTCAAGGCGTCCAAGGCGCTGGACGGTCTCAAAGGCGTCAACGCCGATCAGGATGCGGGTATCGCCATCATCCGCCGCGCGCTTCAGGCTCCAATCCGCCAGATCGCCGAAAACGCCGGCGTCGAAGGCTCGATCGTGGTCGGCAAGATCCTGGAACACAGCTCGCCGACCTTCGGCTTCAACGCCCAGACCGAGGAGTATGTCGACTTGGTCCAGGACGGCGTGATCGACCCGACCAAGGTCGTCCGCACCGCGCTGCAGAACGCCGCTTCGGTCGCCGGCCTGATGATCACCACGGAAGCGGCCATCGCCGAAGCGCCCAAGAAAGCCGACGGCGCGCCGCATATGGCGGGCGGCGGCATGGGCGATATGGGCTTCTAGAGTCAGAGTCTCCCATTGATCTTGAACAGAGGGGCCGCCGGTGGCGGCTCCTTTTTATCGACGCGTGATGACAAGGAAAGTCGCGGCCCTTGGCGGCCCCGGTCGCCGACGGCGCGTCGCCGGCGGTGTAGGGGGCCGCTCGTTTTCCCCGTTTGGAATGGCCGGTATCTGGAAGTCCGCCCCGCCTGACCTCGCCTACCCTTTCGACCGGTTATGGCGAGGGCCGTCCACCCGCGTCCGCCGCGCCGTCCAACAATCATTCTGTCTGGAATCTCGCAACGGTGACCGGGAAGACGGACGCTCCCGGCTCGGCCGCCGCCCCATCAGTTAGCGGAGCGGGCCGAGGCGAAGATCGGTCAAACCCTGTCTGGCCGAAACGCACCGAACGAGTCTTCTGAGAACTCAACTATTGGACAGGACGTCAGTCGCCCCGCTCAAGACCGCGGGGCTGGACCACGCCCAAGCTACATCCGGAACACGCCGTAGTTCGGCGGATCAATCGGGGCGTTCAACGCGGCGCTGATCGCTATGGCGAGCGCGTTGCGGGTCGCCAGCGGGTCAAGGACGCCGTCGTCCCAAAGTTCGGAGGTCGCGTGCCAGGCGCTGGACGACTTGCGGTATTCTGCAATCACCGGATCACGAATCGCCGCGACCTCCTCGTCGGTCGGACGGCGCCCATCGCGGGCGAGCTGGCGCAGCTTTACATCGCTTAGCACGTCGGCGGCCTGTTCGGCGCCCATCACCCCGACCTGGGCGCGCGGCCAGGAAAACATGAAGCGCGGATCAAAGGCCCGCCCGTTCATGCCGTAGGTGCCGGCGCCGTACGAGGCCCCGCAGTTGATGGTGATCTTAGGAACCGATGCGCCGGCCACCGCCATGATCATCTTGGCGCCATCCTTGGTGATCCCGCGCCGCTCGTACTCGCGGCCAACCATGAATCCGGTGATGTTCTGCAGGAACAGCAGCGGCGTGCGGTTCTGGTCGCAAAGCTGCACGAAATGGGCCCCTTTGAGCGCGCTGTCGCTGAACAGCACGCCATTGTTGGCCAAGACGCCGACCTGCTGGCCCCAGATGCGGGCGTAGCCGCAGACCAGGGTCGAGCCGTAAGCTGGCTGATATTCGTGGAAGCGGCTGCCATCGACCAGGCGGGCGATCACCTCGCGCATGTCGAATTGCACCCGACTGTCGGCGGGCAGGATTCCATAGAGCTCGGCCGGATCATAGGCAGGCGGTTCGGGCTCGGCGGCTGCATCCTGGGCCTTGGTCGGCCGGCGCCATTGGGAGACGATTTCGCGCGTGATGGCGATGCCTTCCATCTCCGTCGAGGCGGGGTAGTCGGCCGTGCCCGAAACGCTCGTGTGCATATCGCAGCCGCCCAGCTCGTCGACAGTTACGTCTTCGCCAGTCGCGGCTTTCACCAGCGGAGGGCCGCCGAGGAAAACTGCTCCGGTGCCGCGCACGATCACCGAATAGTCGCTCAGCGCCGGGATATAGGCCCCGCCCGCGGTGCAGTGCCCCAGCACCAGCGACACCTGGGGCACGCCCATCTTTGACAGGATCGACTGGTTACGAAAGATTCGCCCCGCGCCATAGCGGTCCGCGAAGAACTGCGACTGCAGGGGCAGGAAGCCGCCCGCGCTGTCGCACATGTGGACCATGGGCAGATGGTTCTCGATCGCGATGTCGAGCGCGCGGACGATCTTCTTGACCGACAGCGGATACCAGGCCCCTCCCTTGACGCTGGAATCGTCCGCACGGATGACGACCTCATGGCCCGAAACCACACCGATCCCCACGATCTGACCGGCGCCAGGGGCGGCGCCGTCATAGGCTTCTCCGGCCGCGAGCGTCGACCGCTCCAGGAACGGTGTTCCAGGGTCGAGCAGTTCTTCAAGGCGCGCGCGCGGCGTGAGCTTGCCTTGCCGCTCGAGCCTTTGAAGATCGCGTTGCGGCCGCTCGAATCGCGCCGCCCGCTGGCGTTCGGCGAGCTGATCGGCAAGCCGGCGATTGTGCTCGATATTGGCCAGAAAGGCTGGGTCACGCGGATTGATCCGCGAGTCGATGCGGCGCATGTCAGGCCTCCGCCAAGGTGATGAGCGGAGCATCGCGTTCGAAGGCTTGGCCCACGGTCAGGTGAACTGTTTCCACAGTCCCGTCGCGCGGGCTTTGGATCGCAGTCTCCAGTTTCATGCTTTCGATAACCACCAAGGTCTCGCCGGCGGCCACCGCCTGGCCAGCCGTCACCGGCGTAGCGACGACGGCGCCCGGCATGGGCGCGCGCAAGGTTCGTTCGCTTGAGCCGTCACGGCCCTGCGCGAAGCGAGAGATGGGATCGCGATAGATCAGTTCGTAAGCTTCGCCATCGACGTGCGCGTGAATGCGGTCGCCACAGGCGGTGATCCAGATCCGCGTCGCTTCGCCATCGATGATCAGCCGACCGTCCGGGCCAAGCTCCACGTCGTGAGACCGTCCCTCCGTCTCTAGGCGATAACCGCCGTCCGCGCGCCTCAAGAGCCAGAGCAGATGCTCGATATCCTGCAGAAGGAAGGCGTGTCGCATCAGTTGCGCCATTCGCCGATGGCCGCGTGCGGCGCCGGCGCGGTCTGTGCCGCATCGCGCACGGGACGAGACGAAAGGGCCGCGGCTGCAAGCAGCTTTAGTCTGGTCTTGTCAGCCACGGGCGGGTCCTCCGCCAATGCGGGCTTGGCTCCGATCAATCCGGTGTGGATCGCGCCGGCGCGCACATCAGGGTCGCGCAAAAGCCGGCGCAGATAGCCGATGTTGGTCGGGCAGCCCAGGATGACGAAGTCCGCCAGCGCGGCATCAGCGCGCTCCAGCGCCCCGGTTCGGGTTTCGGCATGGACGATGAGCTTGGCGATCATCGGGTCGAAGGCGGCGGTGATCGCGCCGCCCTGGGCGACGCCGGCGTCGACGCGTACGCCCTCTCCTTGCGGCGGGCGCATCACCAGCAATGGGCCGGTGGTCGGTGCAAAGTCCCGCGCGGCGTCTTCGGCGTAGACGCGGACTTCGATCGCATGGCCATTTGCGATGATGGCGTCCTGACCATAGCCCAGAGGTTCGCCGGCTGCGACGCGCAGCTGCTCGGCGATCAGATCAACGCCAGTGATCTCCTCGGTCACGGGATGTTCGACCTGAATACGGGTGTTCATCTCAAGGAAGTAGAATTCGTCGCGGCCGTAGATGAACTCCACCGTTCCGGCCCCGAGATAGCCGGCCGCCTTGGCGATACCGGCAGCCACGCCGCAGATGCGCGCACGTTCACCTTCGGACAGCGTGGGCGATGGCGCCTCTTCCACCACCTTCTGGAAGCGGCGCTGAAGCGAGCATTCGCGCTCGAACAGATGAACCACATCACCGTAAGCATCGCCCAACACCTGCACTTCGATATGGCGCGGCTGTTCGATGTAACGCTCGACGAAGAGGCGCCCATCACCGAAATACCGCGCGCCCTCATTGCGGCCCCGCTCCAGTTCTTCGTCCAGGACGGTGAGGTCGCGCACGATGCGCATACCCTTGCCGCCGCCGCCGGCCGAGGGCTTGATCAGCAGCGGCGCGCCGAGCGCGCGCGCCCGGTCGGCGAAGCTGGCTGGATCATCGTCCTCGATCGCCGACGGAGCGACCGGGAAGCCGCGCTCGGCCACAAAATTTCGAGCGCGCACCTTGTCGCCCATCAGTTCGATGGTTACCGGCTTCGGGCCGACGAAGACCAGCCCGGCTGCGCCGCAGGCGCGCGCGAAGTCGGCGTTTTCGGATAGGAAGCCATAGCCCGGGTGGACGGCGTCGGCGCCGGCCGTCGTCGCCGCGGCGATGATCTGCGCCCCGTCGAGATAAGCGGCTACGGGCGTGGGGCCGAAGATTTCGATCGCGTTATCCGCGAGGGAAACAGCCGGCGTATTGGCGTCGACGGCATGGTGGACGACGATCCCGCGCAGACCCAGACCGTGAAGGGTGCGCAGGATCCGCACGGCGATCTCGCCGCGGTTGGCGATCAGCACCGATCGGATGGAGCGACCGCTCATCGTACGCCCGCCGCCGCGAGATAGATGTCGCGCAGCGCCTTCTTGTACAGTTTTCCGTTTTCCTGGCGTGGCAGGGCCCGCGCCAGGTCGAAGGATTTCGGCAGCTTGATCGACGATAGGCGCCCACGACAGTGGTTGCTCAGGGCCTCGATGAAGGCAGCCTCGTCATTCGGCCACACCACGGGCTGCACGACCGCCTTCACCTCTTCACCGAACTCGGCGTTGGGCACGCCGAACACGGCGGCGTCTTCGACATCGGGGTGCATGATCAGGACGTCCTCGATCTCTTTCGGATAGACGTTGACGCCGCCGGTGATGATCATGAAATCCTTGCGGTCGCTCAGATAGAGATAGCCTTCGTCGTCGACCCGGCCCATATCGCCGAGCGTCATCCAACCCTTGGGGTGATAGGCGCGCGCCGTCTTCTCCGCATCGTTGTGGTAGGCGACCTTCGGGCCGCCGCCGAAATAGATCTGGCCGACCTCGCCGGCTGGGAGTTCCACGCCCGCCTCACCCACGATATGGATGTCCCCCAGAACGGCGCGTCCGACCGACCCCGGCCGTTCGAGCCATTCAGGGGTGTCGATCGCCGTGAAGCCCACCGCTTCCGATCCGGCGTAGAACTCGTGGACTATGGGTCCCCACCAATCGATGATCTGGCGCTTGAGCTCCACCGGGCAAGGCGCAGCGGCGTGAATCGCCACACGGTGTTTGGAAAGGTCGTGGCGGGCCTTCACCTCGGCTGGCAACCGGACCATCCGGTGCAGCATGGTCGGCACCCACTGGCTGTGCGTGACGCCATGGCCGGCGATCACCGCCAAAGCTTCCTCCGCGTCGAACCGCTCCATGATGACGTTCACGCCGCCAAAGCGGTGGATGGCCATGCTGAATTTGAGCGGCGATCCGTGATAGAGCGGCGCCGGCGTCAGGTAGCGCGTGTCCTGGTCGAAGCCGTAGAGCCGCTTCAGCAGCATCGCCAACGGGTTGGGATCGTCGCGTCTGAGACCTAGCCGAGGCAGGATGCCCTTGGGCTTGCCAGTCGTGCCCGAAGAATACAGCATGTCGGCCCCGACCAACGCGTTCGGACCGACCTCCAGCGGCTCAAGGCCGGCGACCAGATCATCGATCGTAGGCAGGCCGCCCGCCCCTGCAGCCGTCAGAAACCAGTTGCCGACGCCGGGCAGAGTCGCCTTGAGATCGACCATCAGATCCTCGAAGCTGGGCGACGCGATCACGAGTTTTGAGCCGCTGTCGGTGATCAGGTGCTCGACCTCGTCGCGCCGCAACCGCGTGCTGACCGGCGTGAAATAGAGCCCTGCGAGCCACGCGCCCCAGCAGATCGGATGGAACATCAGTTCGTTCGACACCATCATCGCGATGTGGTCGCCAGGCTGCAGGCCCAACGCGCGAAATCCAGCGGCGAGCCGTCGCGACAGATCGTCCAACGCTCCGTAGCTCATCATCTCGCCGGTCGATGCATTGATCGTGGCGGGGCGGTCGGGATCTTGGCGAGCCATGACCAGCGGGTTCATCGGCTGCTTGGGGCTAGCATCTGATGCATGCGCCTCCTCCTATAATCAGCGTTCTTGGTCTGCAGAAACATACCATGCATTATAGCAACTGTTCAATGATAGAAGTGTTATCTGAAACGACGCCGCGGCCGCGTTGCTGACCCCTGGGCGCACTGCCTAGCGGTCGAAATCACACACTTGAGTCCGACGCTGAAAACGCTTCCGCCTTGGCTGACGCCGGATTCTGGCGAAGCTTGTCCGTCAGACTTTCACCGCTGGACTGCTCTACGGCGGACAACGCGGCGCAGCGCTTCTATGATTTCATGCGGACGGAACGGCTTTCCGAGGAACTCCGAGCCATCAACACCTTCAGATCGGTGGCGCCCCGCCGCCGCCCCGGAGATGAAGACGACCGGGAGATCCGGATTAACGGCTCGGGCGCGACGTGCGACGTCAAAGCCGTCCGGGCCGGCTCCCAAATCAATATCCGTCACTAGGGCGGACAACCCAGCGTCTTTGTCCACCGCCTCGAATGCGGTGGCGGCGCAGTGGACGCCGACGGCGTCGAATCCACTGCCCTTCAATATTTCGCAGTTGGCGAAGTTTAGAATGAGATCGTCATCAACAATGAGAACGCGGAACGGCCTCATGGCGGCTAACTCCGTCCAGTGGTCAAAATCAAACATTTGAGTCCGCCGTGAAAAGGCGCTCGCTTTGGCTGGCAACGGCTTCTGGCGGGCTCTGTCAGTTAGATTCTCACCACTAGAGAGCTAGCGAGTCGTCAGCGACGCGCGCTTCCGCATACGCTTCAGAGCACCTCAATGATCGTGACGTTGGCGATGCCGCCACCCTCACACATCGTCTGCAGGCCGTAGCGAAGGCCCCTCGCCCGCAAGGCGTGAATGAGCGTAGCCATCAGCTTCGCGCCGCTTGCGCCGAGTGGATGCCCCAGCGCGATCGCGCCGCCATTGACATTCATCCTTGCGGGATCGGCGCCAACCTCATGCGCCCACGCGAGGGGAACCGAAGCGAAGGCTTCGTTGACTTCATAAAGGTCGATGTCATCGATATTCAGGCCGGAACGGCTAAGCGCCCGCCGTGTCGCCGCTATGGGTTCTTCCAGCATAATCACCGGATCACCCGCGGTTACGGTCAGATTGTGGATGCGCGCCAAAGGCGCCAAACCATGGGCTTTGAGAGCCCGCTCGCTGACGATCAGGACGCCGGCAGCCCCGTCGCAAATCTGGCTGGCGTTGGCGGCTGAAATCGCGCTGCCGTCCTGCAGCGGTTGCACCGATCCGATCGACTCCGTCGTCGCATCGTATCGGATGCCCTCGTCCTCGATATGTCTGCGGACGGAGCCGTCCGCGGCCTCGATATCCAGAGCGATGATTTCAGCGGCGAACGCCTTGTTGTGTGTCGCTGCGGCGGCGCGCCGATGACTTCCAAGGGCGAAGGCGTCGAGCGCTTCCCGATCGAAGCCATACTTGTCGGCCATCATCTGGGCGCCGGTGAACTGGCTGAACTCCTCAACGCCAAAGCGCGACTTGACGCGGTCCGCGACGGGCCCGCCGAGGCCTGCTTTGGCGGCCAAGATGGTCGGCGTGAACATGGGCACACGGGTCATGCTTTCGACGCCCGCGGCGAGAACGATGTCCTGAGTTCCGGACAGCACCGCCTGCGCGGCGAACTGGATAGCCTGCTGAGACGACCCACACTGCCGGTCGATGGTCACCGCCGGAACGCTTTGGGGCAGGCGCGAGGCGAGCACCGCATTGCGACCGACATGACCACTTTGTTCGCCCACCTGGCTGACGCAGCCCATGATGACATCCTCGATCGCCATTGGATCGACGCCACTGCGATCAACGATGGCGTTCAAAACTTCCGCCGCCATCTCGACGGGATGCCAGCCAGCCAGCGCGCCGTTGCGCTTGCCGCCGGCAGTGCGGCCCGCGGCCACGATGTAGGCTTCGTTCATCGACCTATCTCCAAACGCGCCAAGGTTGTTGGGTTGAGCTGAGCATGATCGAGCCAAGCGAATGGTCCGCCGATCCAGGCCGGAAAGCCGTGCTCGCGCGTCGCGACGTGGTCGATGACCAGCCGGAGGTCAGCGTCGAGTCCGGCTGATAGCGGCGCGAACGCGCTCGATGCCCCATCAAGAAGGCTGCGCGCGGTCCGCCCGGCATCCCCAGCCTCAGCCGACTCGAACCAGAACGCGCCGCCGTCGGACGGCGGAGGCTCATAAGCGCCCGCCTCGGCCTGCAGATCGCCGCCCCGTCCCGACAGGCTGGAGACTCGGTGCGGGAAGCCCAGCCGCACGAGAACGCTGTCCAAAGCCCTTGGCGTTGCGCCAGTTTCGAGTTCGCGGCTTACCGCGCCGGCGAGGCCGGAGGCGATAAATTCCCCGGTCTTCTCAATGTCTGCAGGCAATGAGCCGATCTTGCGGCGCCGCGCATGCTCCTGCGCGCCGATAAACAGGGCACGGATCATGTTGCGAGGCTCAGGCTGCTGGATCAGCTTGGCGAAAGCGGCGCCTTCAATCTTGAGCGCTTCATCCATCTCACATTCGAGCCCGCCTTCGAGGCAGTCGAATAGAGCGATCGGCGCGGGATAGTTTCCCTGGTTACGCGCGAGAACTTCCGCGCGCGCCGCCTGCAATGTTCCTTTCCAGCTATCGGCGTCCGGCAGGGCAAATCGCGATCTGTCCCCCGGATTGATGCCTGCGACCGCAGCCGACACCCACGCAACCGCAGCGGCCACCTCCTCGCCCGGCGCGACCAATTCATCGACTAGGCCAACGGCAAGCGCCTCCCCCGACGACAATCGCGCGCCATCGAGCAGTAGCGGCAACGACTTTTTCAAGCCGATCAGCCGCGGCAGCCGCTGCGTGCCGCCGGCGCCCGGCAGAAGGCCGATAGCGACCTCTGGCAGGCCCAGCGCCGCCTGTCGCCCCTCGGCGAGCACGCGATAGTGGCCGGCGAGCGCGATTTCGCAGCCCCCGCCGAGAGCCAATCCGCCGATTGCGACGGCGATCGGCCTTCCGCAGGTCTCCAGGCGCCGAAGGTGCCGGCCCATGGGGGCGAAATGGGCTTTCGCCGCGTCGAAACGCGTGGGCAGAGGGAGCGCGCTAATCCGGTCGTATGCCGCGCTCAGTTCCGTCAGATCTCCGCCCGTGCAAAAGACCGACTTCGCCGACCGGATGACGAGGGCCCGCGCCTCGCTGGAAACGAACCAGTCGGTGAAGCGGCCAAAATCCTCGATCGCCGCGCTCGACAAGACGTTCATCGCCGCCCCAGCCATATCGAAGACAAGATGAACGACGCCGGCGACGCTTGGCTCGATTCTGAAGTGCGTCAATGCCGGACGAAACATGGTCGTCGTCATAGGAAATCTGTCCTCACCTAGAAGCCGACCTCATCGCAACCCTTGAGCTGCAGAATCTCGCGGGCGTCGTCGGGCGTCGCCACCTCAAGCCCTAGCCCCTCAACGATCTTGCGCACCTGCACGACCTGCGCCGCATTGGACGGCGCAAGCTGGCCCCGCGCGAGCCACAAGCTGTCCTCAAGCCCGACGCGGACATGGCCGCCTAGCGCCGCGGCCTGCGCCGCGACCGCCATCTGGCTACGCCCGGCGCCCAGCACCGACCAGCGATAATGTTCGCCGAACAGCCGATCGGCGGTCCGCTTCATGTGCAGGACCTCCTCGGCGTGAGCACCGATGCCGCCGAGGAGGCCAAAACAGGTCTGAATGAACAGCGGCGCCGTCACCAAGCCTTCGCGCCAGAAATAGTTCAGATTGTGAAGGTGACTGGTGTCGTAACATTCGAACTCGTAGCGGGCGCCGGTGTCGTTCAATGTTTCCAGCGCGTAGCGGATGTCCTTGAAGCTGTTGCGGAAGACCAGGTCGTGCGAGGCCTCGAGCATCGCCGGTTCCCAGTCGTGCTTGAACTCTTTGAACCGCTTCAGCATCGGGAACAGGCCGAAATTCATCGACCCCATATTGAGCGAGGCCACCTCGGGCCTCCACACCGCCGCCGGACGGACGCGCTCCTCTACCGACATGTAGGGCGATCCGCCGGTGGTGAGGTTCACCACCACTTTCGAAGACTGTTTGATCACCTTGAGAAAAGGTTCGAAGGCTCCCGGGCTCTGATCGGGCCTTCCATCCAGCGGATTGCGCGCGTGCAGATGGACGATGGCCGCGCCCGCTTCGGCCGCGCCCAGCGCCGATTGTGCGATCTCGGCCGGAGTCACCGGCAGATAAGGCGACATCGATGGTGTATGGATCGATCCCGTGATCGCGCAGCTGATGATGACCTTCGTCGATGTCATTTCGGTTGCATCCGGATCGCGCCATCCAAGCGGATGACCTCGCCGTTCAGCATGTCGTTCTCGATCATGTGCAGTGCGAGGCCGGCGTACTCGTCTGGATCGCCAAGCCGGGGTGGGAACGGCACGGACTGACCGAGCGAATCTTGGATCTCTTGGGGCAACGTGCCCAGCATCGGCGTCATGAAAATCCCGGGCGCGATGGTGAGCACGCGCACCCCATAGCGCGCGAGCTCGCGCGCGGCGGGCAAGGTCAGACCGACGAGGCCGGATTTCGAGGCCGCGTAGGCGGCCTGCCCGATCTGCCCGTCGAACGCAGCGACCGAGGCGGTGTTGATGACTACGCCTTGGGTCTGTTTTCCATCGCCCGGTTCCTGATCGCGCGCGATAGCGTCGGCGACCAGCCGCAGCAGGTTGAAGGACCCAATGAGGTTGATCCGCACGACTCGCTCAAAGACCTCGAGCGGCATGGGCCCATTCTTACCGACGATCTTCGCCGGCGTTCCGATCCCCGCGCAATTGACGAGGATGCGCGGCGTGCCGAGTTCTTTCTGGATGGCGGCCAGCACGGTTTCGCCGCTGGTGGCGTCGGCGACGTCCAAGCCGAAGGCGAGCCCACCGATGCGAACAGCCACCTCACGCGCCGCACCCTCGTTGATGTCCAGGACTACGACCTTCGCGCCCTGTGCGGCCAGCTTGACCGCCGTCGCTTCGCCTAGCCCCGACCCGCCGCCGGTGACGATCGCGATCCGCCCCTCAACCTTCATAGCCAATATTCCTCAACTCAAGAGATCGCCTTCAGCCAGGCGTGTGGAAATTGCCGAGCCGCATGCCACCGTCACAATCCAGCGTGGTCCCAGTGACAAAGCTTGCGGCGTCGCTGCACAGCCAGGCCACGGCTTCGGCGATGTCCGATCTGGCGCCGAACCGAGGCAGAGCAAGCGAGTCGCGAATTCGGCCACCCAGAGCTTCGTCCGTCGCCAGGCGCGCGAGCCCTTCGGTATCGGCGATCGGACCGGGAGAAACGGCATTGACGCGAACGCCGTCGACGCCCCATTCGAGCGCGAGGCAGCGCGTCAGCATATCGACACCCGCCTTCGCCGAGCAGGCGTGGGCTTGCAATCGCATCGCTCTTTGGGCCTGCGGCGCCGAAATGTTGACTATGGCGGCGCCAGGCTTGCGCAAGTGTGGCCAGGCGGCGCTCAACACGTTGAACGTACCGATCAGATCGATTTCGATCACCGTGCGAAAGCCATTCGCGGACAGCGTCGCGGCCGGAGCGAAGAAGTTGCCGGCGGCGCCCGAGACGACAATGTCCAAGGGTCCCCAGGCGGTCGCAACCGTGGTGGCGATACGCTGCATGGCTTCGGGGTCACGGACGTCTCCGGCGTGGCCCTGCGTCTCAACCCCCTTCGCGGCGAGCAGGGCCGCCGCCGCCGCAATCCTATCTGGATCTCGGCTCAGGATCGCGACGCGGGCGCCAAGCTCGCCGAGTTTCTCCGCCACAGCGAGATTGATGCCGCCCGAGGCTCCAGCAACGAGCGCGGCGCGCCCGCGAAGCGATTTGGCGTCAGAACTCATCGCGGCCTCCCTGCTTGGTGTCCTGGCGACAGACGGGAGGCTCGATCGTCCACGAATCGCCCCAAGGAAGCGGCGCCGAGGGCGTCACTTCAGCAACTCGCCGGCGATGATCAGTTTGCGGATCTCGGTGGTGCCGGCGCCGATCTCCATCAGCTTGGTCGCCCGGAACAGGCGGTTGATTTCCGATTCCCAGATGTAGCCGGACCCGCCGTGGATCTGCACGGCATCGTCCAGCACGCGATTCATGGTGTTGGCGGCGTAGAGCACCGACGCCGCGGTCAGGGCGTGGATTTCGCCGCGCCCGCCTTCGCCGTGTCCGACTTCGCCGCAGCAGGCGAGCACCTGATAGGTGAAACCCCGCAGGGTTTCGACCGCGACGTACATGTCCGCCAGGCGCGATTGGACCATCTGGAAGGCGCCGATCGGCTGTCCGAACTGGGTTCGGGTCTTGGCGTATTCGACTGAGAGCTCGAGCGCCCGCTCGCAGACGCCAAGACAGAGCGGCGATATCATCGCACGCTCGAGATCGAGCCCGCTCATCACCACACGTACGCCGCTATTTTCCGGGCCAAGACGGTTGGCGGCCGGCACACGGCATTCGTCGAACACCAACTCCCCGGTCTGGCTGCCTCGCCAGCCCATTTTCTCCAGCTTTTGAGCTACCTTGAAGCCGGGCGAAGTGGTTTCGACGACGAAAGCGGAAATCCCCTTGGCTCCGGCTGAGGGATCGGTCTTGGCGTAAACCAGAATGAGGTCAGCGATGGGACCGTTGGTAATGTAGATCTTGGTTCCGTTCAGGATGTAATCGTCGCCGTCGCGATGCGCCGTCGTCCGCATAGACCCCAGCGCGTCGGAGCCCGCTCCGGGTTCGGTCAGACCCAACGCGCCGATCCATTCGCCAGAGCACAATTTCGGCAGGAAGCGTTGGCGCTGTTCCTCGTTCGCATTGGCGAAAACGTTGTTGAGACACAGGTTTTCGTGGACCACCCAGCTCAGTCCAAGCGCGTGGTTCCAGCGGGCGAAAGCTTGGGCGATCAGACCGCAGGTGAAGATGTCGGAGCCAGCGCCGCCCAGATCGGCCGGCGTCGTGACGCCCAGATACCCCATTCCGCCCAGGCGCCGGAAAATGTCGTCAGGCCACCATTCGTCGGCGTCCATCCTATCCGCCAGAGGATAGAGCTCGCTGCGAGCAAAGCGGTCGGCCTGATCGAGAATCTCGCGCCGCTCACCACCCAGGCGACAGCTCCAGCCCAAATCGGCTGATATGGTTTGCCCGGTGACGCTCACTCAACGGCCTCCCTGGTTCGGCGCGGCTACGATCCCGCCTCATGGGGCATCCATAACATGATCGTGCATTTCAGCAAGTGTTTATATAATGAACATTGTGACGACGACGCGGTCCTCGGCTGATCCGATTTGGGAAGATGCCGGCGCGCGTCAACAAACCTGCTAGTTCGCCCGGTCAGGTGGGCCTTGAGGAACGTCAGTAGGGGGTTCAGCGCCGCCGCAGCGCGAGGCCGTGCCCGGCTGCGCGTTTTCGTATTTCAGCCCTTGGTCCTGGCCCGAGTCCAGGAACTGGCCTGTCGCTGTCAGGCCTTGGCTTTCGCCGGATCGGACCTGGCGTTTGTCCCCTCGATATCGCCGGGCGGCGGCGGCAAATGGGGGACCTTGCCCTTTAGCCTCGCTTCACGAACCGAGGTGCGGAACGATAGGGCGAAGAAGTCGACGCCCCAGCGCATTTCGTCTTCCGTGACGTGGGACAGCTGGCCCGAAAGGTAGTCGATCGAGGCTTCGACCATGCCGTCGACAAAGGCCTCGCCGGCTTTGGTCAAACGAACGACTTTCTCACGTCCTGAATCAGGATTCTCGACCTGCTTGACCAGGGACAGCGGCGGTTTCGATAGCTCACGCAACAGCTTGGATATGTTCGAGTTGCTGCTTTCGAACCAGGTGATCAGCCGGGTCTCAATCTCCTTGCGACGGACCCATCCGTCTGCAGCGGCGCGTGAATGGATCAGCCACAGGATGGCGGCGTGCTTGCGCGAAATGCGCCCCTGGCACATCACCGTCTCCAGCTCCATCCCGATCCGGTAATGGATCGGATAGAAGAAATTCAACAGGTCGCCGACCAGGGCGCGTGAAGGCCCGACCGGCGAGGCCGGGTCCTCGTTTGGCAATGCGCTAGCGCTCGGTTTCGCCTGTGTTTTCATGTCATCCCCGCACGGTCGCACCACCATATCGCCAATCGCCACCGAATCAAACATTTCCGTTTGTGGAACGTTTCCTAATTGCAGTATTTGGCCGCCATGCTAGGCTGGTTCGCAACGAGCCTGAATTTGCGGAGGTGACGCTATGGCCGAAGACTGGAACGGATCCGCCACGTTGGATGCAGCCATGACCCGCCGGAGCGCGCTGGCCTTGGCGCCGGCCGCAGCGACGGCGGCGCTATTGTTGCCGACCGCCGTCATGGCTCAGGGCTTTCGTGGCGCGGGCCCCATGAGCTTTTCCACCGCCCAGGACTGGATCAAGACGTTCTTCGAGAGCGCCGACAAGATTATCAGCTATTACGCTGATCCATTCGTCTTTGAAGACGTCACGCTCTACCAGACGATCACTGATCGCGCAGAGCTCTACGCGGCCTTCAAACCCTTCGAGAACAAAGACCCGAACAGCCTCATCGGCGTCCACTACTTTGACGTCATCCGCTACGACGGGGGAAAGGTCCAGAACGGCCGGGGCGTTCTACGCAAGGAGCGGCCCGACATTTATACCGAGGCCGAATATGCGGAATACGGCCTGCCCATACTTCTGGGCGGCGACTACGAATACGACGAGTGGGGCATGATGAGCTGGATCTGGAAGGCCGTCCACAAGGGCGACTTCCTGGGCATGCCGGCTGCCGGCAAATCCACGGTCACGCGCGGCACGACCTTCCATTGCTACAAGGACCGCAAAATCGTGCGCGATTTCACCATGTGGGATCTGCGGCACGTCGCCGTCCAGCTGGGCGTAATCCCGCCCGCGGTGAAGTTCTGGCAGAAGGCTGGCCACCCCGCCCAAGCCTAAAATTCTGAGGAAACAACGATGAAATACAACCCCATGGCCCTCGAAGTGCGGGCCGACCCTTATCCCCACTACAAGTGGCTGCGCGAAAATGCGCCGGTCTACTTCATTGAGGAGATGAACTGCTACGCGCTGAGCCGCTATGACGACGTCCGCTTCGTGCTGAAGAACCACCAACTCTTCTCATCCGATCCGCTGATCCAGATCGCCTTCGGTGAATTCAACCCCGCGCCAGGCGCCGACTACCTGATTTCGTCGGATCCGCCCAACCATACGCGTTTGCGGCGAGCACTCGGAGCGGCCTTTTCGTTGAAGATCGTCGAATCGATGACCGGCCGGATCACCAGTCTCGCAAGCGAACTGATCGACGAGGCGTCGTCCAAGACCCAGCTCGATTTGGTGCCCGCCTTCACCTCCCCGCTTCCGGTCACGGTGATCGCCGAATTGATGGGCATCGACATCGACATGCGCGCCGCCTTCCGGCGCTGGTCTAACGAGATCACCGTCGGCACAGACAGCAACCTTTCGGAAGAGTCGCGGGCCGCGATCCGGGCCTCGGCGGTCGAGTTTCGCACCTATTTCGAAGGCGCCATCGCGCGGCGCCGAGCCGCCCCGGGAACTGACCTCGTGTCGGCCCTGATCCGCGCGCAAGACGAAACCGGACAGCTCAACGCCGACGAGGTCCTCGCCTTCTGCCTGTTGCTGCTGATTGGTGGCAACGAGACCACGACCAGCACCATTGGCAACACCCTCTACCTGCTTTCGCGCTATCCGGAGCAGAAGCGGAAGGTGCTGGCAGATCGCTCGCTGGTACCCAATCTGATCGAAGAATCCCTTCGCTACATCTCACCGATCCAGCTGTTGTTCCGCCGCACCACCCAGCCGGTCGAGATCGGCGGGGTGCAGATGCCGGAAAACACGTTGGTGATGCCGATGTACGCCTCAGCTAACCGGGACGACGCGCATTTCCCCGACGGCGACACTTTCGACGTCACCCGGGATGCCCGCGACCACATGGCCTTCGGCCATGGCATTCACCACTGCATGGGCGCCCTGCTCGGTCGCCATGAAGGGGTGATCGCGATGAATCTGCTGCTCGACCGCATGGCGGATTACGAGGTGGAACTGGACGGAGTCGAGTGGCTGGATTCCTTCTACCTGAAGGGGCCGAAGGTGCTCCCCATGAGACGCAAGCTCGCCGTCGCGGCCTGAGCCTCAGCGGATCGCCGGGCCGCCGGTCTGCGCCTCGATCCGCTCGAGCCACGCCATCACCGGCGAGTGCTCGCGCAGCATGGCCTGGCCGGCGGTTGATCCCGCGACGCATTCGAGTTGGGCGACGACGCTGATATCAGCCAGCGTCATGGCGCCGCCGACGAGATAGCCGCCGCCGGACTCCAGCAATGCGGCGATGTCGGCAAGGTGGCGCGACAGCTCGCCCAGGATCGCCGCCTCGTCGCGACGCGCAATCCCCTGCTCGAAGCCCGCCTTCTTGGTGAGGTAGGGGACGAGCGGGCGGCCAAGCACGCGCATGACCCAATTGTCCCGCTTCAATATTTCCGTGACCCAGCGATCGCGATCCTGCCGCCAGGTGAAGCGCATGGTCATTTCAAAGAAATAGAGGCTCTCGTCCGCCCAGTCCTCCAATATGTCCACCAGGGCTCGCTGATGCGGATCCGTTGGAATGAGCCGCGGCTCCGGCGCCGCCGCCTCGAGCGCCCGGCAGATGTCAGATGAATCGTGAAGCACCTTTCCGTCCAATTCGAGGATCGGCGCTTTGCCTGGGGGCGCCAGCTTCTTCAGCGACGCCAACTGGCCGAGGGGAACGTTTCGCACCTCATAGTCCAGGTTCTTGAAGTGCAGCGTCCGGCGAACCTTGTCGCAGAACGGCGAAATCTCCAGCTGGTGCAGCACGATCTTCACAGTGCGGATTCCTCTCGTTCGGTCCGGCCGTCTTCTGGCGCAGCCGCAATAATCATTCATTGACGACACTATTCACTCAGCGTATGGTTTTCCACGTGAGCTGTCAATTTCGCCGCCAAGACGAGGCGGACGGCCAAAACCCGCGATCCGACTGTTGTTCCGCCGTCCAGCGGAACGGCGCCCGCCCCGACATCAGGAAAGTAGAATCGAATGGCGCTGGTGAGGTTCGAGCAGGCCGATTTGGTGGGGCGGATCACGCTGACGCGGCCGCAGGCGGGCAATTCTGTCACGCCGGATTTCATTGAAGACCTCGCCCAAGCCGTGAGCCAGGCGGAGGAATCGCCAAGCCGGGCGATTCTCCTCTGCGCAGAAGGCGCCAATTTCTGTCTGGGCGCCGATGTGCGCTACCTCGCGGCGAGCGGAGACAGACTCGCCGTCGAGCTCAAGCAGATGGCCGACGGGTTTCACGCCGCACAGGTGCGCCTGGCGGCGTTCGCCGCGCCGATCGTCGCCGCGGTCCGCGGCGCTGCTGTGGGCGGTGGCTTCGGCCTGGCCCTGACATCCGATTTCCTGTTCTGCGCGGACGATGCCCGGTTCTCGACTGGCTATGCTCGCTTGGGCCTCAGCGCCGACGCCGGCGTCAGCCTCGCCCTTACCCAGGCCTTGGGCGTTCGGCGCGCCCGCGCCCTGCTGATGGACCCCCGTTTCATTTCCGCCGTCGAAGCGCTTGAGCTTGGCCTTGCCCACAGGGTGGCGCCCGCCGATCAGGCCGAAGCGATCTCGCTCACCTACGCCCAGGCCTTGGCCGAAGGGCCGACGGCGGCCTTCGCCGCCATCAAGCGATTGACGACGGCGGCGGCGAGTTCAGACAATTTGCGGGCGCACCTCGACCGCGAGACCGCCGAAATCGTGGCGCTGGCCGAACGCGCTGATGTCGCCGCCGCGCTCCGCAGTGCATTGGACAAGACCAAGCCCATTTTCGATCGATGACCAAGGGAGATTGAATGGCGGGACTATATTTCGAACAGCTTCAGCCGGGTCTTTCGATCGAGCATGCGATCCGCCGAACGGTCACCGAAACGGACAATATACTGTTCACGACCATGACCATGAACCCGGCCCAGATCCACCTCGATGCGGACTATTGCTCGATCACTGAGTTCGGCCGTCCCCTGGTGAACAGCATTTTCACGCTCGGGCTCATGATCGGCATTTCGGTCGGTGACACGACCCTTGGCACAACCGTCGCCAATCTGGGTATGACCGATGTCCAGTTTCCCGCTCCGGTCTTCCAAGGCGATACGATCCACGCCCGGACGACAGTGACCGAGGCGCGGCCGAGCCGATCACGCCCGGACGCGGGCATCGTCACCTTCGAACACGAGGCCTTCAACCAATCGGGCCGCCTAGTCGCGCGATGCCTGCGCGCGGCGCTCATGTTGCGCGCGCCGGTATGAGACTGCGCTCGCTGCTCTTTGTCCCGGCCGGGGACAACCGAAAGATCGACCGGGCCGGCCGCTCCGGCGCCGACGCTCTCATCTTCGACCTCGAAGATTCGGTGGCGCCAGAACGAAAGGACACAGCGCGCGCCATGTTGGCGGACTATCTGGGGAGCCTTACGGGCGAAGAGCCCTGGCGCGTCTTCGTGCGCGTCAATCCGCTGGCGAGCGCGGAATGCCTCAGCGACCTGATCGCGGCGGTCAAGCGCCACGTCGCCGGGATCGTGGCCCCCAAGATCAAGGGCCCTGCGGACCTGGTGCGACTCGGCCACTATCTGGATGTCGCAGAGCGCGCCGCGGGCCTGCCCCAGGGCCGCATTGGCCTTCTGCCGGTCGTGACCGAGACGCCTGGAGCCGTCCTTGGGTTGCCGGCGTTTCGCCCAGCGCCACCTCGGCTCATCGCCATGACCTGGGGGGGCGAAGACCTGGCCACGGCCCTGGGCGCGCTCGACAAGCAGACGCCGGACGGCCAATGGGACGATCCGTTCCGGCTCGCCAGGTCACTTTGCCTGCTCGCCAGCGCCGCCTGTGGGGTCGCCGCCATCGACACACTCTTCGCCAACTATCGCGATCCGGCCGGATTGAGCGACGCCTGCCAGTCGGCGCGACGCTCAGGTTTCGCCGGAAAAATTGCAATCCATCCCGATCAGGTGGCCGTGATCAATGACGGGTTTACGCCCGCTGCGGTCGAAATCGCCGAGGCGCGTGAAGTGGTTGCCGCCTTCGCGGCCGCGCCTGGCCAAGGGGCGGTCGGTCTCCATGGGCGCATGCTTGATCGTCCCCATCTGTTGCTAGCCATGCGCCTGCTGTCCGTGGCATCCGAAACCGATTCAGAGCGAACGCTACCGGTGTCCTAGACCGCAAACGCCCAACGTCCCGCCGCGCCTTTGGCCGCATGCCCCAATTGGCCGTTCCTCACTGATCGGTCCTGTCCGGGGGACTTTTCCAACCTGGGCCGGCCCAATTCATCCCGCGATCTTGCCCCTTGATATCGACCGCCAACTGTGTCATGCATAATCCAGATTGTGCATTTTATGAACGATCTATGTAGGAAACAGTTTGTTCGAGATAACCGTGTCTGCCATGAAGTATCTTGGGTAAGGGCCTGAGTTCGGACGGCCAGAGGTCGCCCTCCAAGCCCGAACGGCCCTCCGCCCTAGCCAAGATCCATCGCCGGCAGGTGTTCAGTTCAAAAACGGCTGCCTTCATATTCGTTGGCAAGCAAACAAAACAAAGGGGGAAGCAGATGTTTCTGAAACAGTATATTCGACCCATCCTCTTGGCCGGCGCCTCACTGGCCGCCCTCATGCCCCGGGGGGCGCTGGCGGCGGACGCCGCCGCCCAGGCCCAGGCGACCGGCCCTGTGGGATTGGGTGAGATTGTTGTCACCGCCCGGCGGCGCGATGAGAATCTACAAAAGGTGCCGGTCGCAATCACAGCCTTCGGCGCTGAGCAGATGGCTCAGAGATCGGTCGTGTCTGAGCGTGACCTGCAATCGGCGGTTCCCGGACTGGTGGTGCGAGCATCCGAGCAGCAGAACCAACTCAACTACGCTATCCGAGGCCAGACCATCGATGCCTTTTCGGGATCGAGCCCCGGAGTTCTGACCTATCTGAATGACGTGCAGGTCAGCGGCGCGACAGCCACGACTTTCTACGACCTGTCCGGCGTGCAGGTACTGAAAGGCCCTCAAGGCACCTTGTTCGGACGCAACACGACTGGTGGAGCGGTTCTGTTCAATACGGCCAAGCCATCGAATGCATTTCGCGGCTTCATCACGTTCAAGGCCGGAGATTTCAACCTCAAGGAAATTCAAGGCGCCATCGATATTCCGATCATCGCCGATAAGGTGCAGCTACGCGTCGCCGGCGACCTGCGCGATCGCGACGGCTATGTGCGCAACCTCAACGACGGCCGACTTCTGGGAACCGAGGATAACCGCTCCGGCCGCGTTACCCTGGTGCTAAACCCGATAGAGGCGCTGAAGAATACGACCGTGGTTCAATATAGCCGCTATGGCGGGACGGCGCTGACCGGCGAACTCTATTCGGTCAATGCGTGTGGCTCGAGCAATCACGGCGTCGCGCTCTTTTCCCAATTGGCCTGTATCTACAACCCGGCGTTCCCGCTCTGGTCGGCGTTTCTGGCAGCCAACCCTAAGGCCTTTCCGGGCGGACTATCGGGCTATCTGGCCCAGCAAAGGGCCCAAGGTCCCTATCTCGCCAATATGGACGAGACCGGCCGCAACTACGTCCATTCGTTCTTGGCGACCAATACGACCACCTTCAACATTACCCCCGACATCCAGATCAAGAACATCCTTGGCGTGACCCATACCGTGGCCAGAAACGGCGGCAAGCTCGATGGGTCTCCCTACGATCTGCTGGACGACGGTCCGTCGCCCGGCGTGTCCATCGGCAACCTGTTCGATACGAGCCAATGGTCGGAAGAAATCCAGCTGCTTGGCAAGGCCTTCGACGGAAAGCTCAACTATATCGTCGGCTTCTACGCCAATTCCGACAAGGAGCGTGATGACTATCCGCTCAGCACGCTGCAGGACATTGGCGCGACCCTGGCGCCCGTCTTCGGCGCCAATCCGGCGAAGTTCTTCCACTACGCCTTCGTCAATCAGGACCGTTCTGAAGCGGTGTTCTTCCAGGACACCTACGACCTTTCCGATCTGGTCAAGATCCACGGCTTGAGCCTGACCACCGGCGTCCGCTACACCTGGGAAAATCTGAGCCTGCACCAGTCCAAGGATAGCGTCTTCTATCCGACCTTCGGCGCTGCTCCAGAAAAGACGGCGGAATCCAACCCCAGCTGGAACATCAGCCTCGAATATCAGGTGAGCCCTGCACTGCTCGTATATGTTGCGCAACGGGGCAGCTGGCGCACCGGCAACCTCAACGGCACCTCTTTCCCGACGCTCCAACCTGCGTCCAATTTCGGCAATCTATTCCTCCCGGAAAAGACCAAAGATGTTGAGGTCGGCGGAAAATTCCAGGGCAGTGTCTATAATTGGCCGGTCCGCCTGAACATCGCGCTCTACAACCAGTGGATCGACAACGTCCAACGGTCTCTCTACGCGATCCTCGGGGGCAATCCGGCGGGCTTCACCACCAACGTCCCGTCGGCCGAAAGCACGGGCGTGGAGTTCGAAGGTCAGGTCAAGCCGACCCAGTGGCTGCAGCTGGGCGTCAACGGCGCCTACAACGACTCCCGCTACACCAAGGCGAGTGTGCAGCTGTTCGGCAGCAACTACACCTTCGGCCCCTACGCCGACGCGCCGCGGTGGACAGGCTCCGTCTTCGCTCAGGTTTCCGTGCCGCTGCCCGAGTCCTGGGGCGACTTCGACGCCCGCACCGACGTCTATGGCCAATCGGGCCAGTATTTTTCCAACTTGAACAACACGACCAACCCCGGAAGTTGGCTGCCTGGCTACAGCCTGGTCAATTTCCGCTTCGATTGGCGCGCGCCCACGCGAACGGGCCTTTCAGCGGCCGTCTTCGTCAAGAACGCCTTCGACAAGAAATACTACGTCGGCGGCATGCCCCTTTCGGGCGCCTTGGGCCTGAACACAGCGATCCCAGGCGAGCCCAGAACATTCGGGTTCGAGCTGAGCTACAAATTCGGCGGGAAGTAGAATGGTACTCGATCCTGGGCAGACCGATCATCACACGCGCCAGACGAATCCTTCCCTCGCGAGGGCCCGAAAGGACGAATTGGCGGCGATCGAGCTAGCCGGATTGCTCGAAACCCAGCGCAGCGCCGGTCGCACGCGACCGGCGCCCACAGCTGCCCTACGCAAGGACCGTCTGCGGCGCGCAATCGATCTTCTGGTGTCCCATGAGGCCGCGTTCTGTGACGCCCTGGCCAGCGATTTCGGGGCTAGGTCGCGGGAACAATCTCAACTTTACGACATCGTCGGTTCGATCCAGACGCTCAAGCATGCAATCGGGAACCTCGACCGCTGGATGCGTCCCGAGAAGCGTCCGGTGGATCCCGTGCTGGCCCTATTCGGCGCTTCGGCTTGGATCGAATACCAGCCCAAGGGCGTCGTGGGTCTGTTGTCGCCCTGGAACTTCCCGGTCAACCTGACCTTCACACCCCTGGCGGGCATCTTCGCCGCCGGCGACAGCGTGATGATCAAGCCGTCGGAGCATACGCCGGCGACCTCCGAGGTCATGGCCGAGGCGGTGAAACGCAGGTACGGCGCGGAGGAAGCCGTCGTGGTCACCGGCGGAGCCAACGTCGCCGCAGCCTTTTCCAAGCTCGCCTTCGACCACATCATCTTCACAGGATCGACGGCGGTGGGCCGCCACGTCATGCGCGCGGCGGCCGACAATCTTGTCCCGCTGACGCTTGAACTGGGCGGCAAGTCCCCCGTGATCGTCGGTCGAGACCCAGACTATCCGCTGATGGCCGACCGCATTGTCACCGGCAAGCTCCTGAACGCCGGACAGATCTGCCTGGCGCCCGACTACCTGCTCGTGCCCGAAGACCAGGAAGGGCGCGTCGTCGATCATCTGGTCGCGGCGGCGGAGCGACTCTATCCAGGTCTCGGCGCCAACCCGGACTATGCCGCCATCCTCGGCGACCGCAATCGTGAACGGCTGGCCCGCTACCTGGACGAAGCGAGGCAAAGAGGCGCGCAGCTGGTCGAGATTGGCGCCAACGCCCAAGGTGGGCGCGCGCCCTTCACGATCGTTCGCAATTGCCCGGCGGACGCTGCGGTCATGACAGAGGAGATCTTCGGGCCGGTGCTTCCGGTCATCTCCTATCGGCGGATTGAAGAGGCGATCGAGTTCGTGAATTCACGTCCGAGGCCGCTCGGCCTCTACATCTTCAGTCGCGATCCAACAGAGCAGCGAGCCATCCTGACCGGCACGGTCTCGGGCGGTGTCACCATCAACGACGTCATCTTTCACGTGACGGTCGAGGACCTCCCTTTCGGCGGCGTCGGGCAATCGGGCTTCGGCGCCTATCACGGCTTCGAGGGCTTCAAGACCTTCAGTCACGCCAAGGGGGTATTCCGCCAGTCCCGCATCGACGTCGCGGGCCTTGCGGGCCTGCGCCCGCCATATGGCGGAAAGATTCAAAAATATATTAGCCGCCAACTAAGCCGCGCCGTGAACTGAGACAGGACGTCAAGCCCATGCTCACCGCTCCGATCGATCATCCCCTGAACCTGGCCATGCAGACGGTTCTGACCGTCGGCAGTTGGACCATCACGCTTGCGTTTCTGTTCGAGGCGGCCCGCAAAGGCCGCGAGCAGCGAACCCCGTTCTTCCTTTTGGTGGTGATCGCTGGCGGCATCGGTGGAATTTTCGAACCCCTCTATGACACCGGCTTCAAGTTATTGTTCTACATCCCCGGGCAGTGGACGATGTTCAGCGCCTTTGGCGTCCCCCAGCCGGTTTGGACTGTCAGCGGCTATGTGACACTGTTTTCCGGCCCGGCCATGTTGATCGCCGACGGCATCTCCAAGGGCATGACCCGCAAGGCGCTGCGCGGCTGGTTCGGGGCCTTGGTTCTGACAACCGCGGCGTTCGAGATCACGGGCGTCAACGGTGGAACCTACGCCTATTGGGGAGCCCATACGCTTCGAGTCTGCCAATATCCCCTGGTCGTTGGCGTGCTCGAGGCGGCTATGGTCACGACCTTGGGCGTCGCCGCAGCGGGTTTCAGATCCCGGGTGACATCACCTTGGCAGTTCGTGGGTCTGGTCCCGCTGTTCCTGATCGTCTTCTATGGGATCAATTTCGGCTTGGGCGCGCCGACCCTTGTCGCCATAGCCCTCGAT
>FTFU01001259.1_pt1 | contig 26875 bp, 23 predicted proteins | sample 1640511 | NCBI WGS metagenome assembly FTFU01 (sample SAMEA3914789, study PRJEB12502) | metagenome | biome: forest; material: soil | place: Canada | collected 2011-07-03 | depth 0.3 m | reverse complement strand
GCCGCATGCACGCCCTCGGCCACCGCGCGCCAGCCCTCGACCTGCGCGTCCGTATGGATTCCAGGCGTTCGATAATATCCCTTGCCGCTCGCCGACGGCTGGGTTCCCTCGGTGACGATCAGGCCGGCGCCGGCGCGTTGGCGGTAATAGTCCGCCATGACCGCCGTCGGGACATCGCCTGGGCCGGCCCGGTCGCGGGTCATCGGCGCCATGACGATGCGATTGCGCAGGTCAAGCTCGCCCAGTTGAACCGCAGAGAAGATGTCGCTCATGGCGCCCTCGAAATCGACCCGCCAAAGCGCCTCACCGGTTAGCTCCGCACGCGCGGCTTGGGCAGAGGCCGGCCGCGCCGCATGGTTTCGATGAAGGCCTCCAGCGGCGCCGGATCTGCGACCGGCGGCTCACACGGCTGGCCCCCGCGAGCCCAGAAGGCCTCCCAGGATGGAAACAGCTCGTGGAAGCCGCCTTCATAGGGCGGCACGCCGGGCCAGCGCATCTTGCGCGCGCCGATCGGCGGCTTGTTCAGATCGGTGGCGTACCAGTAGAGCGGAAGGCGCTTGCTGAAATCCCAGCGCCCGCCGATCCGTTCATAGCGGTCGTAGTACATCATCTGCATGATGACCCAGTCCGCGCCGGCCTCGTGCTCGTTCTTCGAATAGACGACGCCCTGGGCGTGATCGGGATCGTCGAACTCGATGATATGGCCACCGATGTGGTGCGATGTGCCGTCGAACTGGCGTGAATGGGTCTCGTCGAACCAGTCGCGCAAAGCCTTACGCCCGGTCTTGCCGCCGCCGACCTTCACGTCCTCGGGGAAGAGATTCACCCAGGCGTCAGAGTCGCGCATATCAAGGGCCAGACTGTACTTCGCGGCGAGCTGGCGGATCGCATCGAGCGATTCCAGCCGATCAAGCCTTTGGGCGATGTCCTCCAGACCGCCAGTCACCCTGCAATTGCTCCCTCACCTGGACCTTCGCGCTTGAGTGCGCCGCTTGGGGCCCGCGAGCCGAGGTCGCCAGCCAAGCTAAAATGCGAAGCAATAGTGATATAACGTCACGCAAAAAGCAATTGAATAGCGAATAGTGCTTCGTAATGCGTTTAATATGATGCTGATGGCCGCGCGGATCGGCGTCGTTGAAGGGCGCTAGCGGTCCGGCCGAGACTGCGCCGCCTTGCGCAGCAACAGGCCCAGGATTGCGCATCCGGCCATCGCCAGGGCGGCTTCCAGAAGCGGCAGGCCGGGAATATGGGCGGCGGGGTTGCGGACCGCCCAGGCGAAGGACAGGCCGAAGATGGCGGGGCCGATGACCGAGGCCAGGCCGCCCAGGCTCTGGTTGGCGCCCTGCAGCTGGCCCTGTTCGGCGCCGCCGACCTGGCGCGTCATCAACCCCTGCACGCCAGGGACCATCAAGCCGCTCAGGGCCGAGATGGGCATGCCCAGGATGAAAGCCCAGCCGGTCGGCGCGAAGGCGTACCAGACCAGGGCGAACGCCGCCGCTGTCGCGCCTGCGAGCATGGCGTCGCGTTCGCCGAAGCGCGCGATGACCGGCCCCACCAGCAGGGACTGGACCAGGACGCCTGCGAGGCTTCCCACCATCAGGTTCAGGCCGACGATCCCCGGCGTCCAATGATAGCGATAGCCGGCATAGAGCACGAACACGCTCGGCCAGACCATTTGCGAGAGCTGGTAGAGGAAATAGACGCCCGCCAGGCCGAGCAGGCCGGGGCGCGACCTCAGCAGCCGCAAGGCCCCGACCGGATTGGCCAGGCGTAGATTGAAGGCGGGCGCGCGGCGCTGTCTGGGCAGGGATTCGGGCAGGATGAAGAGGCCATAGACGGCGTTGGCCAGGATCAGGGCCGCCGCGACCCAGAACGGCAGCCGAAGATTGATCTGCCCCAGGACGCCGCCGATCGCGGGGCCAGCCAGGAAGCCGAAGCTGAACGCCGAGCCCATCCAGCCGAAGGCCTTGCCGCGGTTCTCGGCCGTGGTGACGTCGGCCACATAGGCGTTGGCGGTGGAGAAGAGGCCCGAGGTGGCGCCGCTGATCAGCCGACCGACAAACAGCCAGGCCAGGCTCGGGGCGATGGCCATGAACAGAAAGTCCAGGCCAAGACCGAACAGGGACGCCAGGAGCACCGGGCGGCGGCCCCATCGATCGGACAACAGGCCGAGCATGGGACCGGCGAGGAAGCTGAGAAGACCGCCGAACGTGGCGAAGATGACGTTCCAATCGCTTGCGGAGGCCGTGTCGCCGCCGTTGAGTTCTTTGAGCAGGTTCGGCAGGACCGGGAACATGATGCCAATCGAGACGGCGCTGGCGACCGCGCTGGCGAAGATGAAACCGAAGGCCGCCGGCCGGGCCGCCGGCGGCTGAACATGCGCGCTGGATTGCATGTCAGTACCTTGGCTTCGGCGGATCGCCGCCGGCGGGAGGCCTGAGCGTTCGGCGCAGTGCGAGGGGGTTGGCTCCCGGATGCAAAGGCCTTGTCTGGCCCGCCCAGTCGAAGTCGCCGCTGAGTCCGGGCGGCAGGGTGACGAGCCCGGTGAGCCGGTCGCCGCTCTGGGCGTAGCGGACCTGGACCAGCCCTTTCGGCGTCGGCTCCGCCGCATCCAGCCGCTTGAGAGCGCCGAGATGAGGTGCGATGCGGACGCTGCCGAAACCGGGCGCGGCGGGCTCTATGCCGGCGACTAGCGCCAAAAGGTCGGCGGTGGGGTGGGCGCTCCAGGCGTGGCTGTCGGAACGGGTCGGATCCGGCTCCTCGGGCCAGGTGGTGAAGTGCTGGGCCAGCAGCGTCCGCCAGGTTCCAAGAAGGTCAAGATAGTGGTCGGTGAGCCCGGCGTGCTCGAACGCTCGGGCGAGATAGAAAGCGAAATAGAAGGTGACGCCGGTGAGATCGCCCGGGGCGTCAGTGCCGTGGCCGGGCACAATGACCTTTTGCAGGATCTGCGCCTGCCGGGCCGGCGGCGCTACGTCGTAGAGCACGGCGAGGGCGTTGGCGTGCTGGCTGAAAGCGCGCTTTTCCGGCGTGTCGGAGTAAAGGCCCCGCTCTGCATCCCAGCACGCGTTCTGGACGCCGGTGCGAACCTTCAGGGCCTGGGCGCGATCGTTTTCACCGCGCGCTGGATCGCCCACCGCCTGCTCAAGCTCCGCCGCCTGCTGCAGGGCGCCGAGGTAGAGCAGGGTGATGATGCAGGAATCAGGTTTCGGCGGGCTATTGCGCGTGGCCCGCTCACTGAGCCCCCGGCGCCAGTCGATGAAGGCCCAGCCAGGGGTCGTCCCCACCAGCCCGTTCTCGTGGACATAGGGCGCATACCCGTCGAGCATGCTGCGGGCGCCGGGTAAGGTTCGCTGGAGCACCGCCGTGTCGGGCTGGGCCATCCAGTAGTCATGCAGCATACCGATCCACAGAAGGCCGAACGGCGGGATCGAGTTGGAGCCGCTGGAGGGCCAGGCGGCCTGCGGCGAACCGTTCATCACGCGGGAGTGGTCGAACGCGTCGAGCGCCTGGATCGCCAGCCTCGGGTCGCCCGAAACGGCGTAGGATATCAGCGCTTCGATCCGGGCGTCGCCGATGTACTGGAACTGCTCCCAGTAGGCGGTGTCCATAAAGGTCTCGTGGGCGTCGACCTTTGTGGTGCGCCAACCGATCCGCCAGATAGCGTTCAACTGGGCATCGTCGCTGACGAAACGGGCCCTCTGGACGAAGGGATAGCCGGTCTCGAAGGTTGCGAACCGCTCCAGCGTCACCGGCTCTGCGCCGGTCTTGATGCGCAGCTGGACGAAACGCCAGGTCCGCCACCAAAGGGGGAGATAGTTGCGATGGGATCCCCCTTCCAGGCGCACAGTGTCCGTCAGCCCCAGGGCCTTGCCGTCGTCCACCGCCGACCGATCGGACAGCCGCTTCCTGTCCGGCCCGTAGAGCGCCTCTGTATAGGTGATCTCAATTTCAGCGCCGAGTCCGCCGCTGGTCACCAGCTCAGGATAGGCCGATAGAACCTGGCCGGCGTCCACCAGGAGAACCGCCTCAGTGTTGGCGGCGACATGGACGGGTCCGGTGGGAAACGCCGACCGAGGCGCGCCCGTGGCCCGCACCAGCTTGCCGCTGGGGCGTCCGGCGTAACGCATCGGCGGCAACTGGTCCGCCACCAGCGTCCAGGGCGCGGTCTCGTTCGCCGCGACGGCGCCGATGGCCGGCGCCCAGTCCGTGAGACTGGTGTGGGCCGCATTCCAATCCCAGCCGGCAGCGGCGCCGTCCAGCGTTTCCGGCGGACCCGCGGCGTAGAAAGTCGGCCCGACTTGGCGCATGACCTGCCCCAAGCCGAACGCCACCGAACGGGATCGATCAACCCGCGCCCGCCAGTCGGGGCCGCTGTCGATCCAGGCCTGGGTCGTATCCTCGGCCGAGATGAGAAATCCCGTCCGCGCCGAGATCTGCGCTCCAGGGGCCAGGCCGGCGTCGTTCCAGATCTCCGCGGCGACGACGTTGTGGCCGGCCTTCAGGTAGGCGCCGAGGTCCACGCGCTCATAGCGCCAATGCCCTAGATCGCCGCGAGCCGGCCCCTCGCCGACGCGCCGCCCGTTCGCATAGAGGATGAATCGATTGTCGGCGCTGACCTCGACCTCAAGATGACGGGGCCGCGCCTTAAGATCGAAGTCGCGACGAAATTGCAGCGTGATGGGCTTGTATGCGGCGCTGGCCGCTACGGCGGCGGGATGAGTGATCCATACGTGTGCAGCCAGGCTGGCGGCGGGCGTAGCGCTAGCGGCCGACAGGGCGATCATGAAAAGCCGCAGTCCACGCACCATCATCACCGCCTCCGCCGCCTAACAGTCCGATCTAGATCAATCGCACGCAACCGTCCAATAAACTCGGATCCCCCTCGATGCCTGAGGCCTAGAAGCCCTCGCGCCAGACCTGGGCGAAGAACGGGCTCGCACCGGCGACATCGTCATAGGCGGTGGGATCGATCATGCAGGTGGGGCACCAGTGGCCGCCGCGCAGCATCAGGTTCGGCGACATGCTGAAGTCATGACCGAGAGCGCAGATCCATTCGGCCGCCTCATAGGGCCCCAAATCATGTTCCGAACAGCATCGCCCGCCACGGAATTGGGCGGCCTGACGAAAGTCGGCCAGCGTCCAGTCGGTCTCCGGCTTCGTTTCATCATAGCCGTGGTCGAGTTCGGTCGGCGTTCGTGACGGCTGCTCGAACTCGAAACGGTCCCAGTTCGGGATCATCGCCCAGGCTTCACGGGAGCCGAAATAGGTTTTGATGTGCTCGCGATCATCGTTGGCCAGCCAGTAGAGCGGACCGCCTTCGGACTCGGCCAGGCGCTTGATCCGCTCCCGCACCGCCGCCGGCGCAAGGCGCGCGCCCGCCTTGACGTAGAAAGGAATGGCGCGGCTGAACATCGCGCGCACATAGTCCAGGGTGTCGCGCCGAAAGGGGACGAGGGCTTCGAGATCATCTGCGTCGACGTACCACTGGCCATGGAAGTTGCGGGTCGCGAACCAGTTGGGCTCGAAGACGGTGCGGAAGTCGGAGACCCCCATCGCTGCGAACATCAGGGTGGCGAACTCGTGGTTGACCACCCTCATGCGCTCGCCGCCGCCGATGTTGTAGAACCGCCGCCAGAAATGAGGTGGAACGCGGTCCTCGCAGACGTTCGCGGCTAGGCGGCCGGAATCGCCCAGCGAGACCCATTCCAGCACCGCATTGAACGGGCTGTGGAACATGATCGGGTCGAAGGTCTTCCAGATCTGATCGTGGGCGATGCCGGTCTGGCGCAGCGAAACCCACTGCTTCAATCCCGACTCGGCGACGACCGCCTCGGCCATGGTCTTGCTAACCGCATAGTGGTCGTAACGGCTGATCTTGATCGGATCGCCCGTGCGGCCCCAATGGATGGGCGGCTCGCGATGGCCGGTCTGGGCGACGGTGCCGATGTAGACGAGCTGGATGCGGTCGGGATCGGGCTGGGCCTTGATCGCCTGGACAATGTTGCGCGCGCCGCCGACGTTGACCTTCAAGGTCAGTTCCGGAAAGCGATCGGCCAGCGGCGAGACCAGACCGCCGATATGCAGTACTTGGTCCGCCCCGCTCACGCCCCGAAGGACATCCTCATAATTGGTCAGGTCGCCCCAGACGATTTCGAGGCCCGGGTGGCCGGCGTAGCGGCGAAGAGTCGGATGGCGCACGTCCTTCGGCAACGTGAGCGCCTTGACGCGGAAGCGGTCGGACCGCTGCAGAAGCTCGCCCAGGGCGGCTCCGCCCATATTGCCGGAGGCCCCGGTCAGGAAGATCGTCTTTTTGTCTTGCATCGGTCTCGTTCTTCGATCGAGGGCTGAGGGCGTGTTCGGGCGCGGCGCGGGTCACACAGAACGGCAACTGCCCCACCTGCCATAGAGCGCCACGACCGCGAAACAGGCCGCCGGCAACAGGAAGGCGACCGGGGGGGCCATAGACATCGGCGATCCGGCCCATGGGATAGGGCAGCAGCACCCCGCCGCCGATCGCCATCACCATCATCGACGCGCCGCGCTTGGTCGAGGCGCCCAGCCCTGAAACGCCCAGGGTGAAGATGGTCGCGAACATGGTCGACATGAAGAAGAACACCGTCACCAGCGCCACAGCTGAGACCTTGGTCAGGCTCAGGGAGACTACGAGACAGAGCCCCAGATTGATCAAGCCGTAGACGGTAAGAATCGCGCGCGGTGAAAACCTCAGCAGCAGGGCCGTGGTGGCGAAGCGGCCGATCAGATAGGCGGCGGTCTCGACTGACAGCAGGAAGGTCCCATCGCGCGAGGTCATGTGCGGCCAGGGGTGGCGAATGGCGGCATCGTCCGAATGGCTTATGCCGCGGCGCGCCGGCGTCCGATCTCGACGAAGGCTTTTTTAGGGACGAAGTCTCCCGGGCTATCGAGCGATCCTTTCCGGAAGCCGCGGACGATCAGGATCGTCTTCAGATCGGCCGGGAAGCCCAGGCCGACGCAAGGCATTGGCCGGTCTGATGCGGGATGGGGGCCCAGCACGCCTAGATCGGCTGACATCTGGCCTGAGGGGGGATCGGGTCCCGGGGTCCAGGTGTCCTGTCCTATGTCGATCTCATCAAGGAAGTTCAGCATCATCGCCGTCGACGCCTCGTCGGCGAGAGCGCCGTTGACGAACAACGCGCTCTTCCCGATCGTCGGCGCGAACGCATTCGCTTCGGGCGCGACGGATCCGCATTGAATACGAAGCGAACGTCGACAGGGCCTGTCCGGCCCGCGAGTTTTGACGTCAGCAGCTTCGCACCGCTCTGTGCGAAGAGGGCCCCGTCCTTCATATGGAGGCTGAGGGCGCCCCTGCGCGAGAAGATCACGCCTTCTGCGCCCGACCGGGGAAGGTCGACTCGAGCGTCCACCTTGAACGATTCCCCGATCACATCCGGGCCCGGGAAGGCGAGGAACGCCGGAGCGCCGGAATGGTGGGTCACTTCTGACTTGGGCGTCGCAGCGGGCGGGAAGGTGCCGTGAGGTTGTTCGAGATCAGCGGGTAAACATTGTTGGCCGTTGTCTCTACAGCTTGCGATGCATCACCAGCGCATCGACATATCCGTGCAAGGGGTGATCGAACGACTCCGGCAAGGTCCCAACAATTTCGAAGCCAAGCGCCTGCCACAGCCGCACGGCGCGCTCGTTCGTGCTGACGACGAAGTTGAATTGCATCGCGCGGAACCCCGCCGATCGCGCGTAATCGAGAGATTGCGCGCACATCGCACGCGCCACGCCTCGACCGGCGGCCTCGTTAGCCGTCATGTAACCGCAGTTGCAGACGTGCGATCCGCGGCCGAGTTGATTGGGGCGGATGTAATAGCTGCCCACGATCCGCCCCCCAATCTCCGCCACAAAGGTTTCGCGGTCAGGTCCTAGCCAGTAGGCGAGCGCAGCCTGTTCGGATAGATCCTGCGGCAGGGCGTAGGTCTCGCCCGCGCGGATCGTGGGACCGATGATCCTCCAGATCGCTTGCACGTCCTGCGGTTCGGCTCTTCGGAGGTGGATCTCGGGTTGCTCGCTCATCTGCAGGTTCCAAACACTGATGTCCGGAAGGCTACAGACCCTTGACACCTAAGGGTATAGGTGTCGAACGCTTAAGTGTTCGGACAGGCAGGATGTCGATCCCCGGCTCGCTCAATCTCGGCGTCGAGTACGCAGCGGTGTTCCTGAGGGCGCCGACCGGCCTCGTGATTGGGCGTGAGCGGACCATCGTGGACTGCAACCTGGCCTTCGCCGAGATGTTCCGCGGGACCCGCGAATCGTTGTCCGGGCGCAGCTTCGCGCACCTGTACCCCGACGAACAGCACTACATCAGCACTGGGGAGCGCGTGGGCCGCATCCTCGAGGCGCAGGAGACCTTCGCCAATGACCGGGTGATGCGTCGCCTGGATGGCGAGCTCTTCTGGGTTCAGGTGCGCGGACGGGCGTTGGACCCAGCCGACCCGCATCGAGACACGCTCTGGGTCTTCACCGAGCTCCCAAACCTACAGGCGCGGAATGCGCGCCCCACTGCGTTGACGCCCCGGGAACGCGACATTGCTGCTCTGCTCATCGACGGCAAGACCGCCAAAGAGGCGGCAGCGGCGCTAGGGATCAGCCCAAGGACCGTGGACATCTACCGGACTCGCCTGCTGCGCAAGTACGGCGTTTCAAACAGCCATGACCTCGTGCGCAGGCTGCTCACCGGTTGATCCCTGATCCGCTCATCCCGGACCGCTCCTACAGATATATTGGCGCCGGAGACTGAACTCGGCGGTCTCCTAGGCCTCAGGATAGTCGATGTAACCCTCGATGCCCTGGGTGTACCAGGTGGCTTGGTCATCAGGGTTCAGTGGCAGCCCGTTGGCGATCCGGGTCGGGAGGTCGGGATTGGCCAGGAAGGTCCGCCCGAAGGTGATGGCGTCCGCCGCCCCCGCATCCAGCGCGGCCTGGGCGGTGTCGCCCCGATAGTCCGAATTGAGCACGAGCGGACCCTGGAAGGCCGCGCGGATGTAAGGCGCGATCGGTGGACGCTCAGCCCTGCCGAAGCTGCCGTCAAACCCGGGTTCTCTCACCTCGATGAACGCAATCCCCAATTCCGACAGCATGCGCCCGACGGCGGCGAAAAGCTCTTCTGGGCTGCTGTCGTTGACCCCCTGGCGATCGCCATTGGGTGAGACCCGGACTGCGGTGCGATCAGCGCCCACCGCGGCGACCACCTTCTGTGTCACCTCCTGCAGCAGGCGAATCCGATTTTCGATCGGACCGCCGTAGACGTCATCCCGCAGGTTCGTGCCGTCGCGCAAGAACTGATCCAGCAGGTAGCCGTTCGCGGCATGGATCTCGACGCCGTCGAAACCGGCCGCGAGCGCGTTGCGGGCGGCGCGCGCATAGTCGTCAAGCAGGGCGGGGATCTCGTCCATATGCAGGGGGCGAGCTTCGATATAGGCCTGCTTGCCGTCATAGGTATGGGCGTAAGCGGGCGCAGTGGTCGCCGATGCCGAGACCGGCGCGTCGCCGCCTAGGAAACTTGGATGCACGAGCCGTCCCATGTGCCAAAGCTGCGAGAAGATCCGCCCCCCCGCCTGATGCACCGCTGCGGTGATGGGCGTCCAGGCTTCCACCTGTTCTTCGCTCCAGATGCCCGGCGCATAAGGCCAGCCCAGGCCCTGTTGGCTGATGCCGGTGGCTTCCGAGATGATCAGCCCGGCGCTGGCGCGCTGCGCGTAGTAGCGGGCCATAACCGGCGTCGGGATATGGTCACGCGTCGCCCGGGCTCGCGTGAGCGGAGCCATGAAGATCCGGCTGGGCGCTTGCAGGGCGCCAATCTGAACGGGGTCGAGAAGCGACGGCATGGGGATTTCGCGTTCGAGTTTGACGCCCCAATAGAGGGTCGCCGCTCTTTCGGCTACCTGGCGCTGGACGCATTCTGTCGAATGTATGATGTCGCGTGCACCATGGCGCCAATACCAGGCGAGTCGATATCGACGCGAGTTTCGAAAGATCAGATGATCAGTACCAGCGACCCCACGCCAAGGGAGGGCTTGGATGAAGCACCTCGTCTCGGACGCAGAAGGACAATTCGGGTTTCAGGACGCTCCGGAGCCCCAGCCCGAGTCCGGCGAGGTCTTGGTGCGGGTCATGGCATCGTCCGTCAATCCTCGGGACGTGCGTATGGCCAAGGCCCGGGCCGGCTATAGGTCAGGCATCGACTTTGCGGGCCTCGTAGAGCGAGCCGGCGGGCGTTCGGGCCCGCAGCCAGGCGCCCGGGTCTGCGGTGTTCTCCCCGCCGGCGCCTGGTCGGAACTGATCGCCGTGGCTCCTCGCGCTCTGGCGGCCGTCCCAGACGTGGTGGATCTTGCAGCCGCAGCGGCCCTGGCTTCTGTCGGCCTGACCGGCCTTTACGCCTTGGAGCGCGGCGGCGAGCTGATCGGCCGCCGTGTCCTGGTGACCGCAGCGGCTGGCGCTGTCGGCCGTATGGCTTGTCAACTGGCCAGGCTGGCCGGGGCCGAAGTGACCGCTTCCGTCCGCTCCCGAGCGCGAGCGGACGAGTTAGGCGACCTGGGGGTGCAGGTGGCCATCGGCGAGGATCCCGGCGTTGCAGCACCCTACGGTCCGTTCGACCTTATCCTGGAGTCCGTCGGCGGGGATTCGCTTAGCGCCTCAGCAAGGCTGCTAGCTCCAGGCGGGACCTGCGTCGTCCTGGGCTCCATAAGTGGCGGTCTGAGCGCGCTCGACGCGGCCAATATCTACCAGAACGCATGCAAACTGGTGGGCTTCGGCCTTTTCGTTGATCTGAACAGCAAACCCGCATCGGATGGATTGGGCCGTCTGTTGCGGCTGGTGGCCGCGGACCGGATCTCCCCCCCGCCGTTCCGAATATATCCGTGGACCGAGGTGAACGCCGCCGTTGCAGATCCTGGTGGCGGAAAGATCGTGTTGGAATTGGCCTGAGCGCTGCGTCGCAGGCGCGCCCATGGCAGTCTGGACGCGATGATGGCGGTCGGACCACGACCCGAGGAGGAACTCATGCGTGGCGTGGTCTGGGATGGAGAACGACTGCAGGTCACCGAGGAACTGGAGGTGCGCGCGCCGGGGCCGGGAGAGATCCTGGTGCGCGTCCTGGCCTCCGGCGTATGCCACAGCGATATCAACATGATCGACAGTGGTCTGGTCGCGACGCCTGTGGTGCTGGGGCACGAGGCTGCCGGACGCGTCGAGGCGCTCGGTCCGGGTGTCTTCGGTTTTCAGGCGGGTGATCGGGTGATCGTCTCGACCCAGACGCCGTGCGGTCATTGCCGCGAATGTGGCCGCGGCGTCTTCGCCAACTGCGGCGAGACCTGGGGCCTCAAACCACAGCAGCCGTTTCTCTGGCGGGGCCGGGCGACCTATTCCTTCGCCAATTGCTCGTCCTTCGCCGAGCTGATCGTGGTCAAGGCGTCGCAACTGTTCGAAATCGGCGATCTTCGGCCCGAGCAGGCGGCCCTCTTAGGCTGCGCGGTGTCCACCGGCCACGGAGCCGTGCGGCGGCTGGGCGCGGCGGCGGCGGGCGACACTTTAGTGGTTTTTGGCGTCGGCGGGATCGGCGTCAACGCCATCCAGGCGGCGCGACTCAGTGGGGCGGCTCGCATTCTGGCCGTCGACATCAACCCCGCGAAGGAAGAGACTGCTCGCCGGTTCGGGGCGGACGTCTTCGTCGCCGCAGACAGGAACGACAGCTCGGCTCAGCTCGCCGATCACGTCCGCGTGGCCGCCGCAGGTCCGATCGACGTGGCTGTTGAGTGCAGCGGCGCGGTTGCTGCGATCGAGGCGGCGATCGCAGCGGTCAAGCTGGGTGGGGTCTGCGTGTTGGTCGGCATGGCCAAGCCCGGCGCGACGGCTACCTTCGACATCGGCCAAGTCACCTTCGGCCGCAAGATAGTCGCCATGATGAACGGTGGGACGCGACCGGAAGAGGATTTCCCCACCTTGATCGCCCAGGCGCGAATGGGGACGATCGACCTTGGATCTCAGGTTACCCGGGTCTGGCCCCTGGACGAGATCGAGGCCGCCATCGCGGCCCTGCGTGCCGGGGACGTCACCCGCGCGGTGGTGGATCACAGGCGGTGAGGGCGGCTACGCCAGACCTGCCGATCTGAGGCGGGGCGCTATGCCTCAGGCGGGCGGCCGCGAATGTCGCCGCGGCGTCCGCTTTTTCGACCAAGCCAACGAGGCTGGCGAAGCCATGGCTGGCGCCGGCGAACCGCCGCGCCTCGAAACGTCCGCCGGCGGCGGCGAGGGCCTTGAGGAAGGCCTCGCCGTCCGAATTGATCGGATCGTGTTCCGCGCTGATCAGGGTCGTTGGGGGAAGGCCGGTCAGGTCGGCGCGTAGGGGCGCCGCGCGCGGGTCGACATAGTCGCCCTCGGCTGCCAGATAGAGGCTCCAGAACCAGCGCATGGTGTCCGCATCCAAGAACGGCGTGCGGGGATGTTCGGCGTAGGACGGGCCGGCGCAGGCCGGGTCCAGGGCCGGATAGATCAGGAGCAGGTGCGACAGCCCCACCCCGCGATCGCGCAGCGCCATCGCGGCGCCGACAGCGAGGTCTCCGCCGGCGCTGTCGCCGCCGATCGCGATCGGCCCCGGCCGGCACCCCAACGCTTCGGTATTGGCCGCCGCCCAGATCGCGGCGGCGACGGCGTCGTCCAACGCCGCAGGAAACCGGTGCTCCGGCGCCAGGCGGTAGTCGACCGAGAGGATCGCGTGCCCAGCTTCCGCCGCCAGGGCGCGGCAGAGATTGTCGTGTGTGTCGATCGAGCACATGACGAAGCCGCCGCCATGCAGGAAGACCAGCAACGGCGCCGGCAGGCTGGTCGGCGCATAGAGGCGCGCGCGCAAAGGTCCGGCGGGGCCGGGCAGGGTCAGGTCCTGGGCCCGCGCAACCGGCGTCGTGCGGCCAAGGCTCGGTCCGGCCTCCACGGCGCGCCGCAGGGCCGCCGGATCCAGGATCGGCTCGGCGGGCGCTTTCGCGGCCATGGCGTCGGCGATGGCCTGCAGGTCGGGGTCGAGCTTCATGCTCACGCTTCCATCGGGCGGTATTGCGGGACCTCGCCGGCGAGCAGGGTTCGGGTGCGCGCCTCGACCGCGGACAGCATGTCCGGATGCGGACAGATCCAGAATTCGCCTCTGGCGATGTGATCGAAAACGATGTCCGCCAGGGCGGTCGGCGTCATGCCGTGGGCCTTGATCCCCGCGTCGAACGCATCGCGCATCGCGGGCGCGCGATGGGCGTCGATGTCGGCGCCGAGCCGGTCGGAATGCATGATTTCCGTGCGTACCGGTCCGGGGCAGATCACCGAGACCTTCAACGGCGCGCCAATGCTGTCCAGTTCATAGAGCAGGCATTCGCTGAGGCCGACGACCGCGTGTTTCGATGCGGTGTAGGGGGCCAGGTTGGCCGAGGCCAAGAGGCCCGCCATCGAGCCGGTGTTGATCACCGCGCCCGGCGCGCCGCCGGCGATCATGCGGGGCACGAAATGGGTGATCCCATGGACCACGCCCATCAGATTGACCCCCACCAGCCAGGCCCAGGTCGCCGGATCCTGCTCCCAGCTCTTGCCGGTGGTCAGGACGCCGGCGTTGTTGAACAGCAGGTGGACCGCGCCAAAATGATCGAAGGCGCAGTCGGCAAGGGCCGCCACCTGGTCGCTGTCGGAGACGTCGACGACTTGGGTGACCAGCCGGTCGCCGAGGGCGAGTTCGGCGGCCAGCCGCTCGAGCCCCTTTCGATCGACATCGGCGGCGACGATGGTCATGCCGCGCTCAGCGCAGCCCTCCACCAGGCCGCGGCCTATGCCGCTCGCCGCGCCGGTGACGACGGCGGTCTTACCGGTAAGACGATCCATTGATCCTCCCTATTTTGCTGTATGCGATTGGTTTGCGGGCGCGATATTGCAGCTCATGTCCCCGCCAGCCCTCAGCCGACCTGCATGACGACGATCGACAAGGATCAAGTGGCGGCTCTCGCCTACGAGGGGGCGATGGAGCCGGCGCCGTTCGGCCAGTTTCTCGAAGCCCTGCGCGATTGGCTGGAGGCCGATGCGAGCACCATCCTGATCGAGCGGCGCAGCCGGCAGTTTCCGGCCATAATCCTCAGTTGTGGCGGCACGCCCTCCGGTCTCGAGCGCTATCGCGAGGCCTTTTTCCGCGACGATCCGTTCGTCGATCTGGAGCCGGGGCGCCTCTGCACCCTGCACGAACACCTTGGCGCAGAGGGCGTGCAGCGGTCGTCCTTCTTCGCCGACTACCTCGAACCGTTCGGCCTGACTTTCGTGCTGGGCGCTGACCTGGTCGTGGAGGGCGGTACGCGGGTGCGCATCCGCGCCTCGCGCAGGGCTGGCGGGATCGATTTCGGCGAGGCGGAGAAGGTCCGCCTGGCGGCGCTGTCGCCCGACCTGAAGCGAGCGCTGAGCCTGTTCCTGCGACTGACCCATGCCGAGGTCGAGCGCGATCTCTATGCCGGCGTGCTGACGCGGATGGCCGTGGGCATGGTGGTGGTCGACCGGACTGGCCGTATTCTCGACATCAATCCGGCGGCCCGCGCGATCCTGGCCAAGGGCGATCCATTGACGGACCGAGGCGGAACGCTGCGGCTGGCCGAGGCCGCCGCCGAGGCGCGCGCGCTGGCCGAGTTGATCGCCGTCAACGCCGACGCCGCCCTCAGCGGCTCCGAGCCGCCGGCCGCCCAGGCGCTGCGCGTCGCCAGCGACGACGGCGGCGTCGGGTTGATCGTGCGCCCCGCGCCGACGCCGGCCAAGCTCGACGGGGCCCTGGTCGGCGCGGCGGTGGTGGTGATCACCGACGGCGATCGCGACGTCGCGCCGCAGCCAAAGGTCTTGACCCAGCTGTTCGGCCTGACGGCGGCGGAGGCCGAGCTGGGCGTGCTGCTGGCCCAGGGGCGCGACCTCGACGAAGCCAGCCAGGCGCTGGGCGTGGCCAAGAATACCGCCCGGGCCCAGCTGCGCGCCATCTTCGCCAAGACCGGCGTCACCCGGCAGAGCGGACTGGTGCGGCTGCTGCTGCGCTCGGTGGACGAGTTCGTTTAGCACCGCCGCGGGCCCGCCCGGCGTCCTATTCCGCCGCCGCCTTGGTGCGATCTCGAAAGTGCGGGATCACCTTTCGGCCGATGTTCTCGATGGTTTCGAGGATCGCGTCCTGCGGCACCGTGCCCATCTGCCAGAGGAACAGCATCTCGTCGGCGCCGGCCTCGAACAACCGCTCGACATAGGCGATGCAGTCGTCAGCCGTGCCGTAGGCGTCCTTCACCTCTTCGTAGACGCCCGTCGATTCAGTGCCGATCGGGATGTGCTCCTCGGACAGATAGGCCACCACCTGTTCGCGGTTGGACTCCATCACCTTGCGGTGCTCTTCGGGGCTCAGGTCGTCGACGGTTGGCTTGGGCCCGCCGGAATACCAGTGCGCCAGGGACTCGGCGAAGAAGCGCTGGCCGCGCAGGCCCACGCGCCGCGCCCGTTCGCGGTCGTTCAGCACCAGCGTCGGGCAAAGGGCGGCGAGATGCTCGGTCGGACGGAAGCCGACCTGGTCCTCGGCTTTTCGGCCGGCGAAGGCTTGACGATAGATCGCATTCTTATTGGCGACGTCCTCGGGGCCGCCGAAGCCCAGCACGAGCGCGCCCAATCCCCGCGCGCCCGCGGTGACCAGCGAGTCGGCGCGGGTGCAGGCCATGTACATCGGCGGATGCGGAACCTGGTGCGGTTTGGGGTGGATCGGCCGGCTCGGCATCTTGATGAACTGGCCATCGTGAGCGGCCTCACCCTCCATGAACAGCTTGGGGATCAGGTACATGCTCTCGTCGATCATCGGCTGGAGTGCGGCCAGATCGTAACCGAAGGCGCCGGCCTCCTGCTGTGTGCCGCCCTTGCCGACGCCGAAGTTCACCCGGCCCTTGGACAGGATGTCCAGCGTGGCCACCCGCTCGGCCACCTTGATCGGATGGTTCATCGCCGGCGGCAGGCAGATCACCCCATGGCCGATCTCCAGATGCCGGGTGCGACCGGCGATATAGGCGAGAAAGGTCTCCGGGGCCGACATGTGCGCATACTGGGTCAGGCCGGTGTGCTCGACCGCCCACACGCCGTTGAAGCCCAGCTTGTCGGCCAGCACGCACTGATCGACGATCTCGTGGAACACCTGGAATTCCGCCGCCCGATCCGTCTCAACGATCTGGGCCTCGAAAATCATCGAAAACTTCATGCCGATAGTCCTCCCGTCACGGGCGCCTCCGGGGCGCCCAGTCGTTGCTGTCGCCCGACTATCCCAGGGGCGGCCGAGGGCGGCATCGTCCGATTGGACTAGGCTCGAGGCCCTGAACGCGCTGATGTCGGACCCGCAAATCGAGGGCCGTTGCCAGCCCTTTCGACTGAACCGGTTGGCCAAGGACCAAACCTATGCCGCCATTGTCGCGGCCGTCGTCGCGCACATGCCGCTCAAGGCGCACACCGACGTCGACAACGCCTTTGTTGGCGCCGTGCACGAAGCCAGCGGCGGCAGTCCTGGGAAGACCTTTCGACTGCTCAACGCCGCCGCGGTCGAAGCCATTGAGACGGGAGCCGAGCGCATCACCCTGAGCAGCCTGGGCGGAGAGGACGTCGTGCGCCATGTCCGCACGGCCAAGGCCATGCGCCGGGGTGTCCGAGCGATGAACCTGGCCAAGTGAGGTGAGGCTGCCCATCGCGCCGCGGCCGATTGAAGGGGAGGGGCTCTCGTCCTGGACCGCCCGGCTGGCGGCCCACAATTTCGTCGATCCGACAGCCTTCTGGTCGTGGCTGGACGTTGGAGCGATCGACGACGTCGCTCCCTTGCTGACGACGATCGGCCAATTGGCGGAGGCGGCGGGACTACCGATCACGGAAATCGCCGCGCTGGCCGCCCGCGGAGGATCGTTGCGCCCCGGCTGGTCTCTCAACGCCCACGACCACGGCCTTCGTGAGGCGGCCTGCCCCAGCTGCTGCCGCGACGCTGCAGATGCCGGCCGTGACCAATGGTGGCCAGCGGAAAGCCAGGCCGTCATGTGGGTGAGTTGCCCGATCCACCGATGCGTCCTGGCCGGCTTGGATCTCTTCAATCTGACACTCGAAGCCGGCCGTCTCCGTCTGGTCGACGAGGAGGGGCGATCACTCGGCGCCGGGCGGACCATCCCCGCATTGGACAGGCGATTGTTGGATCTGGAATCGGCGATCGCCGACGCCATGACTGGCGAGGCGCCGAACGTGAGTTGGCGCGAGCGATCGGCCCCTGGCCCGCTTCGCTCGATCACCGTCCTGACAGGCTATGTTCTTGCCCGAGAACGACAACGCCCACCCTTCGCGCAGCTCTTCGACACGGACCGAACGAGCGGTAGCCACATGTTCGCTCTTGATCCCGAAGAGCTGGCCAACGGTGTTGCGATCCTTCAGGGCCGATCAGTACGCACGCGCCGCAATGTTCTCGCCGCGCTCGTATCGCTTCTCAGCAAACCGGCTGCGCTCACCGGCGAGCTCGCCGAGGCGCTGCAATGGCGAACCGCCCCGGACCATCGAGGTCCCTTTCGCGTGCTCGCCGACCACATCGGCGAATTTGGCCGAAGCCGGCTCAGGGCGGATCTGGCGAGGCTTCCTACCGCAATCGCCGAGTCAGCTGAGACCGCGCTCGATCGCGCGACGGCGGAGCTTGGCTGAACCTTGCACAAACAGCCGTTTGTGGAAGATCAGCGTGCCCACTGGAAAATCACCGGGCCAGGGCTTACGCAAACCCCTTGCAAATTCAATCCGTAAGGTAAGCGGTTTGTGAAAGTGCGAGGGCATGCTGATCGGCTATGTGCGGGTGTCCAAGGGCGATGACCAGTCGACCAAGGCACAAAAGCGCGCCATGACAGAAGCGGGCCGCGACCGTCGAGGCCCGGACATAGTCGACGGTGCGGGCCAAGAGCCTGAAATCGTCCGAAAGGGAGGTCCGAATCTTCGGGCCCGTCCGAAACTACGTCAGCGTAATTTTCGCACAGAGCTGGCGCCCCTGCCCGAAAACGCTCGGTTACGGACAAGGTGTCCCTCGCCCTTGTTCACCACTGCTGGTGCATAAGGTCAAGGTGATCGCCATCTTTCAGTCGTTCTTTGACCGCCTTACGCGAGAAGGGCGAGCCTTGCCAGGAACGGCGCACCTCGGCGCGCTCCAGCAGGTTCCGCATCTCTTCGAGCAGGATATCGCCTTTCAGGAGTTCGATCCGCTCCTTCAACACGACCTGATCGACGAAGTTGGCCACGGTGGCCAAATCAGTGAGTCCGTCGCTTGAACACCAAGCCTCGTGCTGCTCAAGAAAGTCGGCCGGCCCCCCGCAGTCCTCGGGCGGACACGCCTCGTGACCATCAATGCAATGGGGATAGGTTCTGCCAGGCGCTGGATGGAGCCCGGCCTCAAGGCGAACTTCGTGTTCCCAGGGGACATTGAGGTCATATTCGTAGATGAAGCGCGCGCCCTTGCGTAATTTTAGATCCTCAGGCGAAATACTCGGCGAGCGGCATCCCAGTTCCGATGAGCCAAAATGGGTGGCGCAAAAGTCAAACATGAATAGGTGAATGCCCTCCCAACCCATAGCCACCTGAAAGACGCCGTGTAATTCGCATAGCGTCATGCTCGTGGGCACCTGGACGCGACGCCAGATCATCGGGCTGACGCCCTTGAGCCAGATCTTGAATTGCAAGATCTCCGCCCCGCTGTCGACGGTAGCTTCCGATCGCGATTTCGCCCGACCCGTCAAATCGGTTCTGTCCGTGGCTCTGTTTCCGCCCGTTCACTCTACACGGCGCCCAGCCCGGCGTACCGCACCCCACACTTCCTCATGCTCTCTCTGGGCGATCCCGCGGGCGTCGTTGCGATCGCTCTTGTTGATCCGCTGGGCTTTGAGCAGCGCTTTCATGTGCCGTGTCTCGACGCACACGACCGGCAGCCCGGCTTCCGCCAGGCCGTTCACCAGCCACTGCGACAAGGGACCGGCCTCAAGACCGATACGGCCGTACTCGCTGCTGATCGATCCCAGCAGTTCGATGAGATCGTCCGGCTCGGTGGCTACCTTGCGTTCCGCCAACACCTTGCCCGCTTCGTCGACGACGCAAACCGACGTCTCCCGCACCGAAACATCAAGACCTGCAAACCTCGTCATCGCAGTCGCTCCTTCCTCGATGCTCAAGGTCAGGGAACGACCCCGACCGGCGCATCATAGATGAAGGCGCTGCAGCCCGTGGTCCGTCGCCGCACCGCCACGATACACCATCTGACAGCCAGGGTCTCAACGACCCTTGCTCGCGGATTTTCCCCGTTGGCGCTGCTCCCGAAGCCACCCCCTGGGGCACGGCCCCCTGTAGCGCCTCGGCGCCAAAAGACGTTGTCCATAAGATGGCGGGACGCGCTTCGCGCACCACGAGATAGGTAGGTTTTTCGCAGGCGGATGTACCCCTTCGATACGGTCAATAAATTTCACAAAGGGGGGTGCATATGTCGCAAAGCTTAAGATATCCAATGAAGCGCGTTGCGGGTCTGCGAGTCGGAGCGTCGGTTCTCGCGCTACTAACAGTAGCGGCGGGAGCGTCGATGCTCGTGACCGGCCCAGTAATGGCGGCAGATGCGGCGACCGCCCCGCAGACGACCCAAGAAATAATCGTTACGGCGACGAAAAGAAATGAGCGGGTCGACAAGGTTCCGATCAGCATCGCGGCCTCGTCGCAGCAACAATTGGACAAGGAGGGGGTGAAAACGCTCGCCGATCTGTCCTCAATCACGCCGGGCGTGCAGTTTGCATCCCAGAACCTGAGCGGCGCGCCGATTTACGATTTCTCAATTCGCGGCGTCCAATCGCGAACAAGCGCGCCGACGACGAGCGTTTATCTTGACGACACCGCCCTGCTGACGATCTCGGAGAACAACAATCTCGGCGTGGGCGGTGCGACGCCTCAAGCATTCGACCTCGATCGGGTCGAGGTCTTGCGCGGACCGCAAGGCACACTGTTCGGAGCCAGTTCCGAGGGCGGATCGGTGCGCTTCATCACCCCGTCCCCGAGTTTGACAACCTATAGCGGCTACGGACTGGCCGAAGTGTCGGGCACGGAGGGCGGCGGACCCAGCGGGGAGATCGGCGCTGCGTTGGGCGGCCCAATCGTCTCAGACAAACTGGGTTTCCGGGCAAGCGGTTCGTACAGCGCCGACGGCGGCTATATCAATCGGGTCCTTCCTGTCGTGGGGCACGCGGGCAATGGGGGGGTGCTGCAGAAGAACGCTAACTGGGATAATACCGAGACCGCCAGATTTGCAATCCTTGCCGCACCGACCAGCTGGCTGACGATCGAACCGTCAATCTATTACCAGCAGGCCCACGCCAACGACACGGGGCGCTACGAGGTTGCGATTTCGAATGCCGGCGCGGGCAATTTTAACAACGCAGCCAACGCAGCCCTTCCGTCGACTGATGAATTCACGGTCGCCGCAGTCAAGGCTGGAGCCGATCTGGGCTCAGTCGCGCTGACGTCAATCACGTCTTATTTCGAGCGCAACCTAAAATTCGACACCGACTACCAGCCCTACCAGGATGGCGCCTTTTTGGGGAACCCGTATGAGAGCACGGCGGGAGAGACCGCAGTCGGGGACTATAAGGTCACTCAACGTACCTTTAGCCAAGAATTTCGAGTGGCATCGACCGACCTAAATACTCGCGTGGCATGGCTGGCTGGGGTTTATTATAGTAAGGCGTTTCAAGACGATCTCGGCGCGGTTCAACATGAGAGCCTCATGAGCTTTTTCCCGCCGGGTGCATTCTATCAGGGGAAGTATATTTATTGGGATGACGTGACGAGCAATGTCAGCCAGGTCGCCGTTTTCGCAAATATCGACTACAAGATCACGGATGCGTTGAAGCTAAGTGTGGGCGCCCGGTGGTCGGACACTTCGACCAAAACAGGAAACCATCTGGAGGGGCCGTTCGCAGGCGGACACCAGGTTACGTCCGGCAGCGGCGATGACCAAGCCTTTACACCCAAGGTCACCCTGTCCTGGCAGAAAGATCCGGAGAATCTATTCTACTTTAGCGCGGGTGAAGGATACCGGCCTGGCGGGGTCAACACGTTGACCACCAACGGACAGGCGAACTGCATAGCGTGGGAGAACGCCAATGTCCGTCCTAACACAGCATACAATCCGGATTCGCTATGGAGCTATGAGGTTGGAGCCAAGAATCACTTATTCGATAACAGGCTTAATGTAGAAGCAAGCGCCTTCCACATCGACTGGAAGAATATCCAAACCATCGCGCCGGTGGGACCGTGCGGATTTGCTGCCGTATTCAATCTTGGTAGCGCTTCAATAAATGGCATCGATATATCGCTTCACGGGCAGGTCACGGACAGATTCAAAGTCGGCGTCGATTTCGGCTATGTCGATGGGACCTATAGTCAGTCGGAACTCGGCCTGGTTTCCAAGGGTGATCAGATCGGTGGTCCTGGAGCGTCCGGCGATCCGGCGATGCCGCCAGTGACCTTGACTGTAACGGGTGAATACGATGTCCCGATCGGCGGCCACACAGTCTACATCTGGGGCCAAGATGTCCATCGGTCAAAGAACCAAGGTCCGTTTAGTGTGCTCAATCCGAAAAATCCAGCGGTATATGATCCCACGATCGTACCTGATCCTGAGACCAATGTAGTAAATCTGAGGGTTGGCATGATGTTGGGAAAGACAGATGTGTCGGCATTCTTAAATAATGCTTTTGATACTCACCCACAACTATCACGTTCTCACAACTTTCCTGGCGACGTGAGGGATTACGCCTATACGATCCGGCCACTCACGGCAGGGATAACCGCCAAGATTAGATACTGATTGAGTTCCGTCGGTCTGACGCAATGAGCTTAAACTCAAGCGGGCCTTAGGCCGCACAGGAGATCACTCGGCCAGTGCGGCCGGCCGCGGCGCTTCATCACTTACTTGATGAATTTCGGCGCCGCGGCCTTGTCCCGCGCTCCTTGGTTACAAAGGATTCCGGCGCCTCGTTCTCATGACCGACGACGTGCCTAAGGTGGTGCGCCCAACCGTCGATTTTGACATAGACCTCGTCGAGACGCCAAAGCGGAGCGAACGCCCTTCTGGGCGCTGTCGAGATGTCGGAAGAGACTGGCTGGCTCGCGGTCGGCCCGGATTAGTCAGCACCAGATAGCCGTTGCGAATTTTGGGCTGGAAACGCCAGGCCGGTAAATTGGAAGGACTCCAATAACGACGCCGGCAAGGTTTCGACCTTGCCGGCGTCGGGAACGTCCTTGGCCGCGCTCGCTTAGATTTCGTCGATCGCGCTGAGGATATTGACTTCGATCGGGGCGTCGAGCAAATCCATGATATTGGCGCGGTAATCTTTGTAATAGTCCGTGTCGCGGTGGGCCTGTAGGCCCGCATCGCCAGTGTATCGCTCAGCTAAGCAGAATATACTGTTCCCTGAGGGGCCGGTGGTTTGGTAGAGATTGTAAAGTGTGCAACCAGGCTCGGTGCGGGTGTTGACCACCATATTCTGAAGGATCTTCCGAACCTTCTCTTCCGCGCCGGTCTTGGGGAAAAAGCGCACAAAAACCAGATTTGACATGTTTATCTCCCAGGTTGATTCAAGGATGGGCGGGCCATGGCCAGCGACCGGTTCAGGATGAGGTCGCTTGCCTTTTCGCCGATCATGATGACCGGCGCGGCGGTGTTGCCGCCGATGATCCGAGGCATCACCGAAGCGTCGGCGACGCGCAGGTCTTCGACGCCGCGGACGCGCAGTTGCGGATCGACCACCGAGGCGTCGTCCGCGCCCATGCGGCAGGTCCCCACAGGGTGGTGCACTGTGACGCAGTGGCGCCGGATATGGTCGGCGATCTCGTCAGGGGTCTGCCATTCAGCGCCCGGAAGCATCTCTTGCGCAGCAAGGTCAGCGAATTGCGAACCTGCGAACAGCGACCTGGCGATGCTGACGCCTCTGACGATCGGCGCGAGATCGCCAGGATCTTCGAGGAACCGGGGATCGATGCGGGGTGGGACGTCCGCGTCCTTGGACGTGATCTCGACGACGCCGCGGCTCTGCGGCCGCAGCAGGCCGACGAGCACGCCATAGCCGCGCTGGCGCGGGATCGGCTTTGGCGCGCGATGCATGGGCATGAAGATGAGCTGGATATCGGGGCGCGCACCCTCTCCATCGGAATGAACGAACCCCGTCGCTTCGAAGATGTTCGACGCGAGAGGGCCACGACGGGCGAGCGCGTATTCGGCGAGGTTCCAAAGCAGCCGAGGCAGCACGCGGGCGTCGACCACATAGGGTAGGCTGCTGGCGGTGATCATTTGGACCGGCGCCACCAGATGATCCTGCAGATTGGCGCCGACCTGCGGCAGGTGGTGGAGTACGTCTATGCCCAACGCCCGCAGACTGTTCGCGTCGCCGACGCCCGAGCGCTGCAGCAGGGCGGGGGACCCGTAGCTTCCGGCCGCCACGATGACTTCGCGGTCGGCCCATAAGGTCCGTCGCTGGGATCCGCAGCGGATATTGACGCCAGCGGCCCGGCGGCCCTGGAACATCACCTGCTCGGCGAGCGCATGGGGGATCACGGTCAGATTGGGCCGCGCCGCCGCATGGCGCAGAAAGGCAGTGGCGGCGGACTCGCGGCGGCCACTGCGGATCGTCGCCTGGCGCACGCCGAACCCGGCGGGATCGGGACCATTGAAATCCTCGACCACCGGGTAGCCCAGGGCGGCTCCTGCCCTGACGAAGCGATCGGCGAGCCTGTTGTATCGATGATAGCTGCTGACGCGCATCGGCCCATCAGAGCCGTGCCAAGCCGGATCGCGGAAGCGGGCATTGTCTTCCGAGCGCATGAAATAGGGCAGGACGTCCGCGTAGCTCCATCCCTCGCACCCCATCGCCGCCCATTCGTCATAGTCCCCCGGGTGCCCCCGAAAATAGACCATGCCGTTGGTCGAGGTGCAGCCGCCCAGCACCCTGCCTCGCGGCAGGGGAATGCTTCGGCCCGCGGCCTCAGCCTGGGGCGCGGTGGAATAGCGCCAGTCGAGCTGCGGATGGCCGATCAATCCGGCGACGCCGGCCGGTATTCGGATCAGTGGATGATTGTCCGCCCCGCCGGCCTCGATCAACGCCACACGCACGGCCGGATCGCTGGAGAGACGGTTGGCGAGCACGCATCCGGCCGCGCCCGCCCCAACGATGACGTAGTCATAGCGCTCCGCCTGGTCTGGAGCGCGACCGCGCCAACCTTTGCCCGCCATTCAACGTCTCTCCTTGGGTCCGACTGGATAACGGATGTGTCAGTCCGGCCGGCCGGGGCCACCTATCTCCGGCGATAGGTCCAATACGGCCGGCCTGCCCCTAACCGGACGCCAAGCATGACCTGTGCGCAGGTCCGATTGAGGAGCGGGATGAAGCCAATGGCCGAGACAGCTGAAACCTTCGGCATGAGCAGCGAGCGGCTGGGCCGGATCCGGCCGGCGATGGAAGCCTTGATCGACAAAGGCAAGTTCTATGGCGGCGTCATCCTGGTCGCCCGCCACGGCCAGGTGGTGCTGCATGAAGCCGTCGGCTACCGCGATTGGGAAGCCAAGACGCCGATGGCGAAGGATGCCGTCTTCAGCATCTTTTCCATGAGCAAGTCGCTGACCGGGGTGCTGACCTTGAACGCGATCGAGGCGGGGCGTTTCGCGCTCACCACCAAGGTCAGTGAAATCATCCCGGAGTTTTCGGGCGGCGCGCGGGAGAACATCACCTTCTACCATCTGCTGACCCACAGCTCGGGCCTGCCGATGACCTTCACCCCGATCCCGGGCATGTATATCGACCGTCTGGATGAGGTGATCGACGGCATCTGCAAGAAGATCCATTGCGAGGCGCAGCCGGGCGATCTGGTCAGCTACGCGCCGACGGTCGCCCATGCGCTGATGGGCGAGGCGGTGCGCAGGACCGATCCGATGGGCCGCTCGTTCCGCCAGATCATGGAGGATACGATCCTCAAGCCGCTTGGCATGAACGACACCTCGGTCGGTCTCCGCCGGGATCTGAAGCAACGACACATCAAGCCGCATTGGCTGTTCGACAAGGGCGCGCTCCGCCATCTGGGTCACAGCGATTTCGGCTCTGACGGCGCTTTCGAGGAAGAGGACGCGGAGATGCCATGGGTGGGCGTCGCCGCCACCGTCTCCGACATATTCCGCTTCACCGAAATGCTGCGCCGTGGCGGCGAACTCGATGGCGCGCGCATCCTCTCGCCGGTCACGGTCGAGCGGACCCGGATCAACGAGACCGGCGACAAGATCAACCAGCTCTATGGCCGCAACGCCATCGCCCGGGGGTGGGAGCCCATGCCGGCATATCTCAGCATCGGCTTCTCATTGCGAGGCCATGAGATCTGTCACCACCAATTCGGCACGTTGACCTCGCCGCAGACATTCGGTCAGCACGGTCAGGGCAGCATGCTCTATTGGGTGGACCCCAAGCACGATGTGACCTTCGTGTGCCTCTCGCACGGGGTGATGATCGAAGGCGAAAACGTCGAACGCTTCCAGAAGCTGTCCGACATCGCCATCACCTCGGTCATCTGACGGCCATGGACGCATACCAACGCCAGCTTTGGTCTGGAGATCCAGAGATCGCTGAAGCGGTCGTCGGAGAAGCCCGGCGGCAGGTCAGCGGCGTCGAGCTCATCCCGTCGGAGAACTATACCTATCCCGAGGTGCTGGCCGCCCTGGGATCCGTGCTGACCAACAAATACGCCGAGGGGTATCCAGGCCGTCGCTACTATGGCGGCCAGGACTACATGGACCGGATCGAGGACCTGGCGCGCACCCGGGCCCGCGCTCTGTTTCGGGCCGAGCACGCCAACGTGCAGCCTTTGTCGGGTTCGCCGATGAACCAGGCGGCCTATTTCGGGCTGTTGAATCCCGGTGACACCATACTCGCCATGGACCTGTCGCACGGGGGTCATCTGACCCACGGCGCGCCCGTGTCGCACATGAGCAAGGTGTTCCACTTCGTCCGCTACAAGACCCGCAGCGACGCAGCCGGGGTCATCGACGCGGACGAGCTGCTGAGGATTGCGAAGGAGGCGCGGCCGAAGCTGCTGCTTTGCGGCCATTCTTCGTATCCCCGCAACTGTGACTACGCCATGTTCCGCAGGGTGGCCGACGAGGTCGGCGCCCTCGCCATGGCGGACATCTCTCATATCGGCGGACTGGTTGCGGCCGACGCGCTGGACAATCCGATGGACGCCGGCTTCGACGTGGTGACCACCACCACGCACAAGACCCTGAGGGGGCCGCGCGCAGGGCTGATCCTGAGCCGCAAGCAACATGCGGCCGCGATCGACGCTGCGGTGTTTCCGGGCTTGCAGGGCGGCCCCCACATGAATGCGGTCGCCGCAGCGGCCATCACCTTCCGCAAGGCGGCCGAGCCGGCCTTCCGCGACTATGCGAATAAGGTCCTGAGCAACGCCGGCCGGCTGGCGCAGGCGTTCAATGAGGCCGGCGTGGCCTTGGTGACCGGCGGTACGGACAACCATCTGCTGGTCATCGACACGGTGGCGAGTTTCGGCCAGGACGGCCGGGTCGTTCAGGATCGGCTCGACGCGATCGGCGTCACCACCAACAAACAGGTCATCCCTGACGATCCGCTGCCGCCGATGCGGCCCAGCGGCGTTCGCCTCGGCACGCCCGCGGCGACCACCCGGGGGATGGACGAGGGCGACATGCTGGAAATTGCGAGCATTATTCTGGCCGCCTTGTCAGATGGCCAATCGGATACAAAGGCCCTGCGGGAAAGGG
>FTFU01001153.1_pt1 | contig 27459 bp, 24 predicted proteins | sample 1640511 | NCBI WGS metagenome assembly FTFU01 (sample SAMEA3914789, study PRJEB12502) | metagenome | biome: forest; material: soil | place: Canada | collected 2011-07-03 | depth 0.3 m | reverse complement strand
TGCGCCCGGGCGATCGAGCGGGAGACCGCCAGGCCCAGGCCGATCCCCGGCTTGTGAGCGCGGGTGTTGGCCGCGCGATAGAAGGGCGCGAAGACCCGCTCCAGCTCTTCATCCGGCAGGCCAGGACCCGCATCGGCGATCTCGGTGACGGCGTCGCCGGCGTCGATAAACAGGCGAACATGAGCCTTGCGGCCATATTTGAGCGCATTCTCCACCAGGTTGGTGACGACGCGCCGGACCCCCAGGGAGTCGACCTCGACGGACGCCGCCGCGCCCGGATCCAGCACCGCGTCGCCGCCGACCATGGCGGCGTCGTCGACCACGCACTCCAGCAGCGAGCGCAGGTCCAGCCGCTCGCGGACCGAGGGTTCCGAGCCGTCCCGCATGAACACCAGCACCGAACTGATCATGTCGTCCATCTGGGCCACGTCGCCCAGCATGCCAGGCTTCAGGTCGGCCGGCGCGCGCTCGAGCCGGAAGCGCATGCGCGCCAGGGGCGTGCGCAGGTCGTGCGAGATCGCCCCCATCATGGCGTTCCGGTCGTCGATATAGCGCTTCAGCCTTTGCTGCATGCCCGTGAAGGCGGTGGTGGCGCGGCCGATCTCGGCTGGCCCGTTCAGGGCCATGATCGGGCCGGAGGGATCGCGTCCCAGCCGCTCCGCGGCGCCGGCGAAGGCCGTCAGAGGGGCGACCAGCCGCCGGGCGAACAGATAGCCGATCGGCGCCACCACCGAGAACGAGATGGCGAACCACAGCAGCACGCGCCTCTGCCAGCTGTTCGGGAAGGGCTCGGGAACCGGCTGCACCGTGACCCAGCGGTCTGGCGCGATCCTCTGGGCGGCGACGAAATCGCCTTGAACGAATGGGGCGGGCGCCAGGCCGAACAGCCCGCGCGGGGGCGCCTGCGGCAGGACCCAGTCCGTGCGCGATGCAGGCGTGTTCGCCCTCTGCGCGGCAGGATCAGGCGTGTCGGGCGCTGCGGCTTGCACGCCGCCGGCGACGGCGGTTTCGGCGGCGGCGATGTGAGGCTGCGTCGGCTCGCGGGTCGACGTCTGTGGCAGGGCGCCGCCGTCGTGACCGCCTCGGGCGGGCGAGGGAAGCGGGATACTTCGTGCGCCGTTCGGAGCCGGGATTTCGCTTCGAGGAACGTCTGCGCGGGGGCCGCCAGCGCCGCTCGGCGCCGGCGGCGGAGCGGCCTGGGGCGCCGAGGTCGGGGCGGGCGCCGCAGCGCCTTGAGGCGAGGGGGCCTGGCTCGTCGAGGGTGACGGCGCCGTCGCCGGAGGCGGGGTCGTTTGTCGGGTGGTTGGTTGGCTGGGAGGCGGACTGCTCGGACGGCTGGAGGGCGATGGCCCTGGAAAGCCGCCACCGGGCATTCCCCCACCTGGAAAACCGCCGCCCGGAAAGCCTCCGCCAGGAAACCCTCCGCCAGGAAACCCTCCGCCCGGGAAACCGCCGCCCGGGAAACCGCCGCTAGGTCCCCGCTGGGCGAGCAGAAAGCTGAGGCTCTGAACCGGAGCCATGGACGCCATGGCGACCCGTCCGGCCGGCGCCGCGGGCCTGGTTTGTTCGGCGCTGACTGCGGCGCTCGCCCTCGCGCGCGGGGCTTCGGCGCCGGCGAAGGGCAGGGGGGAATAGAACAGCAGGCGCACATTGGTCTGGTCGGTCCCCAACAGCTTGGCAAGGTCGTCCCTGGACTGCTCGGAAACCAGCCAGCCGGCGCTCTGCAGGCTGGGCGGCCGATCGTGCACGGTTCGCATCAGCGGCCGGGCGTGGCCGATTTGCACGGTTCCGCCCTTCAGCGCCGTGGCGATGTCATCCAGACGGTATTCGGGCGGCGGCGAGGGCGGCAGCAGCAGGGTCAGGCACAGGTGGTCAGCTGGGCGACCACCAGCCCTCCGAGCAGCAACCCCAGGATCTGAACGGCGAGGGGAGCATGCAGTCCGCGGCGGAACGCGGCGCGCGTCTTCATAGGGGCGTCACCTTGGCGTCGAGAATGTAGCCTGAGCCGCGATGGGTCTTGATGATCTCGGTCTGCGACTTGTCGTTCAGCTTGCGGCGCAGGCGGCTGACCTGGATGTCGACGGCGCGGTCCAGCTTATCGCCGGGCTCCCCGCGGGACAGGCGGAACAGCTCCTCGCGCGTAAGAATGACCTGGGGATGCTCGATGAAGGCGCCCAGAAGCGAGAGCTCGCCCGGCGTCAGCATCAGGACATCCCCGTCGGGGGCTTTGAGCTGGCGGCGGACCATGTCGAACCGGAAGCCGGCGAAGGCGTAGATCGCGCCCCGTGTCACCAGGCCCGACGAGGCGCGCCGGCGCAACAGCGCCCGCACCCGCGCCAGAAGCTCCCGGGGCGCCAGCGGCTTGACCACATAGTCGTCGGCGCCGAGCTCAAGGCCCAGGACCCGGTCGATGGATTCGCCCATGGAGCTCAGCATCAAGACCGCCGGGCCCGGCGTGTTGGCCAGGTTGCGGCACAGGGAAAGCCCGTCCTCGCCCGGCATCATCACGTCCAGAATGACCAGCTGGATGGTTTCGGCCTTGAGTTTGCAGCGCGCCTCCCGCGCGTCGCCGGCCTCGTGGACCGTGTATCCGTGGGAGGCGAGATAGGCCGCCATTTCGGCGCGGAGTTCTGAGTCGTCATCAACCAGCAGGATGTCGGCTTCGGGCGGCGAGGCATGGTTCGGCGTCATGCGCCGGACGATAGCACAGCCTTGGCTGGCGCCAGCTGCGACGAAGGGCGCCCGGAATTCGAGCTCTTCGATGCCTTGTCGCCTTAGCGCCATGGCCGTCCCCGCATCGCAGGCTAGCGGCTGAGCAGGCGGATGTCGGCGATGCGGCGCTCCCCGCCGACGCGGGTCAACTGCACCACCACATCCACCAGGGAATGGACGTAGGCCACCGTTTCCTGGCGCGACAGCCCGACGCCGGCCTGCATGACCATCAGGGCGATCTGCTCGACCGCGCCTTCAGGCGAATTGGCGTGGACGGTGCAGAACGATCCCGGGTGGCCGGTATTGATCGCCCGCAGGAAGGTCGCCGCCTCCTTCCCCCGGACTTCGCCGACGATGATTCGGTCCGGGCGAAGGCGCAGAGAGGCCTGCAGCAGGTCGTCCACGGTCACGTTGGCCTCGCCAAGCTCGCCCTTGACCGCGACCAGCCTCAACGCGTTGGGCTGGGTGACGGCGATCTCGGGCGCGTCTTCCACGGTGATGATCCGCTCGCTGGCGGGCACGGTCTTCAAAAGCGCGTTGAGAAAGGTCGTCTTGCCGGACGAGGCGCCGCCAGAGATCAGGATGGTCTTGCGCTGCGCCACCGCCTTGGTCAGGAACTCGATAGGCCGTTCGCGGGCGAGGCCTTCATCGAGTTCGCCGCCGGATGATTCCAGCGGCTGCAGCGGACCCCTGTCATAGGCCTCCAGCGGCAGGTTGATCATCAGGTGGCGGCGGATGGCGAGCGCCCAGTCGTCGCAGGTCGCGGGCGGCCCGACCATCTGCACGCGCTCGCCGCCGGACAGGGTGGCGGCCAGCAGCGGGTTCTCGCGATTGATCCCCTGGTGGCTGGTGCGCGCGATCTGAGCGGCCAGGCGCTGCATCAGGAGGGCGCCCACCTCGGGGGCTGGAATGCGGCGCATGCGGGCCTCGCCCGCGATTTCGACCCACATCTCGCCTGGCCGGTTGACCAGGATCTCGGTCACGTCCGGCCGCTCCAGCCAGGCTGCGAAGGGGCGCAGATAGGTTCGCAGGTAGACGCCGGAGCCGCCGCCGGGATTGAGAGGGATGGCGTCACCCATGTCAGGCTGCCGAAAAGTCGAGGTCGCGGGCGACGAACACCTGGATCGGCGAGCCCTGCGGCACACGGATGGTCGGGGGGATCTTCATCTGGTTCTGCAGGGCGACCGAGGCCGCGCTGGTGGCCTCGGTGGAGGTTCCGATCACCAGGGTGTTGGATCCGCCGCCCAGGGCGCTGGCCGCGCCGCCGACCACCGACAGCAGCATGGCCGAGCCGTAGCGCTCCATGAAATGCCGGTCGACCTTGCCGGCAAGACCCGCCTGGCCCAGCTGGTCCGTGACGGGCGAGCCGAGCTGGACCGACAGGCCGTCGGGGCGCAGGACGCGGGTCCAGATGATGAAGGCGCGGGTCTGGCCGGTCTGCAGGGCGCTCTTGTACTCGCCGATCAGCCGGCTGCCGCGCGGGATCAGCACATGCCGGCCGTCGAAGCTGCGCACGTCCTGGCTGACCAGGGCGCGGGCGTAGCCCGGAAGGTCCGAATTGAGCGCCGTCTCCAGCACCGCGGGGATGATGGTTCCCTGGGCCACCACGGAGCCCAGGTTCGACAACTGGGTGGCGTGGCTGGTGGGCGTGACATCGCTGCCGGCGCGGGCGGCGAACTGTTCATCCTGGTTGAAATAGACCGTCTGCCTGTTCGACGCAGTGGAGGCCTTGTCGCCGGCGGAAGCCGCGGCGTGGGTCACCGCAGGCGCGGAAGGCTGGCTGGCGTCCATGACCAGGACCGGCGTCTGGCCTGCGACGTCGGCGGGCGGGGCGGCCTTGGCCACGATCGGCGGCGGAGGAGCCGATAGGGCCGGCGCCGGGGCCGCGGGCGAGACCTGGGCGGGTCGGACGACAGCCGGCGCCTGGACGACCGGGGCCGGTGCGGCCTGCCGGTGATGCGAGAGGCTGACCAGGGTCAGGCCGCCGACCGCCGCCACGCCCAGGGCGGCTCCGATCGTCGTCAGCCGGTCGGCCATGGCCGAGGCGCGCGCGATCTCCGGCGCCGCCCGCTCGGAGGCGGCCCTGAGGTCTTCGGGACAGGTCTGGCGGGGATCTTCGCCATCGGTCAGGACGTGGCCGATCATTGGGAAGCTCCCTTGGCGCCGAACCGCTGGGCGAGACGATGGGGCGAGGCCGTCTTCGGCGGATCGGCCGCGGCGCGAGGCTGCGGGGCCGCCATATCGAGCTTCGGGGTCTGGAAGGCGTCGTTGTAGAGGACCGCCACCGCGTTGCCGCGCCTCAGCACGTAGGCGGGGCCGACCTGGTCGAGGACCACATAGTCTCCCTTGACCGCATAGTTGACCAGGCGCTCGGTCTTGTCCGGCGCCAGGGCGTAGATGGCCGGCGCATCGACCCCGTCCGCCCAGCGCAGATAGGTCGACTTGCCATCGTCGAAGGCGCGTTGGGGGACATTGGCCGACGCGCCGGTGAAGCTGTAGGCGGTGTTGCGCAGGTTGGGCGGCGGCGTCTCGTCCTGCGCCGGTGCGGGCTCCGAGGCCGGGGTCGCCGTGGCGAGCGGAACAGGCGGCGGCTCGGCCGGATAGCGGAAGCGGAGGTCATAGACCACCTGGCCCCGGGTGCAGGCGGCGCCCGCGCGGGCGGTCAGCTCGAAATTGTAGCGTCGCCGGTCGGTGACCACGGTCATGTTGCTGCGGCCGCTGAGCTGGGCGGGTTTCAGGAACAGCAGGTTGGCGCGCTTGTTCGGGGTGACCTGCCAGCGCATGGCGTCGCCGACGGCGATGTTCTCGATGTGCTCGTCGGGGCCGAACTCGACCATCGACTGGAAGCCGGAGCAGCCCTTGAGCTTGGTTACGGCGTTCTCGTCGTAAGCAAGCTCGCGGATCCGGCTGTCGCGGGGCGCCGCGGCGGCGTCCGCTGCAAAACCTGCGGCGAGTAGGGCGACGAGGGAAATCGCGCGGATCATGAACCTATGGCTCCTGCGATGGGGGCTGAAGAGGGGGCGGCGGGCCGGAAGCTCTGGCCCAGGCCCTGGGCGCGGCGCTTGGCGTCTGAGCCGTGCGGTCCTGCCTGAGGTTGGACGACGACGGTCGGGGTCATGGCGGCGATGCGGACGGCGCCAGAGGCGGATGCGTCGGTCGCGGGGCGATCGTCACGCAGCAAGGCGGCGACGACCCTGTCGACGCGCGGGGCGGGAGCCGATTCCGAGCGACTGGATGCTGCGGCGGCGGGCGCGAAGGCCGCCGTGGGGGCGGAGCCTGCGTTTGAGATCGCGTCGAAGCACGCGGCGGACCGGCCCTTGGCCTCGCGCCCACCTGACAGGGGGCGCCAGCTACGGACCAGGCTCGCCGCGGCCCAGACCAGCATGGCCATCAGGCCAGCATAGACCATGGCGCCCAGGAACAGCTCGACGATCGGGCGCACCTGGCTGACCGCGTCGGCCGGATTGTCGGCTATGGCGTCGATCAGCGGCGACAGCAGCGCCACCGCGCCCGATCCGGCCAGGACCGTGAGCATGGGGGCGAAGGCGAACAGGCAGGCTGTGCGCAGCCAGCCGTCGAACAGGCCGCGCGTGGGTTTGAAGAGGGCGAAGACCACGAACACCGGCCCGACCGCCAGCAGCACCGCCAGGACGATGCGGGTCAGAACCAGCGCGCCTGCGGTTCCCAAGAGCAGGACCAGGGCGCTGACCCAGACCAGGATGGCGGCCATATGGGCGTTGACCAGACCCGATCCGGCGGTCTTGTCGTCGCCTATGGTCTTGGCGAGATCGGCGAAGCGGTCGAACAGGTCGTCCAGGCGCTCGGCGAAGGCGGCTCCGGCGTGGCCGCCGTCGCCGGTGAGGCTGGAGGCGATCTGGTCCGGACCGTTGACCAGGAGGCCGGTCACCAGGATCTCATAGGCAGGCCAGGAGGTGGCCAGGGTCAGGACCAGGCCGATGGTCACGACTTTCGGCGCCAGCCCCGCCAGGGACAGGCCGCCGCGCCCGGTGATCAGTCCATAGCCGACCGCAGCCACGTAGAGGGTCAAAAGGGCGGTCAGCACGGCGGCGAACATGCCGCCGGTCCCGAACAGGCGGGCGTAGCTCTGGGCCACCGCAGCGCCGACGTGGCAGTCCACCGAGGACAGGGCCTGGGATATGCCCATGTCCTCGGCCGTCTTCAGGCTGGAGCAGGCCGCGGCCATCATAGCGCGACCCTCAGGCGCGGCTCGATCGGGGGCTCGTCCAGTTCGGGCGCCAGCGGTCCAGGATAGGGCGTGCCGATCAGCGGCGGCCACCAGGCCCACACGTTGTCGCCCAGGCTCTGGCGCAGGGCGTCCAGCCGGCGGACCGAGGACTCCCGCCCTGAAAGCAGGGTCAGGACATCGGGCATGCCGGACAGGTCCAGCCGGGCGACCACGCTGTGGTTTCCGTGCTTGACCAGGAAGCTGTGGCTATGGGGCGGCAGGGCGCGCACCAGTTCCAACTCGTGCTGCGACAGGCCGAAGCCCTCGCAATAGTCCCGCGCCTGGGCCCTCGGATTGGGCATGAAGATCTGGGTCGCCGCCTGCTCGATGATGGCGGCGGCGATGCGGCTGTCAAGGGCGTCCTGGGCGCTCTGGGTGCCGAAGCCCAGGATGGCGTTGCGCTTCCTGAGGGTCTTCATCCAGTCGCGGATGCGGGCGGCGAACACCTCGTCGTCCAGGGCTTTCCAGCCTTCGTCGATCAGGATGATGGTCGGCTCGCCGTCCAGCCGTTCCTCGACCCGATGGAACAGGTACGTCATCGCCGGGGTGCGCAAGGCCGGCTCGTCCAGGAGCTCGGTCATGTCGAAGCCGAGCGTGGCCGTGCCCATGTCCAGCCTGTCAGCTGGGTTGTCGAACAGCCAGGCGTGTTCGCCCTTGCCGATCCAGGGCGCGAGGCGAGAGGGGAGGTCGCCCTCTGTCGGCCGGCGGGTTCCTCCCAGGAGTTCCTGGAAATAGCGCAGCCGGCGATAGCCGGGGTCCTGGTCGTAGTTGCCCTCAACCGCCGCGGCGATGGTCTTTTCCTGCTCGGGCGTCAGGGTCTCGCCGGGCTTGCAGACCAGCCTTGTGACCCAGGCCCGCAGGAACGCCCGGTCGCTGGGCGAGCCCGGCAGCTGCAGCGGGTTGAACCCGGTGGGCTCTCCGGGACGCAGCGTGGCGTAGTGGCCGCCGATGGCGCGCAGGAACAGCTCGGCGCCGCGATCCTTGTCGAAGAAGATGGTGCGCGGCTTCAGCTTCTGGGCCTGGGCGGCCAGGAAGTTCAGCACCACCGTCTTGCCCGAGCCGGACGGGCCGATGACCGTGAAATTGCCGAGGTCGGCCCGGTGGAAGTTGAAGAAGTAGGGGGTGGCGGAGGTAGTCTCCATGACCGCGATCGCCGGACCCCAGCAATTGCCCTCGGCCTGGCCGATCGGGAAGCCATGCAGCGAGGCGAGGCCGGCATAGGCGCCGGTGGAGATCAGGGCCTTGCGGGCGATGAAGGCTTCGTTGCCCGGAAACTGGGCCCAGAAGGCGGGCTCCAGGTTCAGGTCCTCGCGCACGGCCACCGCGCCGAGGTCGGCCAGGGCCGAGACGCACTCGGCGGCCGCCTTGTCCAGCTGCGCCAGGGTGGGGGCGCGGACCAGCAGGGTCAGGTGGTGCTCGCCCAGGGCGGAACGGCCCGAGTCCAGGTCGTCCTTGGCCTCGGTCAGGCCACGGCGCAGGGTCTGGCCGTCGTCGTCGGCCGCCCGCAGGCGCCGCAGGGCCAGCGAGATGCGCTCGGTCCCGATCTGGCGGTCGACGAAGGCGAAGCTCTCTGACAGCGCCATCTCGTAGGGCAGGCGCAGCAGGGCGTCGGTCATGCCCGCCGTGGCGCTCGGCGGATATTCCTTGAGGGCGATGATCGCGCCGAAGGATTTGTCGGCGCCGGCGCCCTTCAATTCCAGGGCCTCGGTCCCGAAGCTGACGCGCTTGTAGGGCAGGTGATGGCCGACATCGCCAGTCGGTTCGAGTACGGGGCGCAGTTCGCCATTGTAGAGGGCCGAGAGCAGTTCCAGGGGCTCCGAGCAGCGGCCGTGCGGGGTGTCGTAGCCGGCCAGAAGGCGGGGGCCGTAGGGGGTGAGGGCGGCGCTCAGGGCCTCGCGGGCGGCGTCCAGTTCCCGCACCTCCCGCGCCAGGGCCGCCTCGCGTTCGGCGGGGCCGAGGCCCCGGGCGAACAGGCCGCCGGCCCGGTCCGCCCAGCCGGCCTTGCCCTTGGCAGGACGGCGCACCAGGGTCACGAACAGGTGGTTCACGAACAGGCGGCGCGCGGCCAGCCGCTCGCTCCAGCGGACGCCGATGTGGGCGCAGATGGGATCGGCGAAGTCGCCGGGCAGGGAGACCTGGACCCTGCGGCGCACGATATGATGGTGGATGACGAACTGGGCGCCGGCGATGGAGCGCAGGGCAGCGTCGCGCGCGGCGAGGCGGTGGTTCAATTCCTCGGTGTCGGCGGTCTCGAAGGCGAAGCCTTCCAGGCAAAGGCACTGCACCAGACCGCCGTCCCGCAGCACGACGGTGCGCTGGTCCAACAGCCGGGCATAGGGCAGCCGGTCGCCGACACGCTGTTCGCGTGAGCGCCAGGCGGCGTTCGGATCTCGCGCCATCCGGGGCCTTTCGTTTCTATTCGCTGTCAGGGCTGGTAGGAATTGCAGCGCCAGCGCCGCCAGTTCGGCGTCCGGGGGCAGCGGCTGACGCGGACCAGCCACAGGTCGAAGATCCGCGGCTCGCGCAGGCAAGCGAAATAGCCGACTGCATGGATCATCAGGGCCACGGCCGGGGCCCAGATCGAGCGAGTGATCAGGAAGGCCTCGGTGGTGACGACGCCGTTGATCACGAAGAAGCTGTAGGTGACCCCCGCGAACATCTGCGGCTGGGTCAGGGCGCGGAAGATCGGCGTGCGGGCGAACTCGGCCATAGGGCTCAGCCGGCGCCCGAGGCGGCGCGGATGCCTTCGACGATGGTCGCCGCGCCGAACAGCACGAAGCAGCCGATGATCACCGTGGCGCCGTGGCGCCAGTTCAGCCGCCCGCTCAGCATCATGAAGCCCACCGCCGCCACCGCGATGACCGCCACGGCCGTGGCGACATTGCCGAGCAGGGTGTTCTGCATCCACATGACGGCGTTCAGGATCGGACCCGCCCCCCGAGGGCTGGCCGCCGCAGTCTGGGCCATGGCGGAATAGCCGCTGGCCGCGGTGGTGAATGGGCCTAGCACCGCGACTCGAGCCAGTATGGGCGGCAGGATCGCCTTATTCATGGTCATCTCCTTCGATCACGAGGCTGGCGGGCTCGGCGGCGCCGAGCTGCGGCAATTCGGCCGCCAGCCGGTCCAGATTGGCTTCGACATAGCGCTGGGTTTCCCGGTAGGGCGGCACGCCGGCGTGGCGGGCGACGGCTTCGGGTCCGGCGTTGTAGGCCGCCAGCGCCAAGTCGATCCGGCCGTCGAAGCGGTCGAGCTGGATGCGCATATAGGCGGCGCCGGCCATGACGTTGGCTGCGGGATCCTTAGGATCGACGCCCAGGGCGCGGGCCGTCGTGGGCATCAGCTGCATCACGCCGACCGCGCCTTTGGGTGACACTGCATCGGCCCGATAGCCAGATTCCTGGCGGGCCACCGCATCCAGCAGGGCCGGGCTCAGCTTGTAGCGCAGCGCGGCCGCCGCGATCACCTTGGGATAGGTGAAGTCGGGCGGCGAGGCAGCGTCCGCGGGCTGGGACGCCGGAGCATTCTCGACCCAGACCGCTTGGGCGCCTGGAGCACGCACCAGAACCGCGCCTTCGGAACTGACTTGGTAGACCTGGGCTGAGGCCGGGGCGGCCAGGCCCAGGACGGTGAGCGCGGCGGCGCACATCGCCAAGCGACCCGGATGGGATCGGGTTATCGTCGACCGCCGCATGCCTTTCACCTCCTGAAGACCCGTCGTGGAGGCCATCTCCACCCGGCCCATCTTCAGCGGCAGTTCGACGTCAGTGAGGCTACCAGGGCGCAGCTATGAAACGGCTTCGTATCAGGGCCGATACATTCGGGCCCGAAGGGCTCGGCTTGCCCCCGCCCATCTGGCCTTCGGATTGCAGGACGAAGAGCGCGAGTGTTCCACGGCGATACAGGCGTCAGCCTCAAGCCTGGTCCGCCCGGTCGAAGTCTTGAGCAAACGGTCCAATCCGGACCGGGATGGAGGGGCAGATGCAACCCAACCGCTACAGCCGCCTGTTCGCCGGCGCCGCGATCGCGCTGGCCTGCAGCCTCGCCGCCGTCGCACGGCCGGCGCTGGCCCAGGGCGACTCCGCCGCCGGGGAGGCCAAGCTGCGCTGGGCCCCGCCGGCCCTGACCAATCCCATCGTCGTCGAGCTGGGCGACGGGCCGACCTACACCCGGCTCAAGGACGACCAGGACTATGTGATCAAGCTGCCGAAGGCCAAGAAGGTCGGCTCCACGACCATCGAGGGCGGGCGCAACGTCGTGATCGTGGGCGGCCACATCACCCTGCCCATGGCCCCGGACGGGGCGGACCAGGTGGCGTCCCGCGCCATTTTCATCAAGAACAACACAGGGACCGTGCACATCGAAGGCGTGCTGATCGACGCCTCGGGCCGCGGCATGTCCGACGGCATCGACATCGCCTCGCCGCGCTCGACCGTGCAGATCGAAAACGTGCGCATCGATGGCGTCTACGGCTTCCATAACCAGTTCCACGCCCACGTGATCAAGCCGTTCGGCGGGGTGGCGGGCCTTCGGATCGACAAGCTGACCGGCTATTCCGGCTATCAGGGCCTGACCCTGGACACCGAACTCGGGCCGATCGGCTCGGCCGACATCAGCCGCGTGAACCTGGTCGCCATCCGCAAGCAGGTCTGGGGGCCCGGTAACAACGGCGGCCAGATGATCTGGCTGACCAAGGACACTGCCTGCGGCGAGTCCTATCCGATCCGCTTCGGCGAGGTCTATGTCCAGCCGCGATCCGGCACGGCGCTGGGACGCGCTGTGTGGCCGATGGCGTCGGGGGCCGTCGCCTGCCCGGCCCGCGCCAACGGCGACGACTCCGAGGTCTCCTTCCCCACGCTGCCGATCGAGGGAGGCATCCACAAGGGCCTACCGCCCCAGGGCGATTTCGTGCCGGCTGGGCTCGCCGGGATCAACTATGTCTCGCCCGGATACCAGACCGGCAGCGCCTTTCCGGACGCCTGGACGGCGATCCACGCCGACGCGGGACGTACGGGCGGAGCGGGCGCCTGCGGCGCCGGCTGTCAACAGCCAACGGACCTGCAGGGCGGCGGCTCCTGATCCGGTTCAGCTGAAGAGCGGCTGAAGACCACCAGCCCCCGAGACCGCGGCAGGCTCTGCCGATTGGTCCCGGGGATTGGCGTTTTGTGCGTCGGCTCCGGCGCCAATCGAAAGCATGTGTCGGCCGGGCCGTGTCCTATTCCTTTCAGAGGGATAGGGGCGCTTCGCCCTTGGCCTTTTCATCGCATCGATCGATTGTGGACTGGAGTTGGAAATGCCGCCCATGACCGCGTTCAAGCCCAAGTTCATCACTTTCGACTGCTACGGCACCTTGACCCGCTTTCGCATGGCGGACATGGCGCGCGAGCTGTTTCCCGACCGCATCGCCGCCGAGGACATGGAAGCCTTCATCAAGGACTTCGCCGCCTACCGGCTGGACGAGGTGCTGGGGGCGTGGAAGCCCTATGCGGAGGTCGTCCGCAATTCGGTGCTGCGGGTCTGCAAGCGTTGGGGGATCGAATACCGCGACGAGGACTCGAACTGCATTTACACGGCGGTGCCGACATGGGGGCCGCACCCCGACGTGCCCGAGCCCCTGTCGCGCATCGCCAAAGAGATCCCCCTGGTGATCCTGTCGAACGCCTCGAACGACCAGATCCACCACAACGTCGCCAAGCTGGGCGCTCCGTTCGCCCACGTGTTCACGGCCCAGGACGCCCAGGCCTACAAGCCGCGGCTGCAGGCGTTCGAATACATGCTGGACCGGCTGGGCTGCGCGCCGGAGGAGATCATGCATGTCTCCTCCAGCTTCCGATACGACCAGATGTCGGCCCGCGACCTCGGCATGGGCGCGCGGGTGTTCGTGGCCCGCGGGCACGAACCGTCCTCGCCCCACTATTCCACGCATGAGATCAAGGACATCGGCGGCCTGCCGGCGCTGGTGGGCCTCTGATCGCCCGGCCCGGGGGATGAAGCTCGCGCCCTATTGGCTCGACACTGCCCCGCCCTTCGTTGGCGGCCAGCACGGGCCTGTGGAAGGGCGGGCTGATGATGTGGTCGTCATCGGCGGCGGTTTCACGGGGCTGTCGGCGGCGCTGGCCCTGGCGGGCCTTGGAGCTTCGGTGACCGTGCTGGAAGCGCAGGGCGTCGCGAGCCAGGCTTCCGGGCGAAACGGCGGCCAGTGCAACAACGGCATGGCCCACGACTATGCCGGCTTGGCCGCGCGCCTGGGCCGGCAGACCGCCAAGGCCTATTATCAGGAACACACTCTGGCCGTAGACGCCGTCGAGGCCTTGGTCCGCGATGAGGCCATCGACTGCGACTTTCACCGGCCGGGGCGGGTCAAACTGGCCGCTAAGCCGGAGCATTTCGCCGGGATCGCCCGCGCCTGCGAGCTGTTGCAGGCCGAGGTCGACCCCAACGTCGTCCTGGTCCCGCCCGAGCGTATCCGCGAGGAGATCGGCTCGGACGCCTTCCACGGCGCCATGATCCAGACCCGGAGCGCTCAGCTGCACGTCGGCCGGTTCGGCGTGGGGCTGGCTGAGGCCGCCGCGCGGCGAGGCGTGCGGATCTTCGAAAACGCCGCGGTGGACAAGCTGGAGCGACTGCCGGGCGGCCGCTGGCGGGTTCGCTCATCGCTGGGCGCCATCGACGCTGGTCAGGTGCTGATCGCCACCGGCGCTGCGACGCCCTTCGCCTGGTTCCGGCGGCGGATCGTCCCCATCGGCAGCTTCATCGTCGCCACCGAGCCGCTGGAGCCCGAGGTGCTGGACCGGCTGGTTCCGAAGCGGCGCAACTATGTGACCAGCAAGATCGTCGGCAACTACTTCCGCACCACGCCTGACAACCGCCTGCTGTTCGGCGGGCGGGCGCGCTTCGCCATGTCCAATCCGACCTCCGACGCCAAGAGCGGGCGGGTGCTGCTGGCCACCCTGGCCCAGGTATTTCCTGAGCTGGCCAAGGTGCGGATCGACTACTGCTGGGGAGGCTTGGTCGACATGACCGCCGACCGCCTGCCGCGCGCGGGGGAGCACGACGGCCTGTTCTACGCCATGGGCTATAGCGGCCACGGCGTGCAGATGTCGGTGCGGACCGGTCAGTTGATGGCCGCGGTGATGGACGGGAACCCCGAGGCCAATCCCTGGCGCAGCCTGGACTGGCCCGCCGTTCCCGGCCATTTCGGCCCGCCGTGGTTTCTGCCGCTGGTGGGGGCCTGGTACCGGGTCCAGGATCGGCTGCATTGATGGCGGCCTGGGCGCTCCCTTCTCGCCGTGAAGCGCTCTGCGGCCTTGCAGCCGCCGCTGGCCTGACCGCCTTGCCCGTCGCGGCCCTGGCTGGCCCGCCCCGGCGTGGGGGGCGTATCCGGGTCGCGACGGCGGCGAGTTCGACCTCGGACACGCTGGATCCGGCGAAGGGGGGGCAATCGACCGACTACGCCCGCCATCACATGATCTATAGCGGCCTGACCGAGTTCGACGGCGACATGGTCCCGCAACTGGCGCTGGCGGAGAGCATCGAGACGCACGACCGCATCCACTGGCGCATCCGGCTGCGCAAGGGCGTCGAGTTCCATGACGGGAAGACGCTCAAGGCCGACGATGTGGTCTACTCCCTGTTGCGGCACAAGGTTCCGGCGCTGGGTTCGAAGGTCAAGGCGGTCAGCGACCAGATCGCCAAGGCGAAGGCGCTCGGGCCCCTCGAACTGGAGGTGCGGCTGACCGGGGCCAACGCGGACCTGCCCTCAATTCTCGCCATGTCGCACTTTCTGATCGTGCAGGACGGGACCAGCGATTTTCGCACGGCCGTCGGCACGGGCCCGTATCGTTGCAAGGGCTTCCTGCCCGGCGTGCGTACGATCGGGGCGCGCAATGAGAACTATTGGAAGCCCGGCCAACCCTATCTCGACGAAATCGAACTGATCGGCATCGCCGACGAAGTGTCCCGGGTGAACGCCCTCCTGGCGGGCGATGTGCAGCTGATCGGCACCATCAATCCGCGCTCCACGCGCCGTATCCTCGCCTCGCAGCGCCATGCGATCATGCAGACCAAGTCCGGCCTCTTTACCGATCTGATCATGCGGCAGGACCGGGCGCCGACGAACCACCCGAACTTCGTCCTGGCGATAAAGCACTTGGTCGACCGCGAGTTGATGCGCAAGGCCGTGTTCCGCGGCTATGCGACGGTGGCCAACGACCAGCCGATTCCGCCGAACAATCCCTACTATTTCGCCGGCCTGCCCCAGCGCCCCTATGATCCGGAGCGGGCCAGGTTTCTTCTGAAGCAGGCGGGCCTGCTGGGCGTAAGATTGCCGGTCTACACCTCGACAGCGGCCGACGGAGCGGTGGACATGGCTTCGATCCTGCAGGAATCGGCTGCCGGGATCGGCCTGCGCCTGGCGGTCAACCGGGTCCCGGCGGACAGCTACTGGTCCAACCACTGGATGAGGCATCCGCTGACCTTCGGCAACATCAACGCGCGGCCGACGGCGGACCTGATCTTCAGCCTGTTCTACAAGTCGGACGCGGCCTGGAACGAGTCCGGATGGCGCAACGCTCGCTTCGACCAACTGCTCCTGGCGGCGCGCGGCGAGGTCGACGAGGGGCGGCGCCGGCAGATTTACGCCGACATGCAGGTCCTGCTGCAGCAGGGGTGCGGCGTCGCCATCCCCCTGTTCATCGACACCCTCGACGCCCACGATCGCCGGCTGAAGGGTCTCGTCCCGATCCCGACCAGCGGGTTGATGGGCTGCGCCTTCGCCGACAGCGTCTGGCTGGAGGCCTGAGGCATGTCCGCGACGCTTCTTCTCATCGCGCGGCGGATCGGGTCGGCGGCCGTGATCCTGCTGGTGGTGTCGGCGATCATCTTCACCATCAGCTCGCTGCTGCCGGGCGACGCCGCGACCGAAACCTTGGGCCAGAGCGCGACGCCAGAGGCCGTGGCCGCCCTGCGCGCCCATCTCGGACTGAACGAGCCGGCTTGGCTGCGCTATGTCCATTGGCTGTTCGGCCTGCTTTCGGGCGATCCTGGGCGATCCCTGGCCAACGACATGCCGGTGCGGGAGCTGATCGCCGAGCGCCTGCCCAAGTCGCTGTTCCTGGCCGGCCTGACCGCGGCGGTCTCCGTACCCGTCGCCCTGACCATCGGCGTCACGTCGGCCATGTGTCGCGGCTCGCGCCTGGACCGGCTGCTGAACGTGATGACCCTGTCGATGGTCGCCGCGCCGGAGTTCCTGGTAGCGACCTTGGGGGTGCTGCTTTTTGCGGTGAAGCTGCGCTGGCTGCCGTCGATCACCCTGATCCCCGAACATCCAACAGCCTGGGACATCGCTCGCGCCTACGCCCTGCCGGTCATGACCCTCTGCTTCGTCATCATCGCCCAGATGGCGCGAATGACGCGGGCGGCGATCGTCGACCAGTTGGCGCAGCCCTATGCCGAGATGGCGGCCCTGAAAGGCGTCGGCCAGGCCCGCCTCGTCCTCGCCCACGTGCTGCCCAACGCCGCCGGTCCGATCGTCAACGCCATTGCGCTCAGCCTGTCCTACCTGCTGGGCGGGGCGATCGTCGTGGAGACGATCTTCGACTACCCCGGGATCGCCAGCCTGATGGTCGACGCGGTGACCAGCCGCGATATGCCCCTGCTGCAGACCTGCGCCATGATCTTCTGCGCGGCCTATTTGCTGCTGGTGCTGGTGGCTGATGTCTGCGCGATCCTGGCCAATCCGCGGTTGCGCCATCCATGACCGAGGTCGCATCCCCCCCAGCCGCCGATCTGCGCCCGGCCGCTCCTCGCGACCAAGGCCTAGTCGCCTTTTGGAAGGCGATGCCGGTTTCCGGGCGGATCGGCGCCCTGATGGTCCTCTTCTGGCTGCTCGTGGCGGTCCTCGGGCCCTTGCTCGCTCCCTACAAGGTCGGGGCCATCGTGGCCGACGATCCGTTCGAGCCTTTCAGCGCCCGGCATCTGCTCGGCAGCGACTATCTCGGCCGCGACGTGCTCAGCCGGATGCTGGGCGGGGCGCGGATCACGGTCGGCCTCGCCCTCGCCGCCGCGATGATAGCCAGCCTCGCGGGAACGGGTCTCGCCCTGCTGGCGGTGGTCAGCGGCCGTTGGCTGGACGAGGGCGTCAGTCGCCTGATGGACGCCATGATCTCCATCCCCAGCAAGGTGCTGGCCCTGGTCATGGTGGCCGCCTTCGGCTCGTCCATCCCCTTGCTGCTCCTGATCGCCGCGGTCACCTATGCGCCGGGCGCCTATCGGATCGCCCATTCGTTGGCCGTGGGCCTGGAGCGCCTGGACTATGTCCAGGTGGCGCGGGCAAGGGGCGAGGGACGGCTGCACATCGCCCGGGCCGAGATCCTGCCCAACATGATCCATCCGATGCTGGCGGACTTCGGCCTGAGGTTCGTGTTCGTCGTCCTGCTGTTGAGCGGCATGAGCTTTCTGGGGCTGGGCGTTCAGCCGCCGGATGCGGACCTGGGTTCGCTGGTGCGCGAGAATGTCTCCGGCCTTGGCGACGGGGCGGCGGCCATCGTGGCTCCGGCCCTGGCGATCGCCACCCTCACCATCGGCGTCAACCTGCTGATCGACGGCCTGCGCCACGGCGGGTCCGGCCGCGCCGGAGCAGGCTGATGGCGGATCTGGTGCAGGTGTCCGGGCTGGAGGTTTGCGCCCAGGACGAGGCGGGCGCGCCGGCGGCCATCGTCAAGGACGTCAGTTTCTCGCTCGCCAAGGGTGAGGTCCTGGCCCTGATCGGCGAGTCCGGCTCGGGCAAGACCACCATCGCCCTGGCCTTGATGGGCCACGCCCGCGCGGGCTGCCGGATCACCAAGGGCCTGGTCCGCGTGGATGGGATCGATGTGCGGGGGCTCCGCGCCGGCCAACTGGCCGCCTTTCGCGGGGCCAAGGTCGCTTATATCGCCCAGAGCGCAGCCGCCGCCTTCAATCCGGCGCTTTCGATCCTGGAGCAGGTGATCGAGCCGGCGCTGGTCCACCGCCTGATGAGCCGCCGCGCGGCCGAGGCCAAGGCGGTTGAGCTGTTCCGTTCGCTTCGCCTGCCGGATCCGGAAAGGATCGGGCGGCGCTATCCGCACCAGGTCTCCGGCGGCCAGCTGCAGCGGCTGATGGCGGCCATGGCGCTGATCACCGATCCGGCCCTGGTCATCCTCGACGAGCCGACCACCGCCCTGGATGTGACCACCCAGGTCGAGGCCTTGCGGGTGTTCAAGGCGGTGGTGCGCGAGCGGGGGGCGACGGCGGTCTATGTCTCGCACGACCTGGCGGTGGTCGCGCAGATGGCCGACCGTATCCTGGTGCTGCGTCATGGCGAGGTGCGCGAGGCAGGTCCGGCCGAAGAGGTGCTGCACGCGCCCAGGGACGCCTACGCCAAGACCCTGGTGGCCGCCGCGCGCCCCCGGGAGGCCCCGCAGGGCTTGGTCTCGGACGCCGCGCCGACGGTGCTGGACGTGCAGGACCTGAGCGCCGGATATGGACGTGTGAATGCTTCTGGCAGGCCCGAAAAGGTCATCCTGGAGGGGATCGACCTGCGGATCGCGCGCGGATCGGTCCTCGGGGTGATCGGCGAATCCGGGTCCGGCAAGTCGACCCTCGCCCGGGTCATCGCCGGCCTGCTGGCGCCATCGCAAGGAAGCCTGCGCCTGAACGGCGAAGACCTGGCCCCTGGTCTTCAGCGGCGTTCGCGCGATCAGCTGCGGCGCATCCAGATCGTGTTCCAGAACGCCGACACCGCGCTCAATCCGGCCCATAGGGTGGCGGGCGTCCTTGGCCGTCCGCTGGAGTTCTACCACGGCATGAGGGGCGCTGACCGTGACCGGCGAACAGCCCAGCTGCTCGACCTGGTCCGACTGCCGGCGGCCCTGGCCGGACGCCGGGCGGGGGAGCTGTCCGGCGGCCAGAAGCAGCGGATCAACCTGGCCCGCGCACTCGCCGCCGAGCCGGACCTGATCCTGTGCGACGAGGTGACCTCGGCCCTGGATACGGTGGTGGCCGCCGCGATCCTGGAGCTCATGGCCGAGTTGCGGCGCGAGCTCGGGGTCTCCATGCTCTTCATCAGCCACGACATTTCGACGGTGCGGTCCATCTGCGACGAGGTCGTGGTGCTCTATGCCGGCCGCAAGGTCGAGGCGGGGCCCCGCCGGGCTTTTCGGGCGCGCCCCTGCCATCCCTATACGGACCTGCTGACCAACTCGGTCCCTGAGATGCGTCGCGGCTGGCTGGAGGCGACACCCGTTCAGGCCGCCCCGCCTGGGGCCGCGCCCTTGGCGGTCGAGGGCGCTTGCGGTTTCGTCGGGCGCTGCGGCGTGCGGATCGCAGGCCTTTGCGACCAGACGCCGCCGCCTCGCCTGACGCTGGCGGGCGGCAAGGAGGTGCTATGCCACAGGAGCGAAGCCGATTTGCGGGCCTTGCAGGCGCCGGCCGCGGAGGAGGCGCGCTGATGGCCGGGCGGTTCGTCAGGCTGGCGGAAAAGGATCGCGCCGTGGTGACGGTGGTCGTCGACGGCCAGGCCTGCCGGGCGCTGGAGGGCGACACCCTGCTGACGGCGGTGCTGCAGGTGGCGGGGCGTCTGCGACGATCGGAGTTCGGCGACGGCGACCGCGCCGGTTTCTGCCTGATGGGGGCCTGCCAGGATTGCTGGGTCTGGACCGAGGCGGGAGGGCGCCTGCGCGCCTGTTCCACCTTCGTCGCCGACGGGTTGAGCATCCGCACGATTCAGCCGGAGGCCACGTGGTCGAACCTCGCTTAGTGGTAGTCGGGGCCGGTCCAGCGGGCGTGCGCTGCGCCGAGGCGCTGGTGGAAGCTGGACTGCGGCCCGTCGTGATCGACGAGGCTCGCCGGGCGGGCGGCCAGATCTATCGTCGCCAACCTGAGAATTTCACCCGTTCCTATTCTACGCTCTATGGCTCAGAGGCCGGCCGCGCAAAGGCGGTGCACGACACCTTCGACGCCTTGCACGGCCGCATCGACTACCGGCCCGAGACCTTGGTTTGGGGCGTGGGGGGCGGCCAGGTCCACACGGCGCGTGGAGGCCGTCACGAGGCCATCGCCTTCGACGCCCTGATCCTCTGCACCGGGGCCATAGACCGCCTGATGCCGGTAAAGGGCTGGAACCTCGCCGGCGCCTACAGCCTCGGCGCCGCCCAGATCGCGCTCAAGGCCCAGGCCTGCGCGATCGGTCGGCAGGTCGTGTTCCTGGGTTCGGGGCCGCTGCTCTACCTGGTCGCCGCGCAATATGTGAAGGCGGGGGCCTGCGTGCGCGCCGTGCTGGACACCTCGCCAGGCGGCCGCCGCGTCGCGGCGCTTCCCAAGCTGCTGGCCCAGCCGGACGTGCTCTGGACCGGCCTCGCCCTGACGCTGTCGCTTCGCCGCGCGGGGGTGAAGATTTTCACCGGCGTGCAGCCGGTTGAGATCGAGGGCGACCCCGAGACGGGCGTGGAGGGGGTGTCATTCAAGGACAGTCGGGGGCGCATCCGGCGGATCGACTGCGACGCCGTGGGCATGGGCTGGCACCTGAAACCCGAGACCCAATTGGCCGACCTCGCCGGCTGCGCCTTCCGCTTCGACGACCGCAGCGGCCAGTGGGTGGTGAGCACCGACGCCCAGGGCCGCAGCTCGGTCGACGGGATCTATCTGGCTGGCGACGGCGGCTGCGTGCGGGGCGCACGGGCGGCGGAAATCAGCGGGCGGCTCGCAGCCCTTGCGGCCCTGGAGGATCTCGGCCGGGCAGTCGGCGGCCCGGTCGCCGAGATGCCGCGCCGGCTGGCCGGTTGGGACCACTTCGCCCAGGGCCTTCGTGAGGCCTTTCCGTGGCCCGCGGCCCACGCTCGCGCCCTGCCGGACGAGACGGTGGTCTGCCGTTGCGAGGCGGTCACGGTGGGCGAGTTGCGGGAGATCGTACGCCGCACCGGGGCGCGGGAAGTCAATCGCGCCAAGGCCTTCAGCCGGGTCGGCATGGGGCGCTGCCAGGGCCGCTATTGCGCCCATGCCGCAGCGGAGATCATCGCCCACGCCGCAGGCTCGCCGGTCCGGGAGGTCGGACGGCAGAGGGGGCAGGCGCCGGTCAAGCCGCTGCCGGCGGGCATCGAAGAGGACAGGCCTTGAGCAGCGCGCCAGAAACCGCGAGCGACGTGCTGGTGATCGGCGGGGGTATCGTCGGGGCCTCCGCCGCCTACTTCCTGCGCCACCGTGGACGCTCGGTCACCCTGCTGGAGGCCGGGCTGGCGGGCCAGCAGGCCAGCGGCGTCAACTTCGGCAATGTCCGCCGTCAGGGGCGGGCCCTGGAGCAGTTGCCTCTGGCCAATCGCGCGAGCCCCATCTGGCGGCGGTTGCGCGATCTGCTGGGCGAGGACGTCGAGTACCTGGAGGCGGGCCACCTTCGGGTCTGCTACCATGACCGGCCGGAGATCGCCGACGGTTTCGCCGACTACGCCCGGGAGGCGCGCCATCTGGGCCTCGACCTGGAGGTCCTGAGCGGAAACGCGCTGCGCGAACGCTTCCCATTCCTGGGCCCCGAGGTGTTGGCCGGCTCCTATTCGGCCCGCGATGGCCACGCCAATCCCCGCCTCGTCGCCCCAGCCTTCGCCCGGGCCGCCGCCCGCACCGGCGCCAGGATCTGCGAGAACACCCGGGCGGCGACGGCGGAGAAGGTCGGGGATGACTTTGTGGTCGCGGCGGAGGACGGCCGGCTGTTTCGGGCTCCGGTGCTGCTGCTCGCCGGCGGCGCTTGGGCCGATGGATTCTGCGCCAGGTTCGGCGAGCCCGTTCCGCTGACCACCCGCGGCCCCACCATGTCGGTGACCGAGCCGGTTCCCTACAGCATCGCGCCAGCGGTCGGCGTCTCCACGCCGCTGGAGGTGGAAACCGTCTATTTCCGCCAGATCCCCCGCGGCAACGTGATCATCGGCGGCAGCACGCGCAATCCGGCCTTTACCGACGCGCGCCGCGCCCAGGTCGCCCCGCCCAACACGTTGAGCCAGCTGAAGCAGATCCGGCGCCTGGCCCCGGCGCTCGGCCGGCTGAACATCATTCGAGTGTGGAGCGGAGTCGAAAGCTACCTGCCTGACAGCCAGCCGGTGATCGGCCCCAGCGATGCGGTCAGTGGCCTCTACTATGCCTTCGGCTTTTCGGGCGCCGGCTTCCAGACCGGGCCGGCGGTGGGCGACCTGATGGCCGAGCTGATCGACACCGGCTCGACGGATACCCCGATCGACCTCTATCGCATCGGGCGGTTCCGGGCGGCTTGAGCTAGACCATTTTCCGCCGAAGTGGATACCGGTTCGGCGAAGAAAATGGTCTAACTTTAGAGGTTTTACTAGGCCCCAAACTCGATCAGCGCCGTCTTGTAGCGGAGATTGGCCTCAAAGGCCTGGCGACCCAGGTCCTTGCCGATGCCGGAGCGCTTGAAGCCGCCGGTGGGCAGGATGAAATCGTCGCTGCGCCCGTAGCGGTTCACCCAGACCGTGCCCGCCTCGAGGCGGCGGACGGCCCGCAGCGAGCGGCCCGCATCGCCCGTGTGCACGCCCGCCGCCAGGCCGTATGGGGTGTCGTTGGCCAGTTGGAAGGCCTCGTCCTCGTCGGTGAAGGTCTGGACCGTCATGACCGGGCCGAAGATCTCCTCGCGCACCGCCTCCGACGTGGGCTCGACGCCAGCCAGGATGGTGGGGCGATAGAAGGCGCCGTCCTCGGGTTCGGCGAAACGGCCGCCGCCGCAGATCGCCTCGGCGCCGCTGGCGATCGTTCGCTGGACGATGCCGTCGATGCGGCCGAGCTGGCCTTCCGAGATGATCGGCGAGAGGGTCGTGCCGTCCCGCCAGGTCGGGCCGGGTTTCAAGGCGGCGAAGGCGCGGGCGACGCCGTCGACGATCTGGTCCGCCACCTTGCGCTCCACGATGAGGCGTGAGCCTGCGACGCAGACCTGGCCGGCGTTGCCGGAGATGGCCCGGGCCATCGTCGCCGCGACCTTGCCCAGATCCGGCGCGTCGGCGAAGACCAGTTGGGGACTCTTGCCGCCGAGCTCCAGCGTCACGGGCTTGGGGCCGGTTTCAGCGCAGGCGGCCATGATCGCCGATCCGGTCCGCGTCGAGCCGGTGAAGGTGACCTTGGCGATCTTGGGATGCCGACACAGAGCCTCGCCCGCCACCGCGCCGCCACCCTGGACCACATTGAAGACGCCGGGCGGCAGGCCGGCCTCGACCGCCAACTGCGCCAGCCGGAGCACGCTGAAGGGGGTGAGCTCGGAGGGTTTCAGCACCACCGCATTGCCCGCCGCCAGCGCCGGGGCGATCTTCCAGGACGCCATGACCAGGGGGAAATTCCAGGGCGCGATCGCGCCGATCACCCCGTAGGGCTCGGCGATGGTCAGGCCCAGCTTGTCGGCCGAGGTGGGCGCCGTCTCGCCGCCGGTCTTGTCCGCCAGTTCGGCGAAAAATCGGATGCCTTCGGCGGTGAAGGGCACATCCCAATTGGCGGCGTCCGTCACCGGCCGCGTCGAGCATAACGCCTCCAGCGGCGCCAGAACCTCCACGTCGGCGTCGACCAGGTCGGCCCAGCGGCGCATCACCCGCATGCGCTCGCGCGGCGCGATCCGGCCCCAGCCGCTGGCGCGGAGCGCGCGCCACGCGCTCTCCACCGCCTCGTCGACCTCATCCACAGTGGCGCAGGCCAGGCTCTGGCAGAAGCGGCCATCCGAGGGACGGCGCACGTCGATCGCCTCGCCGCTTCCGGACCCGAGCCGGCCGTCGATGAAGTGGCCGGTTCCGACCTCGATCTGATCCGGATCGAACTCACGCATGTCCGCGTCTCCTTTGGGAGCCTTCTCGGCGCAGACTAGGCCCGGACCCGCGGCAGCCGTCCGGCCATCGACCGCCACGCCCGCGATAAGCTTCCGATTTCTCTGCAAGCGCGGCGCCGAATGCTTCTCCCGCCGTACTATGCTGTCGCTACAGCCTGGGCGGCATCCGTATGCCCGACGAAGGAGGCGATGATGGACGTCGGTGGGGGATCCGGTCTGCGGCTGCGCGACATGACCGCTGATGATCTGGCCGCCGCCCACAACCTGTCGCGCGAAGCCAAGTGGCCCCATCGCCTGGAAGACTGGAACCTGATGCTGCGCGTCGGCCAGGGGATCGTGGCCGAGCGCGACGGCGAGGTGATCGGCACCATTCTCGGCTGGCCCTACGGCCCGGCGGCTGCGACGCTCGGCATGGTCATCGTCGCCGAGACGGCGCGGGGCGGGGGCGTGGGCCGCAAGCTGATGGACGCGATGATCGAGCGCCTGGGCGAGCGCGCCATCCAGCTCAACGCTACGCCCGACGGCCTGCGTCTCTACAAGAGCCTCGGGTTCGAGCCGGTGGGATCGCTGCACCAGCATCAAGGCACGGCGTTCTCGGCGCCCATCGCCCGCCTGCGTCCTGAGGAGCGGGTGCGGCCCCTGGGCGCCAGCGACATCGCTGCGGTGGCCGCGCTCGACGGCAGAGCCAATGGCTTAGAGCGCGCGGAACTGCTCGCCAAGATCTCCGAACATGCCCAGGGCGTCGTGCTCGATCGCGGCGGAGAGGTCACCGGCTTTGCGCTCTTTCGCCGCTTCGGCCGCGGCTATGTCGTGGGGCCGGTGGTGGCGCGCGACCGCGACGGCGCCCGGACGCTGATCGCGCACTGGCTGGGCTCCAATTCGGGCAAGTTCATCCGGATCGACGTGCCCGGCGACTGCGGTCTCATCGACTGGCTGCAGGATCTCGGCCTCACGGGCGTCGATCGGGTGGTGACCATGGTGCGCGGCGAGCTTCCAGCCCATGGCCGCGACGCCGCGACCTTCGCCATCGCCAGCCAGGCCCTCGGCTGAGTTCAGCGGCAGGATCTGCTGTTGGGTGGCGGAAAACACCATCCGCCGCTGACGGCGGACGGGCGGACGGCGACTACGTTCAAGGCGGCTCGACTAGCCTTTCAGGGTAAGAAGGGAGCCGCTCCATGGCGATAGTCAGTCCGATGTCCAATCGTTCACTGGTGGACATCGATCGCGACCACCTGATCCATCCCGTCAGCGCTTTTCGGGCTCACGAGCAGCGTGGCGTGACGGTGCTGGAGTCTGGCCATGGGATGTACCTGAAGGACTCTGACGGGCGCGAGCTACTGGACGCCTTCGCCGGCCTCTGGTGCGTGAATATCGGCTATGGTCAGGAGAGCGTGGTCGAGGCGGCCGCCGCGCAGATGCGCCGCTTGCCCTACGCCACCGGCTATTTCGATTTCGGCAGCGAGGCGGCGATCCTGCTGGCCGAGCGCCTGACCGAACTGGCGCCGCCCTCGCTGAGCCGCGTCTACTTCACCCTGGGCGGTTCGGATGCGGTGGATTCGGCGATCCGCTTCATCGTCCACTATTTCAACGCCACCGGCCGGCCGAGCAAGAAGCAGTTCATCGCCCTGGAGCGCGGCTATCACGGCTCATCGAGCCTGGGCGCGGGCCTGACCGCCTTGCCGGCCTTCCATCGCAACTTCGACCTGCCCCGGCCGTGGCAGCATCATATCCCGTCGCCCTATCCCTATCGCAACGCCCTGGGCGACGACCCCCAAGCCGTGATCGACCAGTCGGTGGCGCAGCTCAGGGCCAAGGTGGCGGAGTTGGGGGCGGACAATGTCGCCGCCTTCTTCTGCGAGCCTGTCCAGGGTTCCGGCGGGGTGATCGTGCCGCCGCGCGGCTGGCTGAAGGCCATGCGCGAGACCTGCGCCGAACTCGGCGTCCTGTTCGTGGCGGACGAGGTGATCACGGGCTTTGGCCGCACCGGGCCCATGTTCGGCTGCGAGCACGAGGATGTCTCGCCGGACCTGATGACCGTCGCCAAGGGGCTCACCGCCGGCTACGCCCCCATGGGAGCGGTGTTGATGTCGGAGGCGATCTATCAGGGCCTGGCCGACGGGGCGCCGGCGGACACGCCCATCGGCCACGGCTTCACCTATTCCGGCCATCCGGTGAGCGCGGCCATCGGGCTGGAAGTGCTGCGGCTCTATACCGAGGGCGGCCTTCTGGCCAACGGCCAAGCCGTGGCCAGCCGTTTCTCCGCCGGGCTCGATGCGATATCGACCCACCCCCTGGTGGGCGAGGCGCGTGGGCTGGGGCTGCTGGGCGCCATCGAACTGGTGGCGGAAAAACCTGGCAAGCGCAGATTCGACCCGGGCCTTAAGCTGCCGGAGCGACTGTTTGAGCGTGGCTATCATAACGGGGTGATTTTCCGGGCATTCGGCGACGGCATTATCGGCCTGGCGCCGGCCCTGTGTTGCAGCGACTCGGAGATGGACCTGATATTCGCGCGCATAGGGAAGACGCTGGATGATCTCCTGGCCGAACCTGACATCCGCGCCGCTGTGGCGTGATGCAGGATAAGCAACGGGAAGGGCGCATAGTAGGCTGTCCAGCGCGAGGCGCGTGCGTTCCGAGCGGACGGCCAGGACGTTCTGACAGCTGACGAAAAGGCCGCACCACGAGATGATCACTTCGCCGAAGCTCGACCGGATCGATCTGAAGATCCTGGCCCAGCTGCAGAAGACCGGCCGGATCACCAATGTCGAGCTGGCCGACGCGGTCGGTCTGTCGCCCAGCCCCTGCCTGACCCGGGTCAAGCGCCTGGAGCAGGCCGGCTACATCAGCGGCTACGGCGCGCAGATCAATCTGCAGAAGCTGGGTGAGTTCGTCACGGTGTTCACCGAGGTGACGCTGGAAGACCATCGCAGCACCGACTTCGCACGGTTCGAGGCGCGCATCCGCACCATCGACGAGATCATCGAGTGCCACCTCGTCAGCGGCGGCTATGACTATCTCCTGAGGTTCGTCACCCCCGGGGTCGGCCGCTACCAGGAGATCGTCGAGGGCCTTTTGGAGGCGAATGTCGGGATCGAGAAGTATTTCAGCTATATCGTGATCAAGTCGCCGTTCGTGAAAACCTACTACCCGATCCAGAAGCTGTTCGGCGAGAAGGCCTGAGCCCATGGCCGGACCCCTGCCTCAGATCGGCGACCTGATCCCGTCCCTGGTCGAGTTCCGGCGCGACATCCACGCCAATCCGGAGCTGGGCTTCGCCGAGCATCGGACCGCCGGCCGCATAGCCGAGGCCCTGCGCGGCCTGGGCGCGGAGGTGCATGAGGGCGTCGGCGGGACCGGGGTGGTCGGCGTGCTGCGGGCGGGCGGTTCGGACCGCAAGATCGCCCTGCGCGCGGACATGGACGCCCTGCCGATCCATGAGCAGACAGGCCTCGCCTACGCCAGCTGCAAGCCGGGGGTGTTCCACGGCTGCGGCCACGACGGCCACATCGCCATGCTGCTGGGCGCGGCGCGGCACCTTGCCCGCACGCGGCGCTTCGACGGGACCGTCAGCTTCATCTTCCAGCCGGCCGAGGAAGGCCAGGGCGGGGCGCGGGCCATGATTGAGGCGGGCCTGTTCGAGTTGTGCCCCACCGACCAGGTCTACGCCCTGCACAACTGGCCGGAC
>FTFU01001671.1_pt1 | contig 28880 bp, 19 predicted proteins | sample 1640511 | NCBI WGS metagenome assembly FTFU01 (sample SAMEA3914789, study PRJEB12502) | metagenome | biome: forest; material: soil | place: Canada | collected 2011-07-03 | depth 0.3 m | reverse complement strand
TACGAGACCGCCTACCAGTACGGCAGCCTCGGACGGGGCGGGTTCGTGGGCGTGCGGGCGACGTTCTGAACGCACGCTCTCACCCTAACCGAACAGAGCCTCGATGTCGGCCTCGGTCAAAGCGCCGAGGCCGGCTGAGTCCGCGTCCCACAGCGCCGCCGCGAGTTCCCGCTTGCGGGCTTGGAGCTCAAGCATCTTCTCCTCGATGGTGCCGGCGGCGATCAGGCGGTGGACGAACACCGGGCGGGTCTGGCCGATGCGGTGGGCGCGGTCGATGGCCTGCGCCTCGACCGCCGGGTTCCACCAGGGATCGTAGAGGATGACGGTGTCGGCGGCGGTCAGGTTGAGGCCGACGCCGCCGGCCTTGAGGCTGATCAGGAACAGCGAGGCTTCGCCCGACTGGAACCGCCGCACGGGTTCGGTGCGGTCCAGGGTGTCACCCGTCAGCCAGGCGTAGTCGGCCCCCGCCGCGTCTAGCGCCTCACGTATCAGACTGAGCATGGATGTGAATTGGGAGAAGATCAGGGTGCGCCGTCCCTCTTCGCGCAACTGTTCCAAAAGCTCGAACAGGCGCGCCAGCTTGGCCGAGCCGCCCGCCTTGGCCTTGGCCGAAGCGGATTTGACCAGCCGCGGATCGCAGCATACCTGGCGCAGCTTGAGCAACGCGTCGAGCACGATGACGGAGCTGCGCGCCAGGCCCTTGGCGGCCAGGGCCTCGCGCACCCTGTCCCGCATGATCAGGCGCGTGGACTCGTAGAGTTCGGCCTGGGCCGCCGTCAGCTCGACGGTTTCGGCGATCTCGGTCTTGGGCGGCAGGTCGGCGGCGACCTCGTCTTTGGTCCGGCGCAGCAGAAAAGGTTTCAGCCGCCGCGCCAGGCGGGCTGCGACGGCGCGGTCGCCGCGCTTTTCGATCGGATTGCGGACCTCACGCGTGAAGGTTTTCGCATCGCCCAGAAGGCCGGGGTTGAGGAAGCGCATCAGGGACCAGACGTCGCCCAGATGGTTTTCCACCGGCGTTCCGCTCAACGCGATGCGCTGGCCGGCCTTCAGCTCGAAAGCCGCGGTCGCCGCCGCCGTGGCCGGATTGCGGATGGTCTGGGCTTCGTCGAGGATCGCGATGGCCCAGGTCTCGGCGCAGAGGACGTCGCGGTCGCGCGCGAGCAGCGGATAAGAGGTGATCACCAGATCGCAGCCGGGGATCTTGCCGAAATCGGCCGCACGGTCGGGGCCCCTCAGCACCAGGGTGCGCAGGGTCGGCGCGAACCGGGCCGCCTCGGCCGCCCAGTTGGGCAGGACGCTGGTCGGCGCCACGATCAGCACCGGCCCATCCAGGCGGCCTGCGGCCTGTTCGGCCATGATGTGGGCCAGGGCCTGCACGGTCTTGCCCAGTCCCATATCGTCCGCCAGCACGCCGCCGAACCCCGTCCTGGCCAACATCTGCAGCCAATCCAGCCCGGTCTGCTGATAGGGCCGCAGATGCGCTTGAAAGCCCACCGGCGTCGGTGTGGGTGTGCGTTCCGCCCAGCCGCGCAGAGCCTCGCCAAGCGCGAGCAGGCGCTGGTCGCCGCCCCAGGCCAGGCCGCCGACCTGGGCGGTGAGTTCGGCGAGATCCCCGGCCTGGTAATGCGAGACCCGGGCGCCCTCCGTCTGCAAGACGGAGGCCCCCCACACGGACAGCAGGCCCTCGACGATCGGGGCCACCTTGGCCAAGGGAACGGCGACGACCGTTCCGTCCTCCATGATCGCGGGCATCTGCACATCGGCGCCGCGCTCGGCGATCAACTGCCGCATGGCGTCGAACTCGCCGCCGGACGGCAGCCGGCGGATGATCTCGATCACCATGGGCAGGATATCGAACCGCCTTCCTTCGATGCTCGCCCCCAGGGAAAGATCGAACCAGTCGATCCCCGAGCCGTCAGTCTCACCGGGCTCCAGGCCGAACTCCCAGTCGTCCAGGCTCATCTGGGCCAGTCGAAGGGGAAACCCCGGGTCCGTCTCGATCCGCCAGCCTTCGTGTTCCAGAACCGGGACGGTCGCGAGCAGGAAGGATGCAAAATCCGCCGGCACGGCGTTTGGGGCCATGGTCATCCAGCCCTGCTGCGCAACCTCGGGATAGACCCCTTCGAGGGTCTCCAGGCGCCTCAAGCCTTCCTGTTCCAGCCGTTTTAGCGCCAGCGCTTCGACCGCCGGGTCCCGGACGATGCGCACGGTGCGGCCCGCGACGCCGGCGCGCGCGATCTTGGCGCGGTCGCGAACATCAAAGCGGACGCCGGCATAGTCGAACGAGAGCCGAGCCACCGGCACCGGCGTCTCGGTGAATCCGCGCGCCAGCCCTCCCGCCAGCTGCATGACGGTGGTCCGCCGCACGGGCCGCATCTCGATGGCGACGATCGGAATCGGCGCCGTCTCCAGCGTCTCCAGCGCCTCCAGCACGCGCGGCTGCGGGACCTTGAGCGACAGGGGACCCAGAACCTGGGCCATTCGCTCGGCCGCATCCTGGGCCGCGCCCGAACGGATCGCCGGCGCCGCCAGCAGAGTCTCCACCACCTCTTCGGGCATACCCGTGTCCAACGGCCCGAAGGTCAGGGTCGAGGCCTGGAAATAGCAGGGCGGAACCAAAGGCAGGACGACGGCGTCAGTCTGCGCCTCGGGCCTGAAGGCGAAGCGCTGGATATCATCCGGCCCCACCTCCCAGACCCCGCGCGCCGGCAGCGGAGGGCCGCGGCGGAGGGTTTCTCCCACCAGGTCCCGCCATCGCGCCCGGCCGGTGTCGACCATGGCCAGCAGGGCCTGGGCGCCGGCGGCTCCCTTCAACTCGAAATCTTCGGGTTCGCTGCGCCGATATCGCGCCATGCCGGCCATGAGCCGAAGGACGCGAAGGTCGCTGGCGCGCAGGTATTTCGGCGGCGTGCTGCTAAGTCCCCCGCCCGCCTGCAGCTTGACCGGCCCGGTCGGACGGTCGCCCTTGTCCAGCCGCACCGACAGCGGGCGCACGGCGACGACGTTTCCGGGCTCGACGTCCAGGACATAGAACAAGCGCTGGCGCAGGTCCGGGGGATAGGCCTCCTCGGCGCGCAGGGCGACGGTCCTCAGACGCGTCAGCCACGGCTCCAGTTCGGATGGCGGCCGGTTCGGGTCGGCGGCGACCACGCGCCAGGCCATCAAGGTGGCGGCGACATGCTTGCAGTTCCAGTTCATCGGACAGGAGCAGCGCCCGTCCACCAGTGGCTTGCTGTGCGTCGAACCGTTGACGGTGACGCGGACCTGATAAGGTCTGGACCGATTGCCCTGGACCTCGGCGTTGATCACGGGGCGACCGCCGGAGGCGGTCTCCGGCCGGAGGTTTACGAAGCCGTCCTCGAAATATTCGCGCCCGGCCTCGAACTGGCGAGAGCCGAACACCTGCAGCAAATGCCCGTCCGTAAGGAGTTCCGCGTCCATGCCCGAATCGCTTCAAGGAGACTGCCTGCAACTTCGCTCAGCGCGGCCGGCAACCCAAGGTGTGACATCGGCCGTGACTGCCGTCACAGCAGCGACTAGGCCCGGCCTCTAGACCTCCTGAACGCAGTCGGCGCGTCATGGTCACCGCCGAAAAGGGGGCGCCATGGGGTCCGCTGAACGGATCGATTTCGATGAGGGATGGGAGCGGGCGATCGAGATCGCGCTGTGCCTCGTGATCCTGGCCTTTTTCGCGCCGCTGATGGTCGTGGCCGCGATCGTGGTCAAGCTGAACGACGGGGGGCCTATCCTGTTCGCCCACCGGCGCATCGGCCAGGGCGGGCGGTCCTTCGGCTGCCTGAAGTTCCGCAGCATGGCGGTCGACGCCGAGGCCCAGCTGCACGCGCACCTGGCCCGCGATCCCGGGGCGCGGGCCGAGTGGGAGCGGGACCACAAGCTGACCAACGACCCTCGCATCACCGCCGTCGGCCAGTTCCTGCGCCGGTCGAGCATGGACGAGCTGCCCCAGCTGTTCAACGTCCTGCGCGGCGAGATGAGCTTGGTGGGCCCCCGCCCGATCGTGCAGGCCGAAGCGGCGCGCTATGGCCGTTATTTCGCCGACTATTGCCGGGTGCGGCCGGGCATCACCGGCCTGTGGCAGGTCAGCGGCCGCAGCGACCTGCGCTATCGCCGGCGCGTGGCCCTGGACGTGGTCTATGCCCGTTCGCGCTGCCTGGGCCTGGACCTCAAGATCCTCTTGGCCACCGCGCCCGTGGTGCTGGGCCGGCGCGGCGCCCGCTAGATCACGATGATTTTGGATTGAATCAATCCAAAATCATCGTGATCGATTCTAAAGTTTAGAGCGGGATGCGGGCGGAAAACCGCTTCGCACTTTTCCTCATCCCGCTCTGAGGTCACTCAACCAGCCGAAATCACGAACGAGCCGGCGACGATGGCCAGGCATGCGGCGAGCCGCGCCAGGGTCAGGCGCTCGCCCAGGAAGACGGCGCCAATCAGGGCCGCGAACAGGACGCTGGTCTCGCGCAGGGCCGAGACCGCGCCCAGGGCGCCCAGGGTGGTGGCGAGGATCACGGCGCTGTAGGCGGCCATGGCGATCAGCCCGCCGACAGCGCCGATCACGGTCTGGCCAAGGCTCGGCCGCTCAGGGCTCTCCGGCTTGCGGACCAGCAGGAACCAGCCGCCGATGAAGACGCCGTCCAGAACCCACAGCCAGGCGATGTAGGAGGCGACCCCGCCCGACTGGCGCGCGCCCATGCCGTCGACGATGGTGTAGCAGGCGGTGAAGGCGGCCGTGCCCAGGGCGACCAGTATGGCGGGCAGCGGCAGGGGCCTGCCGCCGCCCCGGCGCAGGCTGATGATCCCGGCCGAGACCACGGCGATGCCGATCACCTGGCGCAGCGACAGGTAGTCGCCCGCCACCACCGCCGCCCCGGCGCTGACCATCCCCGGCGAGGCGCCGCGCGAGATCGGATAGATCTCGCCGAGGTCCCCCAGGCTGAGCGCGCGGACCAGGAAGACGTTGTAGCCGATGTGCAGGGTGGCGCCGGCCACCAGCCAGGGCCAGCTGTGCGCCGCCGGCGGCGGCAGGAACAGCGCCGCGACGGCCGCCACGGCCATCGAGGTCAACTGCATGACGATTGTCATCCAGCGCCGGTCGCCGGCCTGTTTCAGCAGGGCGTTCCAGCTCGCGTGCAGGATGGCGGCGATAAGAACCAGGGCGATGATCGCGGGGCTCAACCCCGCCCACCCTGGTCCGAATCCGCCCCGCGCGCCATGCGGTCATCATGGGCGATCAGCCTCGGTTGTCACTAAAGGTTCTCGCCATCAAGCACCGTCACCGCGGCGCCATCAGGCGGGGGATTGCAGGCCGGGTGCGCTTGTCCTGCTCGCGGTTGCGTCGCGAGCGGCCGTATGCAGAGAGGGCCGCCTGCAGCCAGAGCGCCACCATGGGCAGCCAGAGCACCCAGCCAAAAGGAACGTCCTTATGCATCCTGAACAGCTCTTCCATGGCCGGCTCCTTGAGAAATCCATTGCGTGAAGGGGATAATGCCGTTCGGACGCCCCTCGTGACAAAGCGGTTCTCCTGCTCTATACATAAGGCTTCCTTATGTCAGATCCTCTCGCCACCCTGCCGCTCAGCGCCATCCGCGTGTTCGAGGCCGCCGCGCGCCTGAAGAGCTTCACCCGCGCCGCCGACGAGCTCGGCATGACCCAGGCGGCGGTCAGCTGGCAGGTGAAGGCGCTGGAGCGGCGCCTGGGCCAGCCCCTGTTCCGCCGCCTGCCGCGAGAGGTGGCGCTGACCGCGGCGGGCGAGAGGCTGGCGCGGGCGGCCACCGAGGCGGTCGGGCTGCTGCGCGCGGCCCTGGCGGACCTCATCGAGACCGACGAGGGCGTGCTGTCGATCACCACCCTGCAGTCCCTGGCCACCCAATGGCTGGCGCCGCGCCTGGGGGCCTTCCAGCTGGATCACCCGAAGATCGCCGTGCGGCTGGAGACCGACGGCCGCATCACGGATCTGGCGCGCGAGCCGTTCGACGTGGCCATCCGCTCCGGCCCCGGCGACTGGCCCGGCCTGGAGAGCATCTATCTGTTTGACGCGAGCCTCACCCCGCTCTGTTCCCCGGCCCTGCGCGAAGCGCTTGGCGGCCTGGAGCGACCCAGCGACCTGTTGACGGCGCCGCGGGTGGGGGCGGACACCGACTGGGCGGCCTGGTTCGTCGAGGCGGGGGTCGAGCCCCCCTGCGAACGCGGCGAATTCCGATTGATCGCCGACCTGCAGACCGTGGAGGTCGCCTCGGCCCTCTCAGGCCAGGCCGTCGCCCTGGGCTCACCGGCGCTCTATTCCGCCGAGCTTACGCAACAGCGCCTGGTCCAGCCGTTCGAGACCACCTGGCGTCATAGTCAGGGCTATTGGCTGGCCTATCCGAAGGAGCGGCGCAGGGCTGCCAAGATCGCCGCCTTCCGGGAATGGCTGCTGGCCTGCATCACCGCCGATCCGGCGGTGATGCGCCACGCCCTAGCGGGGTCTACCAACCGGCGAGCGTGAGCGCGTCCGTGAAGCGGGCCAGGTCCTCGGGCTTGGCGAAGGGGTGGCCGGCCTTCAGCACCGGCAGGGGATAGTTGGGCAGCAACCTGCGCCCCTCGGCCAGGGCGTCCCGCGCCGCCGGGATCTTGCCGGCGCCGGCGAGGCAGGCGGCCAGGGTGTAATGGTGGAAGAAGAAGTCGGGCCGCCGCGCGCACGCTCCGGCCGCCTGCTCCACCGCCTCGTCATGCCGGCCGGCCAGGAAATAGGCGATGGCCTTGGCCCGGAAATAGAGGCTGAGGTGCGGGTCCGACGGAGAATAGGCCATGGCCTGATCGAGATGCCGGATAGCCAGCTCGGTCTCGCCGGAAAAGGCCATCAGCCGCCCGATCTCGCCGATAGCCTGGGCGAAATAGGGGTTGAGCTCCAGGGCGTGGCGCTGTTCGGCCAGGCCCGCCTGAAGTTGGCCGGTCAGGGACAGGGCCACGCCGTAGGTGAAATGGGCGAAGGCGTCGCCGGAATCGAGGCGCACGGCCCTCAGCGCCAGCCGCGTCGCCTCGGTGATCGCCCCGTCCAGATTGGGCGACCAGCCTGACCAGACCTCGCCGAAATAACAGTGGGCCAAAAGGGCGAGGCTCGGCGCGTCCTCGGGCCGAAGGGCCAGGGCCTGGGTCAGCAGCTTCTGCGCCGCCTGAGTATGTTTTTGCGTGCCGCGCCAGAAATGCCAGCGGGCCCGCAGATAGAGGTCCCAATGCTGCAGGCTGCGCGGGGTGTTGCGCACCGCCTGCTGCTCCTCGCGGTCCAGCAGCACCGGGGCCAGGGTCGAGGCCATGGCGCCGGTGATCTCGTCCTGGATCGCGAACAGCCCCTCCATCGGCCGGTCGTAGCGCGCCGACCAGACCGACTCGCCCTTGTGCCCATCGACCAGTTCGACCGAGATGCGGATCTGCGGGCCGATGCGGCGCATGCGCCCTAGCAGCAGGTAGCGCACCTCGAGCTCGGCGCAGACCTTGGCGGCGTCGGCGGCCTCGGCCAGGTAGCGGAACGAGGAGTGGCGCGAGGCCACGAACAGCCACTTGTTGTAGTTCAGGCCGACGATGATGTCCTCGGCCAGCCCTTCGGCGAGGTAGGCTTCGTCGGGGCTGGCGCCGGAAACGACGAACGGCAGCACCGCGATCGACGGCCGCTCGATGATCGCGTCTCCGACCGGCGCGGGCGTCAGGGCCGCCGCCCCCTCGCCGAATTCGCTGACACGCCAGGTCCGCACCGGCGCGCGCATGCCCTTGATCTGCTGAAAGCCGAGGTCGTCGAAGCTGGCGATCACGCGGCCTTCGATGGACTCGCGCACCGTGTCGGAGATCTGGATGGTGTCGGCCTCGGCCGTCTGCTCCAGCCGCGCCGCCAGATTGACGCTGGTCCCGAGCAGGGTGTCGGCCGCCACCGTGACCTCGCCCTGGTGGACCCCGATGCGGAAGCTGAGCCTGCGGTCCAGGGGCCGGTGTTCGTTGATCCGCTGCGCCTCGGCCAGGAAAGCCAGGCTGCAGGACACGGCGTCGGCGGCGTCGGCGAACTCGAGCAGGGCGCCGTCGCCGCGCAGGGCCACCACCCGCCCGCCGCGCTCGGTGACCAGGACGGCGAGACGCGCATGCAACCGGCCGAGCGCGTCGAGCACGCCTGCCTCATCGACCTCGGCATGGCGGCTGTATCCCACCAGATCGGTGAAGACGATCGCGCACCGCCGACGGCCCGTCGTAGACGGCGCCGAAGTCGTGACGGCAGATCCGCGTCCAGCCAGCTGCAAAGCCCACCCCAATCGACGCGGGGTCAACGCGCCGACCCCCAGCCTACACCAATTCAGCGGCGGAGAAGCGCCGCCCGAGCGAATTTCTTTACAAGCATCAACCCTTAGGCCCTCCCCGCGACAGGCAAGATCCAACCTCCGGCTGCGCCAACCCCGCGGGATAGTGACCTGCGTCACACCCCCAGCGTTGCAGTCGGCCTAAGCTTAGCGCCTAGGCGAAGCACTGTAAGCCAGCGGGCGCAGCCCTTTGGTGCAGTGCAACAAATATCAGCACTATGGCAAAGGACCAAGCATGGCGAACGGCGCTGACGTGCAAAAGATCGCCATACTGGGGGGCGGCATCGCCGGCCTCGCCACCGCGTTCGAGCTGACCAACCAGCCCGACTGGGCGTCGAAATACGACATCACCCTCTATCAGATGGGCTGGCGCCTGGGCGGCAAATGCGCCACCGGGCGCGGCGATAACGGCCGCATCCAGGAACACGGCATCCACGGCTTCCTGGGCTCCTACCACAACACCCTGCCGATGATGGTGCAGTGCTACGAGGAACTGGGGCGGCCCAAGGGAACGCCCCTGTCCAGTTTCAGCACCGCCTTCGATCCCCAGAGCGCGATCCTGATGTGGGAGTGGATCGACGGCGGCTGGAAGCAATGGTCGATGGTCTATCCGACCAATGACGACTGGCCCGACCAGCCGCAGTCCGAATGGTCGCCCCAGGCCATGCTGCGGCGGCTCCTGAAGGCGGCGGCCCATGCCATCGAAGAGGCGGCCGAGGCCTTGACGCAGGGCGCGGGCCACCTGCTCGATCCCTTGCGCGCCCTGTTCAAGGCGCTGGACGAAGGGTTGCAGGCCCTGGCCGAGCGGCTCGACCTGGACGGCCTGATCCAGGGCCTGGATCAGCTCTGGAGCCACCTGAAGGAATGGCTGGTCGATCATCTGCAAACCGATATCCGGCGGCTATACCTGCTGCTGGACTACATCTTCACCTTGGTGCGCGGCGCCCTGGCGGACGATGTGATCGATAAGGGCTTCGACAGGCTGGACGGCGAGAATTTCGACGCCTGGCTGCGCCGGCATGGCATAGACGAGCGCACGTTGAACTCGCCCCTGGCCCTGAACACCATCAACCTGTCCTATCAGTATCCGATGGGCGACACCTCGCAGCCGCCCCAGATGGGCGCGGGCTGCTACCTGCACTGGACCCTGCGCGCCTTCGACTTCCGCGGCGCCTTCGGCTTCCTGTTCAAGGCCGGGACCGGCGAGACCGTCATCCAGCCGCTGTACGAACTGCTCTCAAAACGGGGAGTCAAGTTCGCCTTCTTCCACAAGGTCGAGGCGCTGCGCCTGGACGAGACGAAAACCTCGGTGGCGGCGATCGAGATCGGCGTGCAGGCGAGCGTCAAACCCGATCTGGCGGCCTATTCGCCCCTGAAGCGGATCAAGGATCTGGACTGCTGGCCAGCAGAGCCGCTCTACGACCAGCTGGTCGAGGGTGACGCGCTGAAGGCGCAGGGGATCGACCTGGAATCCTATTGGACGCCCTGGGAGCCGGTGGCGCGCAAGACGCTGAAGGCGGGCGAGGATTTCGACAAGGTGGTGTTCGCCATCTCCATCGGCGCGGTTCCGCACCTGTGCCGCGAACTGCTGGACGCCAGCGGCGCCTGGCGGGACATGGTGGCCCATATTCCGGCCCTGACCACCCAGGCGGCGCAGGTCTGGCTGTCGCGCTCAACCAAGCAGATGGGGGCGAGCCTGCCGCCGGACGGTAGCGGCGTGATCATCAGCGGCACCTATGCCGGGCCGCCGGACGGCCAGGTGGACTTCACCGGCCTGATCGCCTTCGAGGACTGGCCGGCGGACCTGTCGCCTCAGGCGCTCTGGTATTTCTGCGGCCTGATGCCCGAATGCGAGCCGCAGCCGCCCTTCAGCGACCATGACTACCCCCGCCGCCAGAGCGAGCGGGTGCGCGACCAGTTCATCCAGTACCTGCAGACCAATATCGGCCCCCTGCTGCCGCTCGCGACCACGGGCGCCACGCGGCCGCCGGGCGATCCGGCGGGCCTCGACTTCGACCTGCTGGTCGACGCGTCTGGGAGGGAGGGCGTGGCCCGGTTCGCCAGCCAGTTCTGGCGCGCCAATATCGACCCCACCGAACGCTATGTCGCCTCCCCGCCGGGCAGCACCCAATACCGGCTCAAGGCCTGGGGCTCAGGCTTCTCCAACCTGATCCCGGCCGGCGACTGGATCTATACCGGCCTCAATGTCGGCAGCGTCGAAGGCACGGTGATGGGCGCCCGCCTGGCCAGCCACGCAGCATGCGGCGCGCCGTCGCTTGAGGATATCGTGGGGTATCCGACGGGTGGGGCTGGCGGACAGTAAGCTCTGGATAGACACAAACTTCCGCTCATCCCGGCGAATGCCGGGACCCAGATCGTAGATTACGATCTGTTGTGGGCAGACTACTGTTAGCCCTCCCCCGGAACATCCGCGTTTTGTCATCTGGGTCCCGGCATTCGCCGGGATGAGCGGGTTTTATTGTAAGCCAAAACGCACCGCTATTGCCCCCCAAAACGCCACCGGGGATGAGGGACCGGCGCGATCCCTCATCCCCTCGCCCGCACCGCGGGCGGCCCCTCCTTCCCCCAAAAAGGGGGGTAGGAAACCGAAAGCTTGCTTCGACCTAGCGCCGCCGCGACCGCTGGGTCAGGGCGGCCAGAGCCGGGCGGTCGACGACGCGGGTGCCGGTGCGGCCTATCTCGATCCAGCCTCTGGCGCGCCAGACGGCCAGGGTCTTGTTGACCCGCTCGCGCGAGGCGCCGATCAGGCGGGCCAGTTCGCCCTGAGGCTGGGTGACCGGCGCGTCGCCGGCCTGCAGCAGAAGGCGCGCCAGCCGGCCCGGCAGGTCGATCAGCGCGGTCTCTTCGACCCGGGCGTCGGTCGAGCGCAGCCGCGAGGCCAGGACGGACAGCAGGGCCAGGGCGCCCGCAGGCTCTTCCCTCAGGGTCTCGATCACGCTGTCGCGGCGGATCTTGAACAGGGTGGTGCGGCGCATGGCGGTGACGTCGGCGGACCGGGGACCGCCGTCGATGACTGCGACCTCGCCGATCAGGGCGCCGGCGCCCAGGGAAGCCAGCCAGACGTCGCGGCCATCGGCGTCCGAGGCGACCACCTCCAGCTCACCGGAAAGCACCAGGAAGCAGGCGTCCCCAGCGTCGCCGCGGGAGAACAACCGCACGCCCTTGCTCAGGGTCAGGGTGGTTCCATCGCGAAGAAGTTGCGCGCGCCGCCCGGGAGACAGCACCGAGAACACCGAGCTGGTCCCCAGGAGCGTCGATGCTTCGTCGAGCACGCCCAAGCGTTGAGGTCTCCTGCGCCGATCGCGATTGAACAGACTTTGTGTAGACGGACTTAAGGCGTTCATAGCCCCCTCCATCAGAACAAGGTCGCCCAGAGAAGTCCAGGCGAGCGCCGATGTGACGCCGCAGTCATACGCAGCGCCGGGTCCGGCGGATGTGACCCATGTCACATCAGACGCTTGGAACGGTGGTTTCCCCGCTGGAATCGCCCCGGGAATCGTGGGCAGGCGCCGCCCCTTACTGAGCCTCGATCATCTCGGAGGTGATGCGATAGTCGCCGTCCAGCCAGGAGACGATCTCCCGCGCGCCCGGATGGTCGAAGTCGCCATAGCGCTCGCGAAGGCGCAGCGCCGCCGGACCCAGCCGGTCGCGCCCAGCGTCCTGCAGCAAGGAGATGTGACGGTGGACGAGGCAGGCCAGTTCCTCGCCCAGCACCTCGGTCGCCGCCTTCAGGAAGGCGCGGCCATATTGATAGCCTTCGCCCACGCGGTAGCTTTCGACCAGGGTCAGGGCGGGAATGCGCGACAGCACCGGCTGCAGGGCCGGATTGACCCCGTGGGCGCTGAGATAGGGGCCGATGGAGGCGGGGCGGCCGGTCATGGCCCGCAGGTGCAGATAGGGCGACATCAGGGGCCCGTCATTGACCGGATAATTGTCCCACAGGAACGGCTTGCGCCGCAGGGTCTCGGCCACCCGGGCCAGGTGGGCTGTCCCGTATTCGCGGGAGCAGACCTCCTCCCCGGTCCAGAACACCTCCACCTTGGGATCGAGGGCGGCGCCGAGGTCCTCGAGATAGCCCGGCGGGCGCTCGCCGAAGGCCCGGTCCAGGGCCGGATCGTCGGTATAGTAGGTCGGGCAGACGATCAGCCGCGTGGCCCGGCTGCGCTCGGCGATCCAATGGACGATGCGGACCTGGGAGACCGCCAGGTCAGGCGCATCGCCGCGCATGTCGTCGAACAGGATGCCCAGGTCGTCGATGCCGACCGCATCGAGGAAGGCCAGCTTGTCGGCCAGCGCCGCCTGAGCGTCGGCGTCGAAGTTGCGATAGACCTCGAACGGGCTGAGCCCGACCCCGAATCGCATGCCGTGCCGGCGGCATTGCCGCGCCAGGCTGAGCAGCCGGTCGGTGGTTCCTTGCGGATGGTGCTCGCGCCAGCGGCGGCGCAGGAAGCGGTCGGCCTTGGGCGCATAGAAATAGAAGCCATAGCCGCGCGGCGCCAGGAAGGCGACCTGCTCCTCGCGCGCCGGCCAGCTCCACGGCGGGCCGTAATAGCCCTCAAGAATGCCCAGTTCCACGCTCATCCGATCGTCCCCTCGCCGCTTGATACGATGGGGCGCCGCTGTGTCTATAGCAACGCTTTGCAACCGAGCCGCTAATGCCGGCCCAAGAACGAATGGCCTGTTATTTAGGCTTGGATTAGGCCAACCCGTATCGATACCGATACAGTGACCTGGGGCACTTCTCTCGAAAGTGGTATTACAGCTATAGCGTGCGAAATGAGGGGCGAAGAGCCTCTAACAGCTTCGGCGCCCAGGCCTCCGCCGCCGCGTCCCGGCGCACGCCGACCACGGCGAGGCCGGACAGGCGCGCGAGGCTGGCCAAGGTTTCGTCGAACGGCGTCCCCGCCCCTGCCGATTCGCTGACCGCCAGGGCCGCAACCTGGAGCCCGGCAGCGCGGATCACGGCGGCTGCGGTCAGGGTGTGGCTGATCGAGCCGAGATAGGATCCGCCGACCAACAGCACAGGGACGCCGAGGGCGGTCATCCAGTCGAGATTGGTGGTCACTGGGGAAATCGGCGACATCACCCCGCCGACGCCCTCGATCAGCAGCAGCCTGTCCTGCGCCTCCGCGATCCGCTGGCGACAGAGGCCGACGACGGCGTCGAAGTCGATGGCGGCGCCCTCTCGGGCCGCAGCCATGTCCGGCGACAGGGGGGCGCGGTAGCGCCAGGGCGAGATCGCCTGCAGAGCGCCGATGTCCAGAGGCCGACCCAGAGCCTGCAACAGGCGGCCGGGGTCGCTGTCGGCCCAGTCGTCGGGATCGAACCCGCTGACCAGGGGCTTGAGCGCCTCGATCGGGCGGCCCTGCGCCCGCAAGATCCGGATCAGGCCCGCCGTCACATGGGTCTTGCCGACGTCGGTGCCGGCCCCGGCGACGAACAGGGCTGGCATCAGGCCGCCTTGGCCATCAGCGGCCGGACCGCGGCGACGAGGCGAGCGACGTCCTCGGCGCTGTGGCCGGCGGTGAAGGCGATGCGCAGGCGCGCCGTGCCCGGCGGCACGGTCGGCGGGCGGATCGCCACCACCAGGAAGCCCTGGGCCTCCAGCCGGCGCGAGGCGGCCAGGGCGTCCTCCGCGCCACCGATGATCAAGGGCGTGATCGGGCTCTCGGCCGGTGGCAGGCCCAGGGCCGCGGTGAAGGCCCGCGCATTGGCCAGCGGCCGGGCGATCAGCGCCGCGTCCGCCTGAATGACGTCGAGCGCCGCGAGGGCCGCGGCGATTGCCGAGGGCGGCGGGGCGGTGGAATAGATCACCGTGCGCGCGCGGGTCTTGAGCAGGTCGACCACCGGCTGGCTGGCGCAGACATAGGCGCCATAGGAGCCGATGGCCTTGGACAGGGTGCCCATCTGCAGGGGGATGCGCGCGCCGGGGAACAGGGCCGCCGAGCCGCGCCCCTCGGCCAACACCCCGATCCCGTGGGCGTCGTCGCTGAGCAGCCAGGCGTCATGCTCCAGGCAGGCGTCCGACAAGTCGCCCAGCGGCGCCAGGTCGCCGTCCATCGAGAACACCCCGTCGGTGGCCGCCAGGGCGCGGCCATGGCCGACGCGGTACTGGGCCAGTTTCCGCTTGAGGTCCGTTACGTCATTATGGCGGAAGGCCACCACCCGTGCGCCGGACAGCTTGGCGCCGGCCCAGATGCAGGCATGAGCCAGTTCGTCGACCAGAACCAGATCGCCCTCGCCGACCACGGTCGGGATCAAGCCGGCATTGGCCAGATAGCCGGAGCCGAACAGGCAAGCGGCCTCGGTTCCTTTCAGCCGCGCCAGCCGTCCCTCCAGCTCCGCCAGCAGCGGATAGTCGCCCGTCACCAGCCGCGAAGCGCCGGCGCCCGCGCCATATTCCTCCACCGCCGCCGCAGCAGCCGCCTTCACCGCCGGATGGTGCGACAGGTTCAGGTAATCGTTGCAGGAAAAGGACAGCAGGCGCTGTCCGCCCCGCTCCACCCACAGGCCGTCCAACCGGCGCGTGGGCGCCAGGCGGCGGCGCAGGGAGCGCGCCTCCATCGCCTCAAGCTTGGCTTCGGCGAAGCGTGTGAGACTGTCCATGGCGTACCTTTTCCGATTGCCAACAGGCTGCAAGCCTCTAGCAAGACGCGCTCGTTCGTTGAAGCGGCCACCGCTGCGGCAGGAGACTGATATGACCAGCGACACCGCCCCGCCGGCCTGGCTCACCCGCGGCCAGGGCCATATCTGGCGGCCCTATTGCCAGATGAAGACCGCGCCGCAGCCGCTTGCCGTGGCGCGCACCGAGGGCGCCCGGCTGATCCTGGAGGACGGGCGCGAACTGATCGACGGCATCGCCTCGTGGTGGACCGCCTGCCACGGCTATAACCACCCGCACATCCGCGCCGCGGTCCAGGCCCAGCTGGAGCGCGCGCCGCACGTGATGTTCGGCGGCCTGGCGCACGAGCCGGCCTATCGCCTGGCCGAGCGGCTGGCGGCCCTGTTGCCCGGCGACCTGAACCATGTGTTCTTCGCCGAATCTGGCTCGGTCTCGGTCGAGATCGCCATGAAGATGGCGCTGCAGTTCCAGATCAACCGCGGGATCAAGGGGCGGACGCGGTTCCTGTCGTTCCTCGGCGGCTATCACGGCGACACCCTGGCCACCATGACCATATGCGATCCGGAAGAGGGCATGCATTCCCTGTTCGCCGGGGTGATGCCGTCCCAGCACGTGCGCGCCCTGCCGACCGACGACGCGCTGGAAGCCGAGCTGGACGCCTTCCTGGGAAGCCACGGCCACGAGATCGCCGCCATGATCGTCGAGCCTCGGGTCCAGGGCGCCGGCGGCATGCTGTTCCACGACGATAGGGTGCTGCGCCGGCTGAGGGCGCTGGCCGACCGCCACGATGTGCTGCTGATCTTCGACGAGATCTTCACCGGCTTCGGCCGCACCGGCGACCTGTTCGCCTGCCTGGGAGCGGACGTGGTTCCGGACATCATCACCCTGTCCAAGGCCCTGACCGGCGGCACCCTGCCCCTGTCGGCGGCGGTGGCGTCCTCGCGGGTGTTCGAGGCCTTCTGGTCCGACGATCCGGGCGCGGCCCTGATGCATGGCCCCACCTACATGGCCAACCCCTTGGCCTGCGCCGCCGCCAACGCCTCGCTGGATCTGTTCGAGACCACCGACTGGGCCTGCGACGTGGCGCGGATCGACACGGCCCTGCGCGAAGGCCTGGAGCCCTGCCGCCGCCTGCCAGGCGTCGTCGATGTCCGGGTCCGCGGCGCGATCGGCGTCGTCGAATGCGATCACCCTGTCGCGGTCAGCGCCCTCTGCGCCCGCTTCGCCGAGCACGGCGTCTGGATCCGCCCGATGGGCAAGGTGATCTACCTGACCCCGCCGTTCGTGGTCAGCGATGCGGAACTGGCGCGGTTGACCGGGGCGATTGTGACGGAGGTGGAGGCGGGGGTTTGAGGGGGTGGGTGACTGATGCTGGCGACCCGTAGCGGCCGTCCCGATCGTGCTTGACCATACTCACTAACCCGCTCGTCCCGGCGAAGGCCGGGATCCAGATCGTAAGGCGCGGCGCTCGGGGATTGGAGCTGTGGCGAGGCCTTTCAGAGCAAGACGAGGTCACGCAAATTTCATGATCCGGCGCTCTATGATCTGGATCCCGGCCTTCGCCGGGACGAGCGGAATGAGGGGCGAGGTCTCCTCCCCACCCGATGCGGTCTTCGCGCTACACGCCTTACGGCCCCCCCGATCCCGCCATCACCGCCTTGACCCCCGCCGCATTCACCGGCGCGTGGGCCACGTCGGATTCGTCGAACTCCCGCATCCAGCAGGCGAATTCCAGGCAAATCCCGTCCGGGTCCATAAAATAGACCGAGCGCACGAAGACGCCCGGATTCACTGTGCGGCTGACCTGGGTCTCCGAATGGTCGTGATTGAGGATCGGCGAGACCTCGATCCCCTTGGCCTTCAGCTTCTCGTAGTATTCGTCGAACTTCCTGGCCGGCACGTTGAAGGCGACGTGGCTCATCGAGCCGTGGGCGGTGACGAATTGGGGATGGCCGGGCAGGCCGCCGGGGCTGGCGAGGCCGGGACAGGCCTCGGGCGCATTGGGAAACCAGAAGAAGGCCAGGCTGTCGCCGTTGCCGATGTCGAAGAAGAAGTGCTGGCCGGAGTTGTTCGGCAGGTCGATGGTCTTGATCAGCGGCATGCCCAGGACGTCGCGGTAGAAGCGCACTGTCCGGTCCATGTCCTTGCAGACCAGGGCCAGGTGGTTGATCCCCCGGATCTCGAATTCGCTGTTCTGGCGCCTGGCCATCGCATGGTCCTCCCTGCGCTTCTTCGGCGGCGGCGTTTCGATCATTAGGTCCACGTCCGCCGGCGCCTGTCCAGACGCTCCGCTGGCGGCGTTGACGGCGACTCATGGGCGAAGCATGTTCCACGGCCAAGCTTGGAGCCCGTTCATGAACGCCGCCGTCCGCCGCATCGCCGGCATAACCGCCGCCGCCTGGTTGATCGCCGGCCCGTGCCTGGCGGGGCAAAAGATCGGCCAGCCGGCGTCGCCCTTCACGGTCGTCACCTTCGACAATCAGAAGATCTCGTCGGAGGAGCTGCGGGGAAAGGTCATGATCCTGAACCTGTGGGCCACCTGGTGCGGGCCGTGCCGCAACGAGATGCTGGTGATGGACACCTATGTGCGCCGCCATTCCGGATCGGACCTGAAGATCTTCGCCATCACCATCGACGAGACCGCCACCACCGCGCAGCTGCGTCCCCTGGCCAAGGCCCTTTCTTTCCCCCTGATCCGGCGCCTGTCCGGCTCCGGCTACGGCACGATCGGCGGCGCCGTGCCCACGAGCTACGTGATCGACCGGGCCGGCATCGTGCGACTGGCCCAGGCCGGCGCCTTCACCGCCGAGAGCATCGATCAGGTAATCACGCCCCTTTTGGCCGAACCGCCGCCTGCGCCCAAGCTGGTCGAGGCCTCCGCTCCCGGACCGCAGCGCCAGCCCTAAAGCTCGGCCGCCAAATGCCTGTTTGCGCGCCAACTGCGATCCAGTACCGCCCACGGCCTTGTCATCGAGGGGTCGGCGGGGGCCAATGCGGGGTTGCGACAGCATCCCGGAGTCGATCTTGACCATTATCGCCGCCCTGCACCGCGTCACGCGCTACCGCTACGACCGCCGCGTCGAACTCGGTCCGCAGGTGGTGCGCCTGAGGCCGGCGCCGCATTGCCGGACCAAGATCCCCAGCTATTCGCTGAAGATCACGCCCACCGACCACTTCATCAACTGGCAGCAGGATCCGCACGGCAACTGGCTGGCGCGGCTGGTGTTCAACGAACGCACGGACGAGTTCAGCGTCGAGGTCGACCTGACCGCCGAGATGAACGTGGTCAATCCGTTCGACTTCTTCATCGAGCCCGACGCCGAGATCCTGCCCTTCACCTACGAACCCGACCTGGCCAAGGACCTGGCGGCCTATCTGGAGCCGGAAGAGGGCGGCCCCTGGCTGGACGCCTTCGTCCGCGACCTGAAGACCCAGGACGTGCGCACCATCGACTTCCTGGTCGGCCTGAATGCGAACCTGCAGCAGCAGATCCGCTATGTGATCCGCATGGAGCCGGGGGTGCAGACCCCGGACGAGACCCTCAGCCTGCAGTCCGGGTCCTGCCGCGACAGCGCCTGGCTGCTGGTCCAGGTCCTGCGCCGCCTGGGCCTCGCCGCCCGCTTCGTCTCCGGCTACCTGATCCAGCTCAAGGCCGACATCGACCCGGTGGAAGGGCCGCAAGGCACGCGACACGACTTCACCGACCTGCACGCCTGGGCCGAGGTCTATATTCCGGGCGCCGGCTGGATCGGCCTGGACGCCACCTCGGGGCTGCTCTGCGGCGAAGGCCACATGCCCTTGGCCGCGACGCCGCACTATCGCTCGGCCGCGCCGATCAGCGGGATCGTCGAGCCGGCGGGGGTCGAATTCGGCTTCGAGATGTCGGTCTCTCGCCTGGTGGAGCCGGTGCGCATCACCAAGCCGTTCGAGGACGAGCCGTGGCGCGCCCTCGACGCCCTGGGCGAGGCGGTGGACCGCGACCTTCAGGCCCAGGACGTGCGCCTGACCCTGGGCGGCGAGCCGACCTTCGTCTCGATCGACGATTTCGAGAGCGAAGAGTGGAACACCGACGCGGTGGGGCCAACCAAGCGCGCCTTCGCCGACCAGCTGATCCGCAGGCTGCGCGACCGCTTCGCGCCGGGCGGCATGCTGCACTATGGCCAGGGCAAGTGGTATCCGGGCGAGAGCCTGCCGCGCTGGGCCTTCGGCCTCTATTGGCGTGCGGACGGCGAGCCGGTCTGGGGAAACGCGCGGCTGATCGCCCGCGAGCGCGCCGACGAGACCACTACCGAGGCGGCCGGCGTGGGGCCGCAGGAGACCCGCCGCTTCGCCGAGGCCTTCGCCGAAGGGCTCGGCATCGAGCCGGACTATGTCACGCCCGCCTACGAGGATCCGCTGTTGTGGATGAAGAAGGAAGGCGACCTGCCGGCCAATGTCGACCTTGGCGACCCCAAGATCGACAGCCCGGAGGAACGCGCCCGATTCCTGCGCGCCTTCGAGGGCGGCCTGTCGGCGCCGACCGGCTTCGTGCTGCCGGTGCAGCGCTGGAACGCCAAGGCCGAGTCGGGCGGCTGGATGAGCGACCGTTGGAAGTTGCGGCGAGGCCGGCTGTTCCTGATCGAGGGCGACTCGCCGGTGGGCCTGCGCCTGCCGCTGGACTCGATCGTCTGGCAGCCAATGGAGGACCGGCCGGGGGTTTGGCCGCGCGATCCGTTCGACACCCGCGGCCCCCTGCCAAGCTACGCCAGGCCCGCGGCCAAGCCCGCCGCCAGTCTTGGGGCCAAGAAACAGGATTCGCTCGCGGCGACCGCGACCGAGGGCCCGACGGCGCAGGTCCAGTCCGAGCAGCAGATCGTCGAGGGCGCCGTGCGCACGGCCATGACCTTCGAGTCCCGCGACGGCGTGATCAACGTGTTCATGCCGCCGACGGAAGAGTTGGAGGACTATCTGGAGCTGGTCGCCCAGGTCGAGGCGACGGCGAAGGCCCTCGGCCAGGACGTGCGCATCGAGGGCTATCCGCCGCCGAACGACCCGCGCCTCAACGTGATCAAGGTCACCCCGGATCCGGGCGTGATCGAGGTCAATATCCATCCCTCGACCAGTTGGCGCCAGTCGGTGGACATCACCACCGTTCTTTATGAAGAAGCCCGCCAGCTCCGGCTGGGCGCCGACAAGTTCATGACCGACGGCCGCCACGTCGGCACCGGCGGCGGCAACCACGTGGTGGTCGGCGGAGCGACGCCGGCGGACTCGCCCTTCCTGCGCCGGCCGGACGTGCTGAAGAGCCTGCTGCTCTACTGGCAGCGGCATCCGTCCCTGTCCTACCTGTTCTCGGGCCTGTTCATCGGCCCCACGAGCCAAGCGCCCCGGATCGACGAGGCGCGGCACGACGCCCTCTACGAGCTGGAGATCGCCCTCGGCCAGATCCAAGCGCCCGGTGACGGCGAGGCGACGGCGCCCTGGCTGGTGGACCGGCTGCTGCGCAACCTGTTGGTCGACGTCAGCGGCAACACCCACCGCACCGAGATCTGCATCGACAAGCTCTATTCGCCGGACGGGCCGGCCGGCCGCCTGGGCCTGGTGGAATTCCGCGGCTTCGAGATGCCGCCAGATGCGCGCATGAGCCTGGCCCAGCAGCTTCTGATCCGCAGCCTGATCGCCTGGTTCTGGCGTGAGCCCCAGGACGGCGGGCTGGTGCGCTGGGGCACGGCCCTGCACGACCGCTTCATGCTGCCCCACTTCGTCTGGCGCGACTTCCACGACGTGCTGGGCGACCTCGGCCGCGCCGGCTACGGGTTCGACCCCATCTGGTTCGAGGCCCAGCGCCAGTTCCGCTTCCCGGCCCATGGCCAGGTGGAATATGGCGGCGTCAAGCTGGAACTGAGCCAGGCCCTCGAGCCCTGGCACGTGATGGGCGAAGAGGGCGGCGTCGGCGGAACGGTGCGCTATGTGGACTCCTCAGTCGAGCGGCTGCAGGTGCTGGTCCAAGGCTTCACGCCCGAACGCCATGTCATCACCTGCAACGGTCGCGCCGTGCCCTTGAGCCCGACCGGAGCCTCCGGCGAGGCCGTGGGCGGGGTCCGCTTCAAGGCCTGGAAGCCGTCCAGCGGCCTGCACCCAACCCTGCCGGTCGATGCGCCCCTGACCTTCGACATCCTCGACCGCTGGAACAAACGGTCGCTGGGCGGCTGCGTCTATCATGTGGCGCACCCGGGCGGGCGCAGCTACGATACGTTTCCGGTCAATTCGTATGAGGCGCAATCGCGGCGCATGGCTCGCTTCCAGAGCCACGGCCACACGCCCGGGGAGACGATCGCACCAAAGGAAGAGCCGGGGGGCGAATTTCCGATGACCTTGGACTTAAGGACCGCCGTTGGCCGGTGAGACCCAGAGCTTGAAGCGCACCGGACGTGACGCGCGGCTGATGGACTGGCTGGATCGTTACCAGCCCCTGCCTGGGATTCCGGACGAGCTGATCGACGAAAAGGGCGAGCCGCGCGACCACTGGCTGCGGTTTTTGAGCGAGCTGGCCCAGACGCCGGCGCGGGAGATGGACGAGCATTTCGCCCTGGCCACGCGGCACATCCGCGACACCGGGGTCTCCTACCGCATCTATGGCGAGGCCGGAGAGCGCAGCTGGCGGATCAACCCCCAGCCCCTGATCCTCAGCCACGGCGAATGGCTGGACATAGAGGAGGGGATCGCCCAGCGCGCCCAGCTGATGGAGGCGGTGCTCAAGGACCTCTATGGTCCGGCGTCCCTGGTCAGCGAGGGGCACCTGCCGGCGGCCGTGGTCACAGGCGGCGCCGATTTCGTGCGCACCCTGCGCGGCGCGCCGCCGCCCGGCGGACGCCACATGCACCTCTACGCCGCCGATCTCGGCCGGGGGCCGGATGGACGCTGGTGGGTGCTGGACGATCGGACCCAGGCGCCGTCGGGCGCCGGCTACGCGCTTGAGAACCGGCTCCTGCTTTCCCGGGCCTACCCGACCCTCTACGGGGGCATGAACGTCGAGCGGCTGGCGCCCTTCTTCAGCGCCTTCCGCGATGGCCTGGCCGCCTCGGCCGACCGCAGCGAGCCGCGCATCTGCCTTCTGACCCCCGGCCCCTACAGCGAAACCTATTTCGAGCAGGCGCACCTGGCCCGCTATCTCGGCTTCCTCTTGGTCGAGGGCGAGGACCTGGTGGTGCGCGAGGGCAAGGCGCATGTGCGCACCATCGCCGGCCTCAAGCGCGCCGACGTCCTGTGGCGCCGCATCGACGCCGACTTCATCGATCCCCTGGAGCTGAACAGCGCCTCGCGCCTGGGCGTGCCAGGCCTTTTGGAGGCGATCCGCGCCGGCGGGGTGGTGGTGACCAATCAGCCGGGATCGGGCCTGCTGGAATCACGCGCCCTCCTGGGCTTCCTGCCGGCCCTGGCCAAGCGCCTGCTGGGCGAGGATCTCAAGCTGCCCAATATCGCCACCTGGTGGTGCGGCCAGCCGCGCGAGCGGGCGCTGGTCGAGGCCGATATCGACAACCTGGCCATAGCCGGCGCTTTCCGCGCGCCCGGACGCGGGCTTGCGTCGATGGGCCCGCGCCTGTTGGCCGACCTGGCGCCAGCCGAGCGCGAGGCCCTGTTGGCCGCCATGCACGACCGGCCGCTGGACTTCGTCGGCCAGGAGGTGGTGCGCCTGTCGACCATGCCGGCCTGGCGTGACGGGGCCATCGCCCCCCGGCCCTTCGCGCTCAGGGTCTATGCCGCGGCCACCGCCGACGGCGGCTGGAAGGTCATGCCGGGGGGCTTCTGCCGCATCTCCGACAAGGCCGACGCCCGGGCGGTGTCCATGGGAGAAGGCGCCGAGGCCGCCGACGTCTGGGTGCTGAGCGACCGGCCGGTGCCGCGCGTTTCGCTGATGGCGCCCAAGGACAAGGTGCACGTGCGGCGCATTCCCGGCGACCTGCCGAGCCGGGCAGCCGACAACCTGTTCTGGCCGGGCCGCTATCTGGAGCGGGCCGAGGCGACCCTGCGCCTGGTCCGCGGCCTTCGCACCAGCCTGATGGAGTCCGAGACCGCCGGCCGCCAGGCCGGCGAGACCCTGGGCCGGATCCAGGGCATGCTGGTGGCCTGGGGCGCGATCGACAAGAAGGCCCTGGCCAGCCCGCCGGCCGAGACCGCCATCCGCGCCGTGGGCGACGGCGAGGCCTATGGCTCGGTGACCTCCCTGGTGCGCTCCGCCCGCAAGGCCGCCTCCAGCACCCGCGAGCGCCTGTCGGCCGATTTCTGGAAACTGCTGGTGGAGCTTGAGCACCGCCTGTCCCTGGACCGGCCCAACGGCGGCAGCAAGACCGAGGTGCTGGACCGGGTCGAGGGCGCCCTGCAGACCATCTCCGCCCTCACCGGCCTCAGCCTGGACAATATGATCCGCGGCGACGGCTGGCGTTTCCTCGACATGTCCCGGCGCATCGAGCGGGCGGTCAATACCTGCCGGGTGATGCGCCAGTTCGCCAGCGACGATCCCACCGCCGACGACCTCGACGTGCTGCTGGACCTGGTGGACAGCCAGATCACCTATCGCGCGCGTTATCTTGAGGGCATGGCCCTGATCCCGGTGCGGGACCTCGTAATGCTCGATCCGTTCAACCCGCGCTCGGTCGCCTTCCAGGTGGCCCGCCTGAGAGACCATCTGACCGCCCTGCCCCGCCTGCGCAACGACGGCATGCTGGAGGAACCCCTGCGGCTGGCCCTGCGCATCGCCGCCGATATTGAGAGCGAAGAAGCGGCCAGGCTTGACGCGCGCAAGGCGCTGGCGCTTGAACAGAAGCTGATGCAGTTGTCGGACGCGGTGGCCGCCCGCTATTTTCTGCAAGGCTCCAGCGCCACCCCGACCAAGAAGACCACGGCGCTCGCTTGATTTACGAAGTCCGTCACCTGACGACCTACCGCTACAACGCGCCGGTCCAATACGCGCGCTGCACGCTGCGGCTCACTCCGCGCGAGACCGAGGACCAGGCGGTGCTGGCCAGCAGCATCGCCGTGCTGCCGCGGCCGAGCTCGACGAGACATCGCACAGGCCCCTTCGGCGAGCGGATCACCGCGGTGGTGGTCGAAACGCCGCACTCCGAACTCAAGATCGAGGCCACTTGCCGCGTCCAGGTCAAGCGCATGGGCGCGGGCCGGGCGGTGCGCGGCGCGGCCTGGGAGAGCGTGCGCGAGGCGGCGGTGGCCAGCGCAGCGCTCTCGATCGATTCGCCAGCCAATTTCCTCTACCCCACCGCCCAGGTCCCGATCCTGGCGCCCTTGACCGACTATGCCCGCGGCTGCTTCAGCTCCGAGCGGCCGATCGTCGAGGCGGCGTTCGAGCTGGCCCGCACCATCCAGCGCGAGTTCAAGTACGACGCCAAGGCCACCGCCGTGACCACCCCGGCGATCGAGGCCTTCGAAGCCCGGCGCGGGGTGTGCCAGGACTTCACCCACATCATGCTGGCGGGGCTGAGGGGCCTGGGCCTTTCGGCCGCCTATGTCAGCGGCTATCTGCGCACCGTGCCGCCGCCGGGCCAGAAGCGGCTGGAGGGCGCCGACGCCACCCACGCCTGGGTCAATCTCTGGTGCGGCGAGGCCCTGGGCTGGATCGGTTTCGACCCCACCAACGGCCTGATCGTCGCCGACGACCACATCGAACTGGCCATGGGCCGCGACTACGCCGATGTCTCGCCGATCGACGGCGTGATCCTGGGCTCGGGCGACCAGGACCTGACGGTGGCGGTGGACGTGAAGCCGATCACCGAAAGCGCTGAGGTCGAGGCTGGGAGCTTTCTGTAGCCCCAGCCCCAATCAATACCGCCACGTCTTCTGGGTCATGACGATGTCTTCCGGGTTCACCGCCCCGGCCGGGCAGTTCCGCTTCAGGATCTGGCCGAGGTTGTGGGTGTCGTGGATCAGCTGGAAGCCCCACGGGGTGAAGGTCTTCGCATTGAAGACGTGCTGCGACAGGAGCGGATTCGTCAGGGCCTGGGAGAAGGCGTCGACGCCGACCATGCGCATCAGAAGACCGGGCAGCGGCGATTTTGGCACCCGGTCCTCGGCGAACAGGCCTGGATAGAACTCGACGTCGTCGGGGGTCTCGTAGGCCGCCAGGAGCGCCTTGACGATGTCGGGATGGCTGCTGATCTGCTCGAAGCTGGCGGCGCGCGGCATACCATACTGGACGCGGTAGTCGTTGTAGGACTGCAGCCGGTTGGTGCGCGCCTGCTTGATCGCGAACTGCTCCACGATCATCAAGGAGTCGCTGGTGTTGAGCGCGCCCAGTTCCGCCGCCGGCTGGGCCGCCGCGCCGCAGAAGGCGGCGACCAGCCCTGATTTAACCAGCGGCCGGTTGTCGAGCCCGAACGACTCCAGCGGGATCGGCTCGCCCGACCAGTTGATCGCGTCGGGCATCAGCGAGTGCCAGCGATAGAGCAGGCTGAATTCGGCGGTGATCCAGTTGGGCCGGTTCCAGTCGGCGGTCCAGGCGACCTGGGGGTCGGCCACCAGGTCGAACGGCAAGGGCGTGATGTGGTTGATGTATTGCTCGACCACGATCTTGATGAACATCGGGATGATGATGTTGCGCGCGATCTGGAACACCTGCTCGTCGTCCCAGCCCGGGTTCTGCTTTTCGAGCTCAGCCGCGACCCGGTTATGTTCGCGCAGGAACAGGGTGTTCATCATCGCGGTGAACGGGGTGGCGTTGGCGCGATCGCCACCGAAGGCGAACAGCGAGGCGAGGCGCTCCGGCGCGGGGTCAGGCGCGCCCGGCGGCCCCATGAGCGGCCGGTCCAGCTTGCCGTCGAACTGCGGATCCAGCTGGGTTCCGGCATTGATATAGAGGAAGGGCGCGAACTCCTCGCCGGCGATGAGCTGGCTCTTGAGCCTGCCACGGCTGCCCGCGACCGAGTTCTTCAGCCTCAAGGCGTCCGTCTGCGCCTCGGTGCGGCCGTAGAGCGGGCAAAGGTCGATTTCGTGGTTCGACGACGTGCGTGCGCGGTTTGCGTCGGTTTCCGGTTGGCCGGGCACGCCGGTGCGGATGAAGCCGTCGGTCAAGTATTGGGCGAAGGCGGGAAACAGGCAGGTGGATTTCTCTGACAGCAGTTGCCGCCCGTCCGGCCGCGCGAAGACCGCCACGACCTTGTCCACGGGCGGCAGCGTCGCCGGGTCCCGCGTGCTGACCGGCAGCTGGCGCCCCTGATAGGTCCGGTCGGTCAAGGACTTCCACGACGTGTAGTCCGACGCGGTGCTCCACGGGTGCGGCCGGTTTCGGGTGCTGTGGACCAGGCCGTTGATCACGGACATCGACGCGGCGTCGTCCGCACAGGGAATGGCGTCGACGACCTCGCCGGCGAGGCCCATGAAACGATCAAAGAGAGAGTCAGCCACGGGAGCCTCCTTCGGCGTTGGGCTGGGCGCCTCGGCCGGGATCTCCGGCGTCAGGCTGGCGGGTTCGGCGCGGACCGCGCCGTTGATCTCGTGCCGCACGCGCGAAATGGTCTCATAGACGGTGCGGCGCACGCGATTGATGCCGCCCAGGGGGCGATGCGCGTCCAGTCCGTGCCAGGGCGTGAACGACAGGTTCTCGCCGAACGCCCGGCGTTCGGGCGTGTCGAAGCCCTGGCGCCGGATGGTCAGCCGCGCCGCCGGGACGAACGGCGAATCCTGCTCGCGCCATTCGACGGTCGGGTCCTCGACCGGCATGGCCTCGGGGTCGCCTTGCAGCTGGATGCAGAAGTCGAAGGCCGCATCCCCCGCCTCCAGCGCCTTGACCAGGTTGTCGCGCAGGAAATCGGGGGTGGAGCGGTCCTCGAAGGGCGAAGGCGGACCGGCGGGGCGGGCGGAGTATTTGCAAGGACGATCCCCGTAGAGGTACGGGGTCATGCTCCAATACTGGCTGTTCAGCGGATTGGAGACCTTGCGGCCCGCAATCGCCAGCGCGGTCAGCATGTCGTGCAGTCGGGCGTGCAGCGGATTGAGGTCGGGCACGAAGAACTTGAACGGATTGTCGGCCTTGTTGAAGTCGACATACTCGGCCGCGTTGGGCACGAAGAAGGTCGGGTTGTTGATCATCACGAAGTCCTGGGTTCCGGTGCGGCTGTCCGTGACCCCCATGACCTTGATCGCCATGCCGCGCCCGTCGCCATCCTTGTCCGGCCCGGGCTTGCCCGAGCCATTGGAGAAGCGGACCCAGGCCTGGTAGGTCGCCGGGCGCGCGAACAGGCCCTTGGCCAGCTCGGGCGGCAGGCCGTCCAGCACCCGCAGTTCGGCCTCGACACAGCCGTGCATCTTGGGATGGGCGTCCCGCCGCGCTGGCGGGTCGGCAGCGGCTGTGGCCCGCACCCGCTGCTCGATCGCCTGGGTGATCGCCGAGATCGCTTCGGCCTCGCCCGGCGGAACCTGCTCCCAGGGCGAGCCGCCCGGGCCGTCCTCCGGAATCAGGTCTGCAGCTGCTGCGACGGGAATATTCATCGCCGATTCGCCCCCCAAACCGATTGGCGCCGGTTAGGCGCGGCCGAAACTAGGGGTGGAAGTTTGGCTAAAGTCAACCAAGGTGGCGAGGCCGCACGCGATCGTGTGCGACCCGTGTCACAGGCCGGTTTCGCCCCGCCAGGACGTGGCCGCTGGTCTTAGGAAAGCGGACCCGCAGGGCGGGTGCAGCTGAGAATGGCCCCCACCAGCTCCTGGGTCGAGAACGGCTTGGACAGGTGGCCATTGGCCCCCAGGGCGCGGATCTTGGCGATATCGGCCGACAAGGCGCGGCCGGTCACCGCCAGCACCGGGGTCTGGGCTCGCGCGTCGCTGCGCGCGCGGATGCGCCGGGTGGCTTCGAAACCGTCCATCACCGGCATGTTCATATCCATCAGGATGACGTCGTAGGCACGCGCCTCCAGCGCCTCGATCCCCGCCTGGCCGTGAGGCGCCTCATCGACGTCGCAGCCGAAGGGGGTCAGCAGCATCTGGATCAGCTCGCGGTTCAGGTCGCTGTCCTCGACGACCAGGACGCGCAGCCCCTTCAGGGCGTCAGGCGGCGCGGAGCCGACCGCCTTGGTCAGGCTGAATTCAGGCTCGACCCGAGCCATGGGCAGCCTGAGGCGCATGGCGACCGCCAGGTCGAAGCCGTTTTCGGCGACGCAATCGATCACGCCGTCCATCACCTGGGCCAGATCCTGGGTGATGCCGAAGCTGAGTTCGGGATCGATCCAGCGTTCCCGCCAGCGCGGAGGCGAAAGGTCACGCCCGCCGGCCCGGCGGCGCAGGTCCTGCGGCCCGGCGGCGACGATGATATCCACCGCCAACTCGTAGTCGCGCTCCACGCCGCGCAAGGCCAAGGTCACCTCGCCCGTACGCCGCGACCTGACCGCGCCGTTCATCAGCTTCAGCAGGACGCGAAGCATTCGGCCCGGGTCGCCCACCACCTGCGGCAGGTCCAGACCGGACGTATCGAGCTTCAACTCCACCCCCATCGCCTTAGCGCGTGGACGCACCAGGCCCATGGCCTCGCCCAGCAGGGCGGCGACGTCAAAGGCCCGCTCGTCCCACGAGCGTCTCTCGGCGGCGGCCTTGGATTCATCGATCGCATCTTCGGCGGCCGCCAGCAGGTCGCCGGCGATGAAGGCGCCTTCGATAGCCCGCTCGATGGCGACCGGGCTGGCCACCGGCGTCGCGGCCGCGCGCCGAGGGGCCAAGTCCCAGCTTTCGGCATGGGTCGCCGACCAGGCGCGGCGCAGGACCGGATCGATCTGGGGCGCCAGGGCCGCGATGCCGCGCCAGGCGTCGAGCGTGGAGACCGGCGCCGTCCGGCGGGCGTCGAATGGGGCGTCGTCCGCTGCGACCGCAGCGCGATCCAGGCCGGAAAAAGCGTTCTGCACCATGGCGCTCCTTCGGACAGC
>FTFU01002015.1_pt1 | contig 29600 bp, 28 predicted proteins | sample 1640511 | NCBI WGS metagenome assembly FTFU01 (sample SAMEA3914789, study PRJEB12502) | metagenome | biome: forest; material: soil | place: Canada | collected 2011-07-03 | depth 0.3 m | reverse complement strand
GCGGAAAAGGCCGACCTGGCGCTGGACCAACTCGATCAGGCGCCGATCGCCGCCATCGGCCAGAACCTGCGCCACATCACCGCGCGGCTCGACCAGCTGGTGTCCTCGCCCGAGCTGTCCGATAGCCTCGTGCGCCTCGATCACACCTTGACCACCCTGGATCAGATGACCAGCCAGGTCCGACCGGAGGTGAAGCCGCTGGTGGTCAAGCTGGAAGCCGCGGCCGACCAGATTCAGGCCGCGGCCGCCTCCGCCAACCGGCTCGCCAGCGGCGCTGGCGCGCCACAGGACGCCAACCTGCCTGACGCCATTCGCCAGCTGACCGATGCCGCCCGCTCGGTGCGCTCCTTGGCCGACACGCTGGACCGGCATCCGGAAGCGGTGCTGAAAGGCAGGAGGACCGAGCCGTGACTCCAGGTCGATATCATTGCGCCGCCAGGCTGGCGCTGCTGCTGGGTGGAGCGGCCCTGGCCGGGTGCGGCCACAGCCCGCCGACGCGCTTCCTGGCCCTGCAGCCGCTGCCGCCATCCGCGTCGCAAGCCGCCTCCTTGGCCGGCGATCCGATCCGCATCGCCGCAGTCCGCTTTCCGCGCCAGTTCGACCGCCTGGAAGTGGTCACCGAGCCCGCCTCGGCTGAGATCGCGGTGGACAGCGTCCATCGTTGGAGCGCGCCGATCGGCGACCTCGCCCGGGCGACCCTGACCGAGGACCTGATCCAGCGCGCGCCCGGCCTGACGATTCTGCCCGACGGCGCCGCCGAAGCGCCTGGAGTGCGCTATGTGGTGGTCGATATTCTGTCGCTGCGTCATGCCGACGGCGTCTTCGCCATGACGGCGACCCTCTATGTCTCGCCGGCCGCCCCGAAAGCGGCGGCGCTGGTCCGCACGGTCTCGTTCAGCACGCCGTCGCCAGGCTCCGACGCTGGCGCCGAGGCTGCGGCGCTCAGCCGGCTCCTGCGCGATGTCGCCGGCGAACTCGCTTCGGACCTGGCCCTCAAAGGCTGAGGCTCGTCTCGGTCCCCTTCGAAAAAGGCGAAGCCTGACCGCGCAAATGGCCGCAGGCGAACAACCTGTTTCCAGCCCCTTCATCCAATCTGGGCTGGGAAGTTGCAAGCCCGATCTCCGACCCGGCCTGATCCTGGCGCGCCCTTACACGGTCGAATTTTCGTTATCAGGAGGCCCCCGTGACCGACGCCGACCCGCCCAAGCCGCTGACTCACGCGGCCGGCGCACCCGTCGAGGACAATCTCAATATCCTGACCGCCGGTCCGCGCGGCCCGGCCTTGTTGCAGGACATCTGGCTGATCGAGAAGTTGGCCCATTTCGATCGGGAGGTGATCCCTGAGCGCCGCATGCACGCCAAGAGCCGAATTGAACGCGCGTCTGCGCCAGGTGCTCGCGATAGGCGCGTTCGCGTGTCCGGCGACATCGCCAGATTTGCCGAGAAAAGGGGGTGAGAGGCCGCCGTCCAGCTGGGGGGAGGGGGCGGGCAGGAGGTGGCGGCCTCTCAGGTCGAGCCTGGGGGAAGAACTCGACCCTGTGATCACCATTACACGAAGCCGGGATCTTCGATTGTGTAATAACGTCCAGATTTGTCAAATAATTGCATCGTATTCAGGGTATTTGCTTTTTTCAATATATAATGGATATAATATAAAAATGGGCGAATCCTCGCCGATGTTTGCCACTGTTTCTTCAGTGGGCTAGGCGGATGCGTAGATAATTGCTTCTGTATTCCGTTCATCTGCGATGCGGTATAGACTATCCATTGCGCCTGCGCTCATTCAGCGGCGCGCGCGCCCGACCGTGCGCTTGAAAAGTGCGGCTCTCGTGGGCGCTAAGAGCCCCGTTTGGACGCGGCGTTCCCCGTGTCTCACACGGTGCGAAAGAAGTTACGGATCCTCTGCAGCAACTGGCCGGTGGCGCCGATATCCTCCGACGCCCTCGACGCGACCTCCCGGTGGAGGACTGCCAGGCCGCGACGCGCGGACCGGTCGAAGGCCGCCGCGAGGTCCGCATGTTCGGCCAACAGCGGCGCAATGGCGTCGTGCGGCAAACGATAGATCTGGCAGTGAGCGCGCGCCGTCGCCGTCGCGGCATGTGGGGCGCCCGTCAGAAGGCCGATCTCGCCAACATATTCGCCGGCGCCGACACAGCCGATCTTTTCGACCTGGTCGCCCCGGACCTTGCGCGTGAACTCCAGGACACCGGCGGTCATCAGGTAAAGCGTCGCGTCGGACGCGCCTTGGGTGAACAGCACGTCGCCCGGTTCGGCGAGCACAATCTCGAGATGGTCGGCGAGTTGCTCCAACTGCTGCGCAGACAGGCTTTCGAAAAGCACCAGCTCGCCGAGGAGCTGACGCCCGGGACCGCCGGCCAGCTCCGCTCCGGCGGGCGACGACGCGCCGAACAGCATATCGGCATAGTGGAGCTGGCGCCGGCAGTGCTTCAGCAGCGCGCTTTTCGCTGCGGAGACCTGTCTGGAATCGCTCACGAAAAAGGAAATGACGTAGTTGTTTCGCTTGGAGCCTAACCAGGTCAGGTTGACCGATGGCGACGGCGACTGAAGGATGGCCGGTGTCAGCAGTGTGGCTTGCAGCAGGGCGTCGATGACGTGCTCTGGCGCGGCGCCGTTGGGATATGACAGATTGACCGCTACGGCGCGGCGTGTGCTTGGAACGCAGCGATTGACGATTTCGGCCTTGGCGATGAGGCTATTGGGGATAATCGCGACATCGTCGTCATCGGTCTGCACGCGGATGGATCGCCAATTGGCCTGGATGACGTCGCCCTCGATGCTGCCGCTGATCGAGATGCGGTCACCGACCCTGAACGGCTGATCGAGCTCGACGGCTATGCCGGAGAAGACGTCCGCCAAGGTGTTCTGCAGCGCCAGGCCGACGAACACGGCCGCCACGCTTGAGGTCGCCAGCAGGCCCGTGATGGGCAGGGCGAGCACGAAGTTCAGCACGATCATGCCCGCGGCGATGTAGATCGCTGCGGCCATCAGGTCCGAGAACAGGCGCGCCTGCCGGTTGCGCCGGTCGTGGTGCAGGGTGTAGCGCATCGCCCCTACTGAGAGGCGGGCGCCCAGCAGCCACCAGCCGCCGCCGATCGCGCGCAGCCAGAGGCCGATGGCGGCGTCACCGACTCCGGCGGCCGGAAACACAGGAAACATTCCCCACTTGAGGAAGAACCCGCTGATCGCCAGGAAGCAGAAGAGATCGAAGGCGAATCGCACGCGATAGGGCAGCGGCCTGAGGCCGACGACGCCTGCCGCGGCGACGCCGATGATGGCCGCTGCGGGGATGAGGGTCGGGGTCACCTATGGCGGTCCGAACGTCGTCTGCTGCTCAGCCGGCGCCCCCGAAACCAAGTCAGGGCTCGGCGCGGCGAAGGTCGAGCTGGTCTTTTCGTAAAGGTGGTCTCGAACTCCAGGGGGGATGAAGGCTGCTGCATCGGGGCGGTCGCCTCAAGATGTTGAACGGCAGGGACATTCATCCCCGGAAGCGTCCGGCCCGGCTTGCCTGTTCTTGCGGTGCTTGGTCTGAAAAGGCGCGCAAACGAGCTCCGATCAGTGCCCGAAGCCTGTGAGCTGCGAGCGAGCGGCGGCGACAAACGGCGCATCGCTGGCCTGGCGGCCGCTCACGGCGTCAAATTCGAGAGGGGCTGGCGCTCATACGGCCTGCCTTTCTCTAAAGTTTGCGAATTGATCACGACAGGGCTCCCGCAGTGACCGCTACTGTCGTGAGATGGTTGGCGAGTTGATCGCGCAGTCCTTCATTGAGCGCGGCTAAGCCGCGACCTCGATGTCGTCCATCGGGGCGGCGGCGGGGGCCGGGCGAGGGCGATGCCGCCGGCGCCGCATCGCTCAGTTGCTTTCCAGGATCAGCGACGCCGCCTTGCCGCCGATCATCTGGGAGGCGGCGTTGGTCGGGCCGGTGATGATCCTGGGCATGATCGAGGAATCGCAGACCCGCAGGCCCTCGGCCCCTCGGACGCGCAACTTCGGATCGACGACGGCCATGGTGTCGGTTCCCATCCGGCAGGAGCCCACCTGATGGCCGAAGCTGATCGTCGCCTTGCGGGCGAAATCCTTCAGGTCCCTGACGGACGGGCCGGCGCCGGGGATTAGCTCCTCGGTCCGGATGCCGTCGTAGGCCTGCTGATGACCGAGTTCGCGGCACATTTCGATACACCGCACCGTGGCCTTCAGGTCTTCGTCAGTGGACAGAAAGCCGGTTTCGAGGATGGCGTCGTCGCGCCAGTCGGCGCTTGCCAGCCTCACCGAGCCTCGCCCTTCGGGCCGCACCAGCGCCGGCGCGATGGTGAAGCAATCGGCGGGGGGCGAGCCGTATTCGGCCCTGATTTCGTCGGTCACGACCGGTAGCTGCATCAGCACCATCTTGATGTCCGGACCTGCCTTGGCGCGGTCGCTGCGCACATAAGCGGCGGCCTCCACCGCATTGCTCTGCATCGAGCGCGGCGGCATCGCGCCCCTGTATTTGAACACGGCCCCGAACAGCAGCGGATGGTCCTGAAAATTCTGGCCAACCCCCGCCAGATCGACCACGGGGGAGACGCCGAGAGGCTTGAGCGCGTCCGCTCGGCCGACGCCTGACAACATCAGGAGCTTTGCGCTGTTGACCCCTCCGGCCGCGACGATGACTTCGCTCGCCGCGATCTCCCTGGGCCCTTGCGCGGTCATGACGCGAACCCCGGAGCAACGCGTCTTGTCGAACAGCAGCGACGTCACCGGAGCGTTCAGCAGCAGCGTCAGGCTTGGCCGAGCCAGGGCGGGGCGAAGGAAGGCCCGGGCTGCGCTATCGCGCGAGCCGTCCCTGGCGATGCTCATGTTCACATAGCCGGCGCCCTCGCGCATGGGGCCGTTCATATCGTCCAGGATCGCCACGCCCATCTGGCGCGACGCCTCGACAAAGGCGGACGCGGTCGGGTGGGGATCGGCCGCGGTGCGAATGTGGACCGGACCGCCGGCGCCGCGCCATTCGTTGGCGCCGCCCTGCCAGTCCTCGAGCCCCTTGAAGACGGGCAGGACGTCCTTGAAGGCCCAGCCCTCGCAGCCATCGGCGGCCCAATCGTCATAGTCCTGGGCAAGGCCGCGGACCCACAGCATGGCGTTGATGCTGGTCCCGCCGCCGAGGACGTGACCCATGGCCACGGGCACGCGGCGGTTGTCCACAAAGGCCGATGGCGCCGCCCTCAGCTTCCAGTCGAGCGGCCCGCCGATATTGGTGAACCAGATGCCTGGCGTGCGGACCTGCGGGAGATCGTCGCCGCCTCCGGCTTCGAGGAGCAGGACTTCGGCCCCGGCCTCGGCCAGGCGTGCGGCGATGACACAGCCCGAAGCGCCAGAACCGACGACCACGTAGTCGTAGCGCCCCTTGATGGATTTGCGGTTTTCGGATTGGACCTCGCCGGCGGCGGACGCCGCGGCGACCAGCCCCGCATCCAGCGCGCCGGCCAGGCCCAACCCCGCCGCCATGGTCAGGAAAGATCGGCGATCGAGAACGCCGAGCGCCAGGCTGTCGATCAATCCCTGGGCTTGTTCGCTTCGTTGCCTAAACATTGCGACTCGTCGCCCTGCCGACCGCCATCGTGGTCACCTCCCGTACTCCCACCGGCGACATCTTTTTTCGGCGGCGACCGCATCGGCCGCCTAATCGCCCTTTTGAACAAAGGCCCGGCGCTGGTTCGCAACTCGCCCCGCGCCTGGATGGGATTATACTTTACGAGCGGAAAGCTAAAGTCAACGTCGGATCAGCGCCGATCGGGCCGCTTCAACCGGCCGCTCCGGGGCCCGAAGCCACCGACGAAGGGGCGGTCGTTGCCGGCGCGCCCGGCGCGGGCAGGTTCGACCGCCGCAACCTCGCCGACCATTTATCGCTTTACGATCGTAAAGTAGTTCGCTAAGGTCCGCGTCAGGCCAATTCCAAGTCTGAGAAATTGGCGCGTTGATCGGGAAGGAGTGAGGCCGTGTCTTCGGGCAAGATCGATACCCACAACCATTTTCTGCCGAAATTCTATGTCGATGCGGTGGGTTCAGATCTGCTGAACGCCGCCATGCCGAACGGCAAGGCGCCGGTCTGGACGCTCGAGGCGGCCCTGGGCATGATGGATGACAATGGGATCGACGAGGCGATCCTGTCGATTTCGGCAGGCCCGCCGATCCCGGACGCGCCAGTCCTCCTGAGGCGCTGCAACGAGCACGCCGCCGAGCTGCGCGCGCAGAACAAGGGGCGCTTCGGCTCGTTTGCGAGCCTGCCGCTACCGGACGTCGAAGCGTCCCTGGTTGAGGTAGAGCATGCGCTCGATGTCCTGGGGGCGGATGGGTTCATCCTCTTCACCAGCTATGAAGGGCGCTATCTCGGCGACGAATTGTTCCACCCGCTCTATGAGGAGTTGGACCGGCGCAAGGCTGTGGTGCTCGTCCACCCCAATCAGCCGCCCTACGCGATCCCCGCCGTGGCGCCCGCTTCGGTGCTGGAGTTTCCCTTCGAGACCACCCGCACGGCGACGAGCCTGATCATCGCCGGGGTCATGAACCGCTACAAGAACATCAAGTTCATTCTTTCTCACGCCGGCGGAACCTTGCCGTTCCTCGTGCCGCGTATCTCCCTGTCGATCAGCATGATGCCTCCCGCCGTCGTGGAACGGGTGGGCGACACCCAGGCCGCCTTCCGCGCTTTCTACTACGACACGGCGCTTTCCGGCGGCGTGGCGCCGATCGCCGCGCTGCTGCAGGTCGTCGATCCGGGCCACATCCTCTTCGGCACGGACTTTCCCTTCGCGCCAGTGACCGCGATCCCGCGTTTCACCGAGGCGCTCGAACGCGCGGAGCTGCCAGGTTTCGACAAGGCGGCCGTCTTCCGGACCAACGCGGCGCGTCTGCTAGGTCGGGGCTGAACCTCGCGGCCGCCGGCCAGTCCTGGCCGCGCGCCGGCCTGGCGCTAATCAGGAGCCGCTCCATGCCCGAAGCCTACATCATCGCCGCCGCCCGCACGGCGGGCGGCCGCCGCAAGGGCCGGCTCGCCGGCGTGCACCCTGCCGACCTGGCCGCGAAGGTGCTCGACGCCTTGGTCGAGCGAGCCCAGATCGATCCGTCCCTGATCGACGATGTCATCCTGGGCTGCGTCGGCCAGGGCGGCGAGCAGTCCCAGAACATCGCGCGCAACGCCGTGCTGGCTTCGAAACTCCCTGAAAGCGTGCCCGCCGTGTCGGTCGACCGGCAGTGCGGATCCTCGCAGCAGGCGCTGCATTTTGCGGTTCAGGCCGTGATGAGCGGCGCCCAGGACGTCGTCATCGCTGGCGGCGTCGAGCACATGACGCGAGTGCCCATGTTCTCGCCCTCGATCCTCGCAGAGCAGGCGGGCATGGGGTCATACTACGCCGCTGAAGGGATCGCTCAGCGCTATCCCGGAATCCAGTTCAGCCAATTCACGGGCGCGGAATTGGTGGCCCGCAAATATGGCCTCACCAAGGACGCGATGGACCTGTTCGCGCTCGAGAGCCACCGCAAGGCGGCCGCAGCGATCGAGGCTGGCGCGTTCAAGGACGAGATCGTACCGGTCGCCGTGACGCTCGCGGACGGAAGCCAGGACACCCACGCCATTGATGAAGGCGTTCGCTTCGATGCGACCCTCGAAGGCATCGCCGGCGTCAAGCCGATCCAGGAGGATGGGCTGCTGACGGCGGCGACGGCGAGCCAGATCGGCGACGGCGCCTCCGGCGTGATGGTGGTCAACGCCAACGGCCTGAAACAGATCGGCGCCGAACCGTTGGCGAGCGTGCGCCACATCAGCGTCATGGGTCATGACCCGATCGTCATGCTCGAGGCTCCGATCCCCGCCACCGAACGCGCGTTGCGCAAGGCCGGACTGCGCATCGCGGAGATCGACCTGTTCGAAATCAACGAAGCCTTCGCCTCCATTCCGATGGCCTGGATCCAGGCGACGGGCGCCGACGCAAGCCGCGTGAACGTCAATGGCGGAGCCATCGCCCTGGGTCACCCACTGGGAGGGAGCGGGACCAAGCTGATGGCTACGCTCGTGCACGCCCTCAGGGCCCGTGGAAAGCGCCTTGGCCTTCAGGCCATGTGCGAAGGCGGCGGCCTCGCCAACGTCACCATTGTGGAGCGGCTGTGAGTCAGCGCGGCGCGCGGATCTTGAGCTAAGTTCGGCCGGAAGAGTAGGCGCGCGCAATTTGCGCGCGCCCCCACCCGGTGTCAGGCCATGAGACCGCCGCAGACCGCGATTTCAGCGCCAGTCACATACGAGGCTTCATCGGAAGCCAGGAACAGCGCGGCCATGGCGACCTCCTCCGCCGTGCCGAGCCGTTTGGCCGGCGGCAGCGAGGTGATGTAGTCGAAATACTCTTTGCTGTTCTCCGCCAGCATCGGCGTGTCGATCAGCCCCGGCAGAATAGTGTTGATCCGGATCTTGCTCTCGGCCAGGTCGACAGCCGCGCACTTGCTGAGGCCCCTCAGCATCCATTTGGAACCGGCATAGGCGAACAGGCCCGGATAGCCCCGCGCGCCGGCGCCCGAAGCGATATTGACGATCGCGCCGCCGCCGGCGTTCAGCATGATCGGATAGACCGCCTCCATGCCAAGGAACGGGCCCAGGACGTTCACCCGATAGTGGAGGTCGAGCAGATCGCGATCGGTCTCCTGGAAGGGCTTGGGCTTGTAGACCCCTGCGTTGTTGACGAGGATATGCAGTCCGCCGAAGCGTTCCACGGCGAGGTTGACGACCTTGCCCCACGCTTCGGCATCGCTGACGTCATGGCGCACGAAAATCGCGGCGGCCCCGATCTCATCGGCGGTTTCGCGGCCCTGGGCTTCATTCAGGTCCGTCAGAACCACCGAAGCGCCTTCCGCCGCGAACAACCTGGCTTCGGCGGCGCCCTGGCCACGGGCGGCGCCCGTGATGATCGCGACCTTGTTCTGCAGTCTGTTCATGATCTTCCCTCAAGGTTTGGATGCTGGCCGGCTGCTGTGGCCTCGGCCAGCAGCACGTTCATGTGCCCCGACGTCATGACTTGCCGAGAATTCGGTTCATGGCCTCGCCCAGCCAGCCGGTCGGATCGTCGACCATAGCCGCACTGCGCCTAGTGACGATCAGGTCCGGCCGAACCAGGACGCAGCCGTTCTCCTCGACCCCGCTAAGACCGCACCAGCGGCCGTAGAGATCCTCCAGATCGAGGAAGGGGCCGACAGCCGTGACGGCGATCTCGACACCGGTCGCCGCGCCCACTGCGACGGCCGCATCGCGCCACGCCTCTCCGCCCGCGCCAGTGAACAGCATGAAACGTCCCTTGCCGGCGACGTCGAGCGTCGACACCGGCGCGCTGTTGGTGCGCCGGCCCAGCCAGGCATGCGGCAGATAGCTGCCGGGATAGGTCTGCGGCTGATAGTAAAGCTCGCTGTCGCGCTCATAGCCCGGCGCCGGCGCGCCGTCGGTGATGACGGCCCCCGAAACGTAGCGGCGGTTCAATTCCACGCCATGGGCATGGTACTCGTACTTCATCCGGTCGATTTCTTCGCGAAGGGTGCGCCGCCCCTCGGCGGTGTCGAACACATCGGCGTGCTGCCCCTCCGGCATTTCCGTGATGGTGCCGGCGCCGAGCAGGTCCCAGATGCGGTTGTTCTGCAGCATGCTCTTATTGGCGCGCGCCACGATCTGCTGGCCTACGGGCTGGCGCTCGGCGTTGTAGCTATCAAGGAGCAGCGGATCGGCCTTCCCCTGGATCACAAGCGCCAGTTTCCAGGCCAGATTGAACGCGTCCTGAATGCAGCTGTTGGAGCCCAGGCCGTTGGTCGGCGGGTGGCGATGGACGGCGTCGCCCATGCAGAAGACACGGCCCTTCGAATAATGTTCGGCGACGATGTCGTTGATCGTCCACATCGAGGTGGAGAGAATCTTGATAGGCAGGTCCGGAGCGCCGATCTGCGCACGCACGCGTTCCTCGAAATCCGCCAGCGTGGGCTGCGGTTTGCCGGCCGCCATTGGCACGATGAGCGCGACCAGCCATTGATCCCATGGGCGCACCATCCGGAACACGCCGACCGGGGCCCAATAGGAAGAACCGGGCTGGATCACACTGTAGAGTGATGCGTGCCTGTGGGTGACATAGGGCTCGAGGTCCACCTCACACAGCACGTTGAAGACGCTGCCCAAGCCTTCCATGCCCACCAGAGGCAGGCCCAGTTGTTCCGCAACCAGGCTGCGCGCGCCATCGGCGCCGATCATGTAGCGTGCACGGATCGTGGTCATATCACCGGTCAGGCAGTCCCTGATCTCGGCGACGACGCCATCCCCATTCTGCTCGAATGACACCAGTTCGGCGCCGAAACGCACGCGCGAGCCGAGGCGGGTGGCTTCGGTGACCAGGATCGGCTCAAGCCTGCTCTGCGGAAGATCGCACATCTTGCAGGGGCTGCCAGCTGCGTAATCGCCCATGCGCGCGGGGTCATTGCCCCAGGCGTAGGTCCGCGTGATCTCCTGTCCCGCCATGCTTTTCAGCCAGAAGGTATGGGCGATGTGGTCGCCCGGCGAGGCGATCTGCATGCAGGCGCGCTCGAGACCAGCGTCCCGCAACGCCTCCATGGCGCGCTGGTTGGTGATGTGGGCTCGCGGCGTGTCCGCTGTCCCGCGGTGGCGCGATATGACGATATTGGGGATGCCGTAGGCGCCCAGGAAAACCGCAGACGCCGCCCCTGCAGGGCCTGCGCCGACGATCAGGACATCTGTTTCGATCGTGCTCATGATTTGGCCGTGTTCCTATCTGCGCCGCGGGTCCCCCAGGTCGCCCTCCCGGCGCTCCGGGTTCCGCTGATCAAACGCCCGATCGGGGGCCGCCTTCACCTTGCCCTGTCGCTCGGCGTGAAGGGCGGCGCGGCCTGGGGCGTGCTCATCCAAGGCCGGCTGCCTAGCCGACGTCGTCCACCACATTGGCCTGAGCCCCGAGGCTGCGGCCGGTGCGTTCATCGAGCAGCTTGGCCGTGACGAGATCGCCCTTGCGCAGGAAAGGCCGCCCCTTGGTCATTTCCGCCCGCAGTTCCGTGCGCCGGGTGTCGTCGGACATCAGGTGGGTCTTGATGATCTCGATCATGCGCGGCGTGGCCGGCGCCGTGACCCCGCCCGGAGTTCCGGTCAAAAGCAGATCGCCCCGCTTCATGTCCATCGATGAGGCCACGTAGGCCAGGGTTTCGGCCGGCTTCCAGATGAGCTGCCTGGAGCGCGCCTGCTGCCTCAATTCGCCATTGACCCAGAGACTGATCTCGAGGTTTTCGAGCGCCTCCCTGACCTCTTCGCGGCGAAGCAGCCAAAGGGTCGGCCCGGCCGGGCAGAAGGTGCGGAAGCTCTTGCTGCGGAACCATTGCAGGAAGGTCTCGCCGAACTGGACGTCCCGCGCCGTGACGTCATTGCAAAGCACGACGCCCGCCACCCAGTCGCCGACATTGTCTTCGGTGACACGGCTGTCGGACGTCAGGGCCCTTCTGAGAACAAGGGCGAACTCGACCTCGTAGTCGAGCAGTTGGACCTCGGGCGGGCGGACGATCGGCGCGAAGGGCCCGGTGAGGGAGGAACTCGCCTTGGCGAACAGCAGGTTCGATTTCCGCTCGCCTTGCTGGGCCTCCTGCGAATGGGTCTGATAGTTGAGGCCCTGACAGAACAGCGCCGCCTCGTCCGTGATCGGCGACAAAAGGTCGGAAGCCGGCAGATCGATCGACGCCCCGGCCTCAACCTCTCCGGCCTCGAAAGCTGCGATCAGGTCGCCGGTGTTTTGCGCCTCCGTCGCCAGGGGCGCGACGGTGACACGGTCGGAGGCGGCGCCAGGCGCATCGCCCTGCAACTCGCCCCAGCGCACGGATTCACCCTGCCGGTATCGCACGATGAGCGTAGCCATTCGATCCTCCCTGGATCTTTTCGTTTCGCCTCAGGTGGGATGCCATGGGCGTGGCTTTTTGTCTACAAAAACTTTACGATCGGAAAAATTAATGAAGCCCCGAGCTTGCCGTTCAGCCGAACGCGGTCGCTGGCGCGGCGACCGTGCTTTCCGGACGCGGAGATGTGGGACTGAGAACCCGTTTGCCGGCGATCAGATCGGCCAGCATCATCCGGGCGCGGATCGCGCCCTGATCCAGCGCCATGATCACCGGACGCATCTCCTTGAACGAGCGGCCCGCCATGTTCCTCTGGACGTCTTCGATCATGGGCTTGTCTTCGAGCGCGAAGGCCTGATCCACCGCCGATCGGATCATCTCGTCGACCGCGCCGTCCTCGAGCGCGAAGTCGCGAGTCGAAGCCCAAAGGTACAAGGTCTCGGTTTGCGAAACCGGCGTCAGGATATTGGCGCCCCACTGGCTGATGCCGCCGCTTCGAGCCGCGCCGGCGGGGGCGACGCCGACATCGAGCAACATGTTGGCGGGGGCGTCCCAACGCATGTCGAGCCAGTGGTCCACGTTCTCAGGATAGTCGGAAAACAGCGCTTTCCAGACCGGCGCTGGAGGGCCGTCGGGGCACCAGAGGTCGGAATAGACCGTCGTCCCCTCCTGCAGGACGCTGTGCTGTCCGTTCAGAAGGCCTGCGCCGCCAAGGCCGCCCTCATGGACGACGCCCACATGGGTCAGATCCATCAGATTGTCGGTGATGAGTTCGAAATTGGCGTTTGTGCGGATCCTTCCGCGGATGGTGCGCAAGCGCGAGTCCTCCAGGACCGCGAAATCAGGGATCAGCCGTTCGTCCGCGTGCTCGCCGGCGCCCCGCCACACCCAGATCAGGCTGTGACGCTCCACGACCTCGTAGGTCTTCAGAGCGATCGAACGCGGCGCCTGGCCGAAGGGGCCGCCGAGGCAATGTCCTTCCGCGTCGAAGACGAGCCCATGATAGGGGCACTGGATCTGATCGCCTTCAAGCCGCTTGCCCAAGCTCAAGGAAGCGAATCGGTGTGGGCAGATGCCGGAAAGGCCCGCCAAAGCGCCGTCGGCGCGCCGGAAGATCAGGACACGCTCCCCGCAGATGGTCTGATCCATCAGGCCCTGGTCAAGGTCTTCGCTCCATCCGGCCGCGTACCAGCAGTTCTCCAGGTACATTGAACGCCTCGCTATTGAATTTGCGCACCTATCCGGTGATCGCTCGACCAAATATCGAACGCGCAATGATCCACTTCTGGATCTCGTTGGCGCCTTCGTAGATTTCGCCGATCTTCGCATCGCGATAGATCGACTCGATGGGCCAGTTCTCGCCCGCGCCGACCAAGGTCTTCACGAAGCCATACCCTCCGCAGCACTGGACGGCGTCACGAGCGACGTCGACGGCAAGCGCGCTGCCCTTCACCTTCGCCATGGCCGGCAAGACGCCTGGCTGGCCTCCGCGGTCGGTCAGAAGGGCAGCCTTCTGACACAGCAGGCGCGCGGCTTCGATCTCAAGCGCATGTTCGGCGAAGCGGAACTGCCAGTGCTGGTTCGCCGCGATCGGGCGCCCGTAGACATGACGCTTTTGGGTGTAGGCGACCGCCAGGTCGAGGGCGCGCTGGGCCATGGCCACGCCGACTGTGCCGATGCCCATGCGCCCAAGCGCGAGCGCGCCGAGCGCGCCGCGCAAGCCCGCGCCCACGTCACCCATCACATGATTGTCCGGCACGAAAACATCGCGGAACGTGATGTCGGCGGTCAGCTGGGCGTGATTGCCCATCTTGAGATCGGGATCCCCGACCTCGACGCCGTCATGGCGCATATCGACGAAAAACAGGCTCAGGGACTGGCCGGTTCTGCAAAGGAGGACTACGTGCTCGCCCGCGGGCGCATTGGTGATCCAGCGCTTGCGGCCATTGATGTTCCAGCCGCCCGGCGCAGGATCGGCGACGGTCTCGATCGACCCCACCGACAGATCCGTGCTGGCGCCGGGTTCGCTGGTCGCAAAGCAGCCGACAAACGCTCCGCGGATGAGGCGAGGAAGATAGACCTCGCGCAAATCTCCGCCGGCCGTGTCGAGCACCGTGCCCACCAGCAGGATCTGTGCGTCGTACATGGCCGAGGCGACGCCAGGCGAGAAATAGGCGATCTCTTCCAGAACCGTCAGCGCGGCGAGCGTGGGATATTGCAGGCCTCTGCCCCCAACGTCTTGCGCGAAGGGGACCGCGAAGAGGCCGGCTTCCGCCATGGCGTCGAAGACATCGCGACGAAAGGCGTCACGGCTTTCCGGCGTGCAGTTCAGCTCATGCGCGATCGGCGCCAACACTTTCTCGGCGAACGCCCGCGCCTCGCCGCGCACGGCGACCGTCTCCTCAGGCAAGGTCACATCGTCCTGAAGGGTGTCCGACTGGCGCCGGACGTTCCACTGCTCCTGGACCGGCCTCGCCCTCAGCCCGACGCCGTCATTCGCGCCGGCTTCGACTCCAGCCGGACTTTGATGGGTTTGATTGTCCATGGCGGCCTCCTCAGCGCATCCATGGCCGGGGCTGGATCAGCAGGGCCTTCATCAGCGCATCGACGCGGTCAAGCGGCATGGCGCCGAACCCGCCCGCGGCATGAATGGCGGCGATGTCCTCGGGCGCGATATCGGGGCGCAGATCGTCCGGAAGGTCATCGCCCCACGCCCATAGCGTGCCGCGATGAAAGGCGTGGTAGCCCGTCGGCTGGCTGGCGTCCATGACGTCGCCATCCGCATAGTGCTCCCATTCGGCCCCCGTCGGATCCTTCCAATAGTCGAACACCTGGCTGCCGAGGGTGTGGCGTCCAATGCCCCAGAAGGGCGTCCAGCCTCGGGCGCGAAGGAACTGGTGCCCCTGGCCGACAGCCTCGATGTCGAAGGTCTCGAAGGATACGTGCAGCAGGCCCGACGCAGGTCCGCCGAGGATCGCGATACTGTGGTGATCGGCGGGTTCGGGCCCGCGGTCGAGCCGGAAGAAGCCCATGGCCGGCGCCCCATCGGGCAGCACCTGCACATCGGATGCGATGATGCCAAGATGCTCCATATACCAGCGCGCCGCCCGGTCGAAATCGGGCCGCTGCAAAACCACGTGCCCGAGCCTGAAGATCGGCGACGGCTCGAGCGGTGTGCGCACGCCGGCGTTGATCCGGGCTTTGACGCCGGGGGTGTTGATCGGCACGGTTTCTGTTCGCGTCGGCAGGGGTTCAGCTTCTGCGGCGCCGTGCGTCACGTCGACCACAAGGCCGTCCGGGTCGGTCAGTCGGACACGCTCGCCGCCGCCAGGCCCGTCCGCCGCTTCAATGGGCAGGCCCGTGGCCTTGGCGAGTTGGGCGAGGTCGCCGCGTTCGCGGACGCTGACGCCAAAGCCCACGAAGCCGTCCTCCGACGCCGGCTCGATGGCCACCAGATAGGCCGTTGATCCGTGGCCGCGGTAAAATCTCGTCTGCCCGGTGGACGGGCAGGGAAGCAGACCGAAGTCGCGCAGGAACCTGTCCATTTCAGCAACATCGCGCCGGCGGAAGACGACGTGGGACATCACATCCGCGCGGATGATCGGCTGAGGCCGCTCGATTTCGCGAACGGAGGCTGGGACGGCGGGGGTGGGTGAGGAATTTTCCATGGGTCTGCCCATCGCGGCCAAGAGCGCGCCGAAGCGGGTGGCTTCAGACGCCGTCTGGATCAGAACGCGACGTTGTCGCCTCCCTTCAGCGCCAGGATCTCGCGAGCCTCGGCCGGTGTTGCGATTTCGAGTGAGAGCTGCTCGAGGATGGAGCGCAGGGTCGTGACCTGCTCGGCGTTGGAGGCGGCCAAGCGGCCGCGGCCGACATAGAGGGAATCCTCGAGGCCGACCCGGACATTGGCGCCGTTCAGGGCGGCCATGGTGGTGAAGGGCAGCTGGAAGCGGCCGGTGGCCATGACCGACCAGCGATAGTCGTCGCCGAACAGCTTGTCGGCGATGCGCTTGGCGTGGAGCAGGTTCTCCGTGTCGGGGCCCTGACCGCCCAACACTCCGAAGATCGATTGAACGAACAGGGGCGGAGTGACGAGCTTTCGATCGAGGAAATGGGCCAGCGTATAGAGATGGCCGACATCATAGCATTCGAATTCGAAGCGCGTGCCGTGGCCCTTGCCGAGGCGCTCGAGAATATTTTCTATGTCCGAAAAGGTATTCCGAAATATCCAATCGCGGGAGGATTCAAGATGGGCCCGCTCCCAACCGTATTGAAAATCCTTGTACCGGCCGAGCGCTGGGAATAGCCCAAAATTCATCGAACCCATGTTGAGCGACGCGAGTTCGGGCGAGGCCACGAGCGCGGCCGCGAGCCTGTCATCGAGCGACATGCCTTGTCCGCCGCCGGTGGTGATGTTGATCACCGCGTCGGTCCGTTGCTTGATGCGCGGCAAGAACTGCATGAAAACGGCGGGATCCGGCGTCGGCCGGCCATCGACCGGGTCGCGCGCGTGAAGATGCAAGATCGACGCACCCGCTTCGACCGCTGCGATGGACTGTTCCGCAATCTCGTCGGGCGTGATCGGCAGATGCGGGCTCATCGACGGTGTGTGAATGGAACCGGTTACTGCACAACTGATGACGACTTTGGACAACGACTCGATCCTTCCTTGTCCGCCCCTGCACGGGGCGTCCTTCTTGATAGCTAAAGCTTGATAACCAGCTTGCCGTTGTTCTCACCGCTGTAGAGCTTCTCGATCGAGCCCGGCGCGCTCTCGATGCCCTCCATCATCTCCTCCCGGTAGTGGAGCCGCCCTTCGCGGATCCATTGGACGAGGTCGCTGATGGCTTCTTCGTAGCGAGCCGCGAAATCGGTGGTCAGGAAGCCCTGCATGGTGGCGCGCTTGACGAGCAGGCGCCGCTCCGGCCGTGGCCCCTCGTTCCAGGGATCCCAGCTCGCGAAGGAGGCGGTGCCGCAGATGGCGATGCGGGCGTGCAGATTGATCTGCCGCATCACCGCATCGTGGATCGGTCCGGAGGTGTTGTCGAAATAGGCGTCGACGCCGTCCGGACAGGCCGCCGCCAAGGCCGCATCAAGGTCTTCGACGGCCTTGTAGTCGATCGCCTCGTCGTAACCGAACTCATCCAGGCACTGGCGGACCTTCTCGGCGCCGCCGGCCACGCCGACAGCGCGGCACCCCTTGATCTTGGCGATCTGGCCCACCGCCGACCCAACGGCGCCCGCCGCTGTCGACACCACCACCGTCTCGCCCGGTTGGGGGCGGCAGACGGAGAGAAGGCCGAAATAGGCGGTCAGGCCGTTGAGCCCGAGAACGCCAAGCGAAAGCGAAAGCGGCAGGTCGTGCTCGGCGACCTTGCGCATGATCTGGGCTTCGCTGACGGCGGAGTAGTCCTGCCACCCGAAGATCCCCATGACCTGGTCGCCGGCGGCATAGCCGGGGTGCTTGGACTCCACCACCTCGCCGGCGGAGAAAGCCCGCATCGTGTCCCCCACCTCGATGCGCGGCCAATAGGTGCTCTTGTCCGCGATCCAGCCGCGCATGGCCGGATCGACGGACAGGAAGGCGTTGCGCACCAGCAGCTGGCCATCCTCGATGCTGGGAATATCGGCCTCCCGCAGCCCGAAGTTCTCCGCCCGCGGAATCCCGTTGGGCCGGGAGGTGAGCCAGACCTGACGATTTGCCGTGCTTGAAACCAAAGCTGACCTCCCAGAGCCGTTTGCGGCCACTCCCGCGCCCCGGACTCAGGTCCGATCGACGCCAAGGGACCCAATATCCTTAGGTTGGGATATATTTTACGACCGGAAAGGATAAGAATCAAGACACGTTGAACTCCGGCCGTATTCGCCGTATTCGCCGCCGCCCAGCACGCTAGGTCCGCGCCGCCGCCGCGTTCGATCAAGCTGGCGCAATCGCACAGCGACAGCCGCAACCTTATCCTGGGCGCCTAAGGTCCGGGGTCCGCCCAGCGCCTTGTCTTGGACTGGGCAAGGCGCTGCAGCGCCTCGACAATTTCAACCGGTTGGAGCGGCTTTCCGACGAACTCCGACCTGGGGATGCCCTCAGCGCGGCGGCGGGCCGCCGCCGTCCCGGAGATAAAGACGACATGGAGATGTGGATTTGCGGCGCGAGCGCGACGGGCGACGTCGAAGCCGTCAGGGCCTGATCCCAAATCGATGTCCGTCACCAGGGCGGACCACCCGTCGTCTTTGTCCACCGCGTCGAACGCGGCTGCGGCGCAATCGACGCCCACGGCGTCGAATCCGCTATCCTTCAAGGCCTCGCAACTGGTGAAATTCAGAACAAGATCGTCATCAACCAATAACACGCGTAAAGGCCTCATGACGCTTGGCTCCGTATATTGGTCACCTTAAGCAGTAACGTTGGCCGTTCCGGCTAACCCTATGCCAGGAAGTGAGCGCGTTTGGTGGTTGCATCCTTTATAAATCTACCCAATCGTAGAGCCAATGCTGGCACCGTCGGCGAACTGATGACGGCGACCGGCCCATGCGCTAGATAACGCCCCTCGAATCGACTAAGTTTTACGTTCGGAAAGGCTAATAATCAAGGCCCGACTGGCTGCGGCCACCTTTTGCAAAAACCGCTGCCCCAGCGCCGCAAAACCGGGCCAGGGCGCGCCCTCTGACGAACCTCGCGGCATCAGACAGCGGTGGCCCTAACCTTATCCTGGGCGCCTATATTGAGTTTTCTTCAGATAGCAGCGACAAATGCGGCGCAGCCCTGATTGGCCAACCGTGTGTGCGCCGGCCGCGTTTATGGAAGCAGTGATAAGCCAATGAAACAGGAAGAGGCGGCGCAAACTCCCGCCAAGGCGCTAAAGACGCGGGCGGCGACAAAGAGCGACGCGCCCATCCGGCGGCGCGAGCAGCAGCGCGCCGTCGACACCAAGTTGACGATTCTGAAGGCGTCGCTGGCCGAATTCGCGGAGAAAGGCTTCGAGGCGGCGAGCATACGCAGCATCGCCAGCCGCACCGGCCTGCAGCACCCCCTGATCACCTATCACTATCGCAGCAAGGAGATCCTTTGGAGAGCGGTCGCGGAACACGCCTTCGGAGAGATTCGCAGACTCTGGGACACCCAAGTCGAAGCGGATCCAACATTGACGCCTATTCAGCGCGTCGAGCGTGAGTATCGGGCCTTCCTGCGCTTCACGCTTGAATATCCCGACTTCCACCAATTCATGCTGCGCGAAAGCCGGCCAGGCAATCCGAGGCTTCCCTGGCTCACTCACGTGGTGATAGAGCCGCTGCTGCAGCGTATCCTGCCGCAGATCCGGGCCTCACAGGCCGCAGGGGAATTGCCGCAGGGCGATCCCGTGCTCATTCACTACATGCTGATCGGGGCCACGTCGGTTCTTTCGTCCCTGGGCGCCGAAATACTGGAGGCGACGGGGCTGATCCCAGACTCCCCGGCGATCGTCGAAAGCTATTGGTCGATCATCGCGCAGGCGATCTTCCGGGCCAAGCCCATGCGGCCGCTGCCCTTGCCCGAGTGAATGGGCCGACGCCCCTTTCAGCCCCGCCTCGTCCGGCCTTGTCCCTCAGGGCCGGACGACAGGTCTGAGCGGCGCCCACCGCTTATGGGATTGCCAGCCGGGCTGCGACATAATACTTTTCAGACGTAAAATTTAAAGAGAAGCCGCCAGGTCGCCTCGAAGCGACTTTTGTGGCGACGGGAGGAGCGATGTCGCAACAGGTCATCGTGGCCGGCGCGGGGATCGGCGGCCTGGCCGCGGCGCTGGCGCTGGCGAGGCTGGGCGTCAGGGTGCGCGTCATCGAGCGCGCCGGCGAGATCCGGGAGGTGGGGGCAGGGGTCCAGATTGGGCCCAATGCGTTTCGCGCGTTCGCCCGCCTGGGCGTCAGCGATCAAATGGAAGCCATCGGCTTTCGGCCTAACGCCATAAGGCTGCTCGACAGCCTGACCGGCCAGGAACTTTCACGCCAGACCCTTGGCGAGGCCTTCGAGGCGCGCTTCGAATATCCCTACAGGGTGGCGTTCCGCGCCGATGTCCAGCAGGTCCTGCTGCGGGCTGCGCTGGCGCTTCCGGACTTGATCGAGATCACCTTGGGCGATGGTTTCACGGCGTTCGAGCAGGGCCAGGACGGTGTCACCGTCCTGTTGGACAGCGGCGCGACCGTGCAAGGGGCCGCCCTGATCGGGGCGGACGGCGTTCGCTCGCGCGTCAGGGGTCAAGTATTGGGTGAGGCGTCGCCGCTCGCTTCGGGCTATGTCGCCTACCGCGCTGTGTTTCCTGTGGCCGACTTGCCCGTACAGCTGCGCTCGGATGACGTGCAGGTCTGGGTCGGGCCGTTTCACCACCTGGTCTGCTATAAGGTGCGGCGCGGCGAACTCTTCAATCTCGTCGCCATTTTTCGCTCTGATCGAACCGATACCGGATGGGACGCCGCGGGCGCCCAATCGGAATTGATGACCGGCTTCGCCGGCGTTTCGCCCAGAGTCCGCGAACTGCTCATGCGGATCCGGGACTGGAAGGTATGGGTTCTGTACGATCGCGATCCCGAGCCCGGTTGGAGCGAAGGACGCGTCACCCTCCTCGGTGACGCCGCCCATCCGATGCTGCCCTATTTGGCGCAGGGCGCCTGCATGGCGATCGAGGACGCCGTCGTTCTTGCTGATCAGTTCGCCAAGGCTCCCACGATCACAGAGGCTTTCTCGGCGTACGAACGGCTGCGCTACCCACGCACCAGCGCCGTGCAACTCGCGGCCCGGCGTGCGGGGGTGATCAATCATGTGGCCGGTGCGGAACGGGACGCTCGCAATGAAGCCCTGGCCCGGCAAAAGAGCGATGACTACGAAGCGGCCGCGTGGCTGTTCGAAGGGGCGGACTCGCCCGCAGGCCAACCCGAAGGCGGATACGGCGTTTTCAGCGCGATGGGTGGGTCCGACACCGCCTGACGGTTCGGGCCGGCGGCGCGCAACCTAGCTATCGAGTGATGTGGCGGCCTCGCCGGTGCAGGACTTCAATCGATCAACCAGCCAACGCCCCGCGGGGCCCGGCGGAGCCGCGGTCGGATAGACCGCCGACATCGGCAGAATGAGCCCGCCCGGCGGCACGTCCTCGATCGCAAGGACGGCCAACCGCCTGCTTGCGATGTCGGCCTGGACGCTGTGCAGCGGCATGCCTCCCCAGCCAAGGCCATGCAGCAGAAAGGCCTGCTTGGCGAAGAGATCGGCCAAGCGCCACGTCGACGGCGACATGACTCCGAATTCCCGGCCCGTCGAGAGGTCCGACCGGTCCGTGAGGACCAGCTGAACATGCCGCGCCAGTTCCGCCCGCGGGATCGTGCCGGACATCGAGGCGAGCGGATGGTCCTTGGCCGCGACCATGACAAACGCGACCCCGGTCAGGCGCTCGCTGGTCAAGGTTGCGGGCAAGATCGGCAAGGAGCCAACAACACCAAGGCTGGCCCGCCCGTCGAGAACCGGCTGGTAGGCGCCGCCCAAGGCTTCGACATAGAGCCTGAGAGGAACGCCAGGAAACTGCTCACGAAACTCCTTCGCCGCCTCCGTGATCGCCGCTATCGGGAAGAAAACGTCGACCACCACGGAAAGCTCGGATTCCAGGCCCGACGCCATGCCCTTGGCGCGGGCCTTCATGAAATCGACCCCCGAAACCACCCCGCGCGCGTCGGCGAGCAGGACGACGCCTTCTGGCGTGAGCTTGGGATAACGCCCTGACCGGTCGAACAGCTTCACGCCGATCTGATCTTCGAGGGCGCTCACCAGTTCGCTGACGACCGATTGCGCCCGGCGAAGCTTGCGCGAAGCCGCGGAGAAACTGCCTTCGTCGACGGCTGCGATGAAGCTTCGCAATTGATCGAGGGAAACGCCGTCCAGCATCCTGTGCTCCGCCTTCCGCGCCGATGTCGATGGATGGGCCCGCTATAGCCCAGAGCGGCGCCCCGGCCAAGCCAATCTATCGGCAACGCCGATAGATAGCGTCGGAATATAACGGCTTTTCCGCGGCGTCGGCGCCGTGAGACAAGATCTCACCATGTTCACTCTCATCAAAAAGCTGCTCGCGCGCCAAGCGCCCGCAAAGCAAACCCGCAACCCAGAGGTCAATCCCGTGAAGATCCTGCATATCGATTCCAGTATTCTCGGCCCCTATTCGGTTAGCCGAGCTCTCTCTGCCGACATTGTGAAGCGCCAGGTCGCGGCTCATCCGAATGCGACCATCACCTACCGCGACCTCGCCAGCGAGCCGACCTTGCATCTTTCGGCGGCGCACATCGCGGTCTTCCAGGGCGGCGCTCCGGCCGATGCGACTCTCGGCGCCGATCTCGCCACGGGCGGCTCGCTCATCGACGAACTGATCGCCGCCGACATCGTCGTCATCGGCGCGCCTATGTACAATTTTTCGGTCCCATCGCAGCTCAAGGCGTGGATCGACCGGGTTTGCGTCGCGGGGCGCACCTTCCAGTATGGCGCGAACGGCCCGGAAGGCCTGTTGCCCGCCGGCAAGAAGGCGTTCATCGCCTCCTCGCGCGGCGGTGTCTACACCGGCGACAGCCCCGCGGCCGTGCTTGAGCACCACGAAACCTATCTGCGCGGCGTGCTGGCCTTCATGGGCCTGACGGATGTCACCGTCATCCGCGCGGAAGGGCTCAACCTCGGTGAAGAGGTCAAGGCCGCGGCCGTGGCCAAGGCCAACGCCGAGGTCGCCGCACTCTAAGGCTTGCCCCGGCGAAGGCGCGCAGGCGCTGCGGCCGGGGGCTCCCACCGTCAATCCAAAAGGACAGCTATTCCATGAAAATGCTCTCGCTCGCCGGCGCCATGTCGGCCATCCTGATCGCCGCCGCCGGGGCGCCGCAGGCGACCGCACAGGTCTCCTCCGCCGATCCCGCAACGGTGAAGGCCGGCGCCTACAAGGTCGAATCGTACCACACGCAGGTCGGCTTCTCGATCTCGCACTTCGGCTACACCAACTATTATGGCCTGTTCTCCGGAGCCACGGGAACGCTTCAGCTCGACACCGCCTCGCCCGCCAGCTCGAAGCTCGCGGTCACCATCCCGGTCCAGTCGGTGCAGACGACCGTGCCCCAGCTGACCGAGATCCTGAAGGGGGATCAGTGGTTCGACACGGCGAAATATCCGACCGCGACGTTTGCCTCGACGCAGGTCGTGAGGACCGGCGCTGACACCGCGACCATCGTCGGCGATCTGACGCTGCACGGGGTCACCAAGCCGGTGACGCTGAAAGCCCATCTGGTCGGTTCCGGCGTCAACCCGCTCGACAAGGCCTTCACCACCGGCTTCGAAGCGACCGGCACGATCAAGCGCAGCGATTTCGGCATCAGCCAGTTTCTGCCGTTGCTCGGCGACGACGTCCAGCTGACGATCGCTGGCGCGTTCGAGCTGCAGCCCTAACACGATGCGGTCGGCAATGGTCACGCACCGTTACACCGTGGTGGCCATCATCCTGCATTGGGTGATGGCCATCGGTATCGGCCTCCTCGCCGTGATGGGCTTGGTGATGACCCACCTGAAGCTCGATCCGATGCGGCTGTTTCAGCTCTATCAGCTGCACAAGTCGATCGGCGTCACCGTGTTGCTCGCCGCCGTCGTCCGTCTCGCCTGGCGACTGGCGCATCGCCCGCCGGAGCTTCCAGAGAGCATGCCGCCGCTGGAGCGCGCCGCCGCGTCCACCGGCCATCTGCTGCTCTACGGGTTCCTGTTCGGCTTGCCCCTGACCGGCTGGGCGCTGGTTTCGGTGTCGGTCATCGCCATCCCGACAGTAATCTTCGGCGTCATTCCCTGGCCGCACCTGCCCGTGCTCTCGACCCTCGCCGACAAGGCGCCCGTCGAGGCTGTGTTCAAGCAGGTGCATGCGTTCGGCGCCTATGCGCTTCTGGCGCTTGTCGGCGGCCATGCGGCTGCGGCCCTGCGCCACCATTTCATCATCCGCGATGACGTTCTGCTGCGGATGCTGCCGCGCCGCCGGCGCACGACCGGCGTCCAGCCGGTCGAGGTCAACCAGAACGTGAGGTCGATATCATGAGGATGCGGACGCGCTTCGCCCGTCTTCTGCTCGCAGCGCTCGCTGCGGCGCCGGTGGCGTTCGGCGCGGCGGCGGCTGACGCCGCCAGCTGGCGGCTCGATCCCGGGAAGTCCCGGCTCGGCTTTACGGGCGTCCAGACCGGCTCACCGTTCAGCGGTCGCTTCACCAAGTATGGCGCGACCATCGCCTTCGATCCCGCTCACCTCGACGCCTCGCACATCAGCGTGACCGTCGACCTGGCGAGCGCGGCGACCGGGGATGTGCAGCGGGACAGCGCCTTGCCGGGCAAGGACTGGTTCGACGTGGCCCAATTTCCCCAGGCCAGGTTTGAAACGACCGCGATCCGGCACAAGGCAGGCAACGCCTATGAGGCGGCGGGCAATCTAACCCTGCGCGGCGTCACCCGGGCGGTGGTCCTGCCATTCACGCTCGACATCAGCGGCGCCGCCGCCCACGCCAAGGGGCGCCTTGATCTCAGTCGAACCGCCTTTGGCGTCGGGCAGGGGACATGGGCGACGGGCCAATGGGTTGCTCTCGCAGTCGGCGTCGATCTCGACATCGTCGCGGTTCGGGCCAGCTGATTGGGGTGCGGTGGCCATGATCGAACATCGAACATCCGCGGCGATCGGTCAGGCCGATCTTGGCTGGCTCAAGGCGAAGCACCACTTCGCGATCGGCCCGCATGGCGACCCCGCGCACCGGCCCGTCGGCGGCCTCTATGTCTGGAATGACGACGAGATCGCGCCGAAGGCGGGCTTTCCGACCCATCACCACGCCGACGTGGAAATCATCACCTATGTGCGCGAGGGGGCCGTCACCCATACGGACAGCCTGGGCAATGTCGGGCGAACCCAGGCGGGCGACGTCCAGGTGATGAGCGCCGGCACAGGCATCCGCCACTCGGAGCGCAACGAAGAGACCGGACCGACCCGGATCTTCCAGATCTGGATCAGGCCCAATCGGGCGGGGGAGCCGCCACAGTGGGGAACCCGGCCTTTTCCCAAGGCTGACCGGGCTGGGCGTTTCGTGCCGCTGGCGAGCGGATACGGAACCTCCGGCGCCCTGCCGATCCGCGCCGACGCGGAAGTCTACGGCGCCGTGCTGCCCGCCGCAGAAAGCCTCACATTCGACCTTCGTCCTGATCAGGACGCCTACCTGGTTCCAGCGAAGGGTTCGATCCTCGCCAATGGCGTGCGTGTCGAGGCCTGCGAGGGGCTCGCCCTGCGCAATGAACAGTCGATCGAGTTCAGGGCGCTGAGCGACAGCGAATTGGTGCTCGTCGTGTCAGCGCGCGAGGCGTGATGAACGCGCCGCGCCGTCACCTTGCCGCGCGGCGGCGAGATCGGCCCGGGGCCACGGAACCCTTGGCTGGGCCAGCTACCAGCCCTCTTCAAACCTGGTGACCAATATCATGGAAATCGGCATCGACAGCTTTGCGGCCATTCTGCCGGACCCGGCGACCGGCAGACCGCCGTCGCCCGCGGATCGCATGGCGAATCTTCTGGAAGAAGTGGCCGCTGCCGACAGGGTCGGCCTCGATCTGTTCGGCATTGGCGAGCATCATCGGGTCGAGTTCCTGGATTCCGCGCCGGCGATCATCCTCGCCGCCGCCGCCGCGCGAACCACCAAGATCCGCCTGACCAGCGCGGTGACCGTCCTGAGCGCCGCCGATCCGGTGCGGGTCTTTCAAGAATTCGCGACGCTTGATCTGATCGCGAAGGGGCGCGCCGAGATCGTCGTCGGCCGCGGCTCCTTTGGCGAAGCCTATCCGTTGTTCGGCTTCAAGAACGGCGATTACGACGCCCTGTTCGCCGAGAAGCTGGATCTGCTGCTCAAACTGCGAGAATCCACGCATGTCAGTTGGAGCGGCCGATACCGGCCGACACTCGTAGACCAGGGGATCTACCCGCGCCCCCACCAGGAAAGACTGCCGATCTGGGTCGGCGTCGGCGGCACGCCGCAATCCTTCGTCCGCGCCGGCGCGCTCGGCCTGCCGCTGATGGTCGCGATCATCGGCGGCGATTTCCGGCGCTTTCGCCCGCTGGTGGATCTCTATCGCGAAGCCGGCCGCCAGGCAGGCCACCCGGCGTCCAAGCTGAAGGTCGGGGTCCACGCCATCGGCTTCGTCGGTGAGACCTCTGAAGAGGCCAAGGACGCCTTTTTTCCGGGCTGGTCCTACATGTTCACTGAGATCGGCCGCGAGCGCGGATGGTCGCCGGCCACGCGGGACCAATTCGAAGCCATGTGCAGCCCCAGCGGCGCATTTCTGATCGGTGATCCCGCAGGGGTCGCCGGCAAAATGCTCTCCGCCAGCAACGCGCTCGGCGGGGTCGATCGCATCACATTCCAGATGAGCTCGGCGTCGCTCGAAACCAGCGCCATGATTCGCTCGATCGAACTGCTCGGCGAGGAAGTCGCGCCCCGCGTTCGCAAGGCGCTGCCCCACGCAGACCCGCAGGCCGCCTATGGGTGAGCTGGTCGGAGGACTATGGCGTCGGACCGGGATAGACACCGTCCTGTCCGACGGCGTGCTGATGAGGCCGCCGTCTCTGTTTCGCGACTGGGTGACGCTTGACGGGCTGTCCCCAAACGGTGGTCGCGGTTTCGCCGCGGAGCGGGGCCGATATCATCTCTACGTGTCGTGGGCCTGCCCCTGGGCCCATCGCACGCTGATCATGCGCAACCTCAAAGGCCTTAACGACATGATCGGCGTTTCGGTCGTCCATTGGCTGATGGGCGAGGACGGTTGGACCTTCGCTGAAGCCCCAGGCGTCGTGCCGGACACGGTCAATGGCGTGGAGCGCCTTAGCGATCTCTATACCCTGGCCGAACCGGAGTGCACGTCACGCGTCACGGTGCCGGTGCTGTGGGACAAGACGCTCAGGACCATTGTCTCGAACGAGTCCGCCGACATCGTGCGCATGTTCAACAGCGCCTTCGACGGGCTCGGGGCAAGCGCCACGGATTACTATCCGCCGCCGCTCCACCGTGAAATCGACGCGGTCAACGCCCGGATCTACGACACCCTCAACAATGGCGTCTACAAGGCCGGCTTCGCCGCCAGCCAGTGCGCCTATGAGGAGAGCGTCGCCGCCGTTTTCGACACCCTCGATTGGCTCGAGGCGCGCCTGAAAGACCGGCGATATCTGGTTGGCGATGTCCTGACGGAAGCGGACGTGCGTCTGTTTCCGACGCTGGTGCGCTTCGATGCGGTCTATTTCGGGCACTTCAAGTGTAATCTGCGGGCGCTCGCCGACTATCCCGCGCTCTGGGACTACACGCGCGCCCTCTACCAACACCCTGACGTGCGCCCAACGGTGAATCTGGCCCATATCAAAGGCCATTACTATGGCAGCCATCCCTGGCTGAACCCCAGCGGCGTCGTTCCGGTCGGACCCGCCCTCGATTTCGACGCCCCCTTAAGTCCCCTTCGTTCCTCCGCCGCCGGAAACGCGTGATGCAAGTCGTCAAGATCCAGGACGCCCATATTCCCGTGCTCGGTTTCGGAACCTACGGCATGGGCCGCACGGACATGATGCGGATGATCCCGGCCGCATTGCGAGGCGGATTTCGTCACATCGACACCGCCCAGATCTACCGCAGCGAACAGGAGGTCGGCGAATGCGTGGCTAGCGCAGCCATTCCCAGGCGCGAGATCTTCATTACGACGAAGGTCTGGGTCAGCAATTACCCGGAGAAGCTGTTCGTCGCGTCCGTCGATGAGAGTTTGAAGAAGCTGCAGACAGACTATATCGATCTGTTGTTGCTACATTGGCCCAGCACTATTGTTCCGTTGGCCGAGCAGATTGGCGCACTCAACAGCGTGATTCGATCCGGCAGAGCGCGTCACATCGGGGTGAGCAATTTCAACAAGGCGCTGATGACCCAGGCCGTCAGCCTGTCCGAGATTCCGCTGGTCACCAATCAGGTCGAATACCACCCCTTCCTCAATCAGAAGATCATTCTCGAAGCCGCCCGAAATGCGGGTCTTTCGCTCACCGCCTATTGCGGCATGGCGCTCGGCCAGGTGCTGGCGGAACCCGCCCTCGCCGCGATCGCCGGGCGCCATGGCCGAAGCATCGCCCAGGTCGTGCTGCGCTGGCTCATACAGCAGCCCGGGGTCATCGCCCTTTCCCGAACCACCAACCCGTCGCGGATCGCCGAGAACCTCGCCGTGTTCGATTTCGAACTCGAGCCAGAAGAGATGGCCGCTATTCACGAACTGGCTCGCCCCGGAAGCCGCATCGTCAGCCCGCCCGGACTTGCGCCCCAATGGGACCCCACATCGTAAAGCATTCGTCGGTTCGGCGCCTTCAGCATGCCGCGTTGGCTTCGCAACGCTCGTTATGAATTGCGAGATTTTGTTCACCACCCTGCGCGCACCGCCAAACGGCGCAGCTCGCCAGCCCTTGGCGCCGGTTCGATCAAACCTGTGCAACCGGCGTCAGCCGCGACCAAGACTGTGGCGGCGACGTCTCATCTGATGCCACTGGCTGGCTCAGGCCCCCTGCATGGCGAGGGCGAGACGATGGCTCGGCGACTGGCCAACGGCCCAACCGTCGAAGTCGACATGGCGTCCGCCGGCGACCGCGATGCGACGGATGGGCCGGCGCCGGGCCAAGAAGGAGGGCGCCAGTGCAACGGCGAACTGTGGCCGTGGTCGGGGTCGTCGGCCTACTCAGCGCCATCACCCTGGGCGTGTTGGACGCCTCGCCCCTTCCCGGCGGGGCGGCGCCGTCGCCAGCCGGGGTCGCGCGCGGGCGGTATCTGCCGAGCCGCCGGGACTGCGCCGAGTGTCACACGGGCGCGGCGGGCGCGCCCAGCCTTTCTGGCTGGACCTCGGTGCGCTGGAACCCGGACCGCCTCACAAGCCAGGACCGCCGGACTAACAACTCCTATCAACACGCAACACGCCTAGCAGGTCGCGCTCCGCCATAACTCAGGCGTCGCTCCGGAGCGAGGGCTGCTCCCGGACGGTCCGAGGAGTTGAGACATGACCGCCTTGTCCCTGATGCCGCTGAGCGCCGAAGAACCTATCCGCGCCGCGATGGCCCCCGACCTGGCCGATAGCCTGGTCGAATTGCTCGACAGCGCCCGCCGCGATCTCGACGGGGATCGTGAGGCGGCGAGGGCGACTATCGCGCGGGCCGCATACCTGCTGCGGGTGGCGATCGACCGAAGTGCGAACCCAGCGCCAACGCCGTCGGCCCCGGGAGTTCTGGCCGGCTGGCAGGTGAAGCGGCTCAAGGATTTCATCGACGGCCATCTGGATGGGACAATCCACATCAAGGACCTCGCCGCGGTGGCGCAGCGCAGCACGGCTTATTTCTGTCGCGCATTCAAGCGCACCTTTGGCGAAACGCCGCATGCCTTCATCGTACGCCGCAGGCTCGCTCGCGCCGCCCATCTGATGCTGGCGAGCGACATGGCGCTGTCCGAGGTCGCCGTCTGCTGCGGGTTCACGGACCAGGCGCACCTTTGCAAGCTGTTTCGCCATAAGAACGGGCAGAGCCCAGCCGTCTGGCGGCGCGATCGGAGGGCCGCGTTCCATGAGGATGAGCGCCCCTCTGTTGTCTACTCCGGCGCGCTCGCCTCGGTGAGCGGGGCGTGGCTGGAGGCGCCCTAGAGCCCTTC
>FTFU01002386.1_pt1 | contig 30166 bp, 26 predicted proteins | sample 1640511 | NCBI WGS metagenome assembly FTFU01 (sample SAMEA3914789, study PRJEB12502) | metagenome | biome: forest; material: soil | place: Canada | collected 2011-07-03 | depth 0.3 m | reverse complement strand
GGTCAAGGCCATTGAGCCGATGACGCCGGGAACCGGCCAGGTGCGGGTCTCGCCGCTGCTCGGCTCATAGCGGCCGACGACCTTGCCGACGATGTCGACGAAATAGAGCGCCTGGTCCTGCACGTCCCAGACCGGACCCTCGCCCACCAGGCAGCGTCGGGTTTCGACGCGGGCAATCTTCATCGACGCTGTCCTCCCGCTGGCCGCTTTGCCGGGCCAGCAATTTAATGGGCTTAAATTGATCGTTTAATGGGATTAAATTGTCAAGCGGAGTCGCGAGAAGGAGGTCGCAGGGTCATGGCGTTGGAGAAGGACAGGATCTGCGCCACAGGCCTCGCGATATTGGAGGCGGAGGGTTTCGAGGCGCTCAGCCTGCGCAAGATCGCCGACGCGCTCGGCGTTCAGACGCCGGCCCTCTACTGGTACGTCAAGGACCGGGCGGAGCTCTATGGCCTCATGGCGGAGGCGATGCTGCGCGAAGTCCTGGCCGACATAGGCCATGACCTCAGCGGGCGCGACTGGCTGATCGCCTTCGGCCGGGCCTTGCGCGCCAGCCATCTGCGCCGCCGCGACTCCGCCAAGCTGGCCGCCTTCGTCAAGCCGAGCCCTTTGATGCGCACGGAACTGCTGGAGCACATCGTTGCGCGGGTGATGGCGGGGGGCGTCGAGCGTCAGCGAGCGTTCCTGGCGCAATCGGCGGTCCAGTCGTTCACGCTGGGCTGGTCGCTGTTCCAGGGCAACGAGGACGTCAGCAACCTGATGAGCCAAGTGGTCGATCCGGCCGCCGGATTCGAAGAGAGCCTTGTCGCCCTGGCGGATGGGCTGACTTCCAGCTAGGGGCGCCGGACCGCTGATAACCGCCCCATCAAACTTCACAGGACACAACCAAGCCCGGCTCCGGGCCAGGGCAACGAATCCGGGTTAACGCGCGGCGCAATAGGCGCTGAAGCGCCGCGTGTCGGTTGATTCATGCGTCCGGCGAGACTCGCGTCGCGAGCAATTTCACGTCCTTGGGCCGTCTCTGCGAGTTGCAGCACGCCTTGAGGGTCAATTTGGTCATATCTCGTTAACCCGAGTTCGTGGCCCTGGGCTCCGGGCCCGATCATGACCAGTTCGCCAGGCGATAGAATTCGCTGATTTAGATGCCTGCCGCGATGGCTGCTTTCGCGCAAATCGAAGCTTCCAGCATTGCACCCGCTATGACCGGAAATAGCGAGCCCCTGCCCCAGTCCACCGGACGAGCGTGAAGGGCGAGTTTCGGGAGCCGGGTCGCCGGCTGTTCGCGACCCTGACCGGTCATTCAACAACTTACCCTTCAGTCGAGTCCGGCGGCCTCGACAGTGTTCTTCGAGCAATTGGCCGCTAGCGATTTAAAATGGTTAGGGAAACTCCGTTGCAATCTTACTGGCAAGGCCCGCCGACGCCGCATCGAGCGCCTCCCCAAGTACTTTTGCATCATTCGCTCGGGCCGAATTTGACACGTATAGCTGTCGATCGGGTGTGTATACTTTGTGTATAGAGTATGATTTTTGGTCTATGGAAACAGTGATATCAATAACGAAGGGAGACGCCGGGCCGGTCACTTCTGACGAATCATACCATCCGCCGGTCGTTTTTTCGCGCGGACAGTTTGAGGCCATCCCAAGCATGAGTTGTGGGATAACGCCGTTTGAATAATGAGAAGAAACACCCCCTCTATAATATTGGCCGGCGTTAAAATAAACGACGTAGTGATCTACGTAAATTACCTTTCCCGAAAGCCGATTCCCCAATTTCTGTTGAACAATATCTGCCAGCCGGTCGATACGATTGGGTGTAAGATCGCGATCGTTCATTCTGAGAATGTCGTAGTCGCACGACGTGACAAACATAGACAATCTTTTTGTCTTTGATTCTTCTGTGGGACGCCGATCAATTAGCGAGACCGTGGCGGTTGTTGCTTGGGTGGGCTCAACGCTTTCGGCGCCAATCGGCCTGTCGCTTCGACTCGGGGCAGGCAAGCCCGGCGCCGATGTTGCAAGTTGTAGGATGGCAATCGAAGCAATCAGAACTGGAGTCACCGAATCACTCTCCTCTCCACGCTGAACAGCCACGCGACAAAGTCGTGCGCAAAGTCCGCTGTCCACCCCAAACTGCCCTTGAAATGTTCCGCTGGCAGCACCGGAGCCCGACCAACCGCCAATGTCGAGTTTGTGGCCCCTTCGAGCGAGCCACGCGACCCAATGCGGTGACCGGAATTGACGCGGGGCGCTTATACCCAGCGTCTTACCCGCCGAACGTAGTCGTCGAACGCCGTCGCGAATTGACGCCGCATCTTCGCCTCCTCAAAAGGGATATGGACCCAATTCGAGGTGACAAAGACGGCGATGGGCGCCGCGAACATCGGCCATGCGCCGACCCAAAATGCGATCCCGAGCGTGATTATGACGAGGCCGAGGTACATAGGATTGCGGGTGAAGCGGTAGGGGCCGCCGGTGACCAGTTTGCGATTGGCGAGCGAGGTTGGGTTAACCTCAGTACCCTCGTGGCGGAAAAGGATCAAAGCCCACACAGGCGGGATGAAGCCAAGGGCGACGAGAGCGAAACCGAGCAGCGCCAGCGGCAAACCGGGGAAACTTGGCCAGCCGAGCACCCGACTGATCGCCGCGCAGACGAGAACATAGACCAGGGCCCATATCGGCGGCGGCAACTTGAGCATAGCTTGATCCTCCTTGGTCGACGCTTAGCTTATTCCGCAATCCGCGTTAGCATGTTTGCTCGACGTGATGGCATTGGGGCCGCGAGAACTTGTCCCTCCATTCAGGTTCGTCACCGACCCACCGCTCGTGGAAAAGTGCTCAGGTCAGCAGTCGCCCTCCCCCACCTTCTTCGCCTATCGGATTTTCTCGGAACGCCGCGGGCGGCTCGACGGCTGCGCCAGCCCATATCGCGTCCACGCAAATGGCCGTATGGCCAAGCCCTGCAGGTCCATCGATCAAGAGTCGCGGCTAGACCATGATCCCTATCACGTTTCGCCAACTCGAAGTGTTCGTCCAAGTCGTGGAAGCCGGCAGCTTCCGCGCCTGCGCCGAGCAGCTCTCAATCTCGCAGGCCTCGGTTGGCGAACATATTCGCGCCCTGGAGGAGCATCTCGATTGCATCCTGTTCGAGCGACGGCGCGGAAGCGCCGCCGTTCTCACGCATATGGGTGAGCAGGTGTTTCGCCGAGCCCAGGCGATCCTCGCCTCGACGGTCGATCTGCTCGCCACCTTCGACCGCGCCCCACGGGACCGGACGCGTCGCCGCCTCCGTATCGGCGCGCATGGGTTCATCGCAGAGGGGCTCGCCAAGCGGCTGGCCGGCTTCATCAACACCCATCCTGACGTCGATATCGAATTGGAGCGCCGGTCCTACGAAGAGGTGATCTCGGGGCTGACGCGGAGCGAGATCGAGATCGGCTATTTCCTCGCGCGCGGTTCTGTCCCCGAACTGGAGAGCTTCATGGCGTGGCGGGAACCCCTCGGTTTCTTCGCCGGCGCAGGGCATCCTCTCGCCGGGCGCGCGCATATCGAGCCCCGCGAACTCTCCGGACTGCCCTTCGCGTATCTTCCAGCCCGCACCCATTTGCGCGGCGTGATCGACGCGCTTCTCGATGACCTCGGCGTCAGCCAATGCCCGGCGGCGATCACGACCGACGATCATCATCTGATCCTCGAGAACCTCACCGCCGGAAACAGCTTTGCGTGCCTGTTCGCCGACTGGATGGCGCCGTACGTTCGTGAAGGTTCGCTCGTTCAGCTGGCTGTGTCGCGGCCGCTTCCCGCGATCCAGATCCGATACGGCGTGCGCGGCGCCTATCGCGCGGACCGCACCGTCCGGCAGTTGCTTGGGGCGCTGAACGGACCAAGTGAAAGGGATTAGCCTTATTCTGCGAAGGCAGGACCCTCATTCCAGGCCGCCGCCGTCCCGCCTAGTCTGGCGGCGATAACGAAGTTTTCCTGGGGAGGGTCAATGAACGCCACCCGTTTGGCCGCGGCGCGCCAAGTCGATGCGCGGATCGGCTATCTTCTCGATTCCTCAACGGTCAATCGGCGCTTCTGCGCGCCGCACGAGGACGTCAACACCAGCGAATATGCCGAGTATCCAGTGCTGATGCGTGACGGGAGTGGGCTGGAAGATCAGTTCGAGGCCGATCTGCACGGCTTCCAGTTGCTGAGGAACCCGACCGGGTTCTCGGCGTGGGGCGATCTTAAGGCGATCGCACTGGACTATGAGCCGGCGCAGCTCGAGGTCGTGCGCGCGTTCCTGGGCGCCGACCGGATGGTCAACCTCGGTCACGCCCTGCGCACGTCGGGCGATGCGGCTGAACGCGACATGAAGCCTGCCGCGAGCGAGGCGCATGTCGATTTCGAGACCACCGCAGCGCGCGCCTATGCCGAGCAACTGTACAAGCAGCATCATCCCGGCGCGCCGTCGTCTTACAGCCGGTTCGTCGCCTTCAGTTTCTGGCGCCCGCTGACGCCCCCGCCGCATGACTGGCCGCTGGCGGTGTGCGACTTCCGTTCGGTCGATCCTGACGAAGGCGAGCGCAATGTCCTGGTGTGGTGCGACGAAATTCCGCCCAAGGACAAATGGTTCGATCCGATCGAAGGCGAGGACAGCTTTCCAGCCGCTTTCATCTTTCGCCACAACCCGAAGCATGAGTGGTGGTATTTTTCGCGGATGACGCAGGACCATTGCCTGTTCATCAAGTTCCATGATTCCGATCACGCCCGAGCATGGCGCTGCCCACATTCGGCTTTCCGCAACAGGGCCGGCGCCAATCCGACCACCCGCGAGAGCATCGAGTTTCGCGGCATGGCCTTTTTCGACTGACTTCGGACTTGGAGATGAACATGGCAAGCACCGCGCAGGCGCGCGTCCGGCCGGTCACGGTCAGGGCCGAACTCAACTATGTGATCGATACGGGGCGAACCGAGACCTTCCACGCCAACGATCATTCGCTCGATACGGTGAAGCTCGACCCGCGGACCGTCGAGCTCGCCGACGCCCGAATGCTGTCAGGCAAGCCCGTGCTGGACATCAACGGATTGGAGCTGTTCCGCATGCCGTCGGCCGTGCGCGACTGGCGCGACGCGGACCATGTCATGGCGACCTATCCGGCCGAGGTCCAGGCCTTCATCAAGCGTCTGACCGGAGCGGACGAGGTCGTGATCGCCGGCGCGGCGGTGCTGCGCTGGGGCGAGCGGAGCGCCGAGGCCGGCACGCGCGACAATTCCAACGCGGCGCGGCTGATCCACTCGGATTCGGCCTCATCCGCCGGAGAGGATTTCACGCTCCGGAGCAATCCCTGTCCGAACCGTAAAATCGCGCGCTCGGCCCATCACAACATCTGGCGCGCCTTCTCTGGCCCGCCTGTCGACGTGCCGCTGGCGATCTGCGATGCGACCAGTGTCAGCGAGAACGACGTGGTCGAAGCGACGGCGGCCTTCGACCGGGATGGCCAGGTGCTGTGGTCGTTCGCCGCCATGACCTTCCGCTACAACCCGGAGCACCGCTGGGTGTTCTTTTCCGACATGACGCCGGACGAGGTGTTGGTCTTCAAGCGCTACGACACCGACAGGCGCAAGGCCTGGTTCGCCCCGCACACGGCCTTCACCGATCCCTGCGTCGGCGACGAGGCGACGCCGCGCGCCAGCGTCGAGATGCGCACCATCAGCTATTGGTACGAATGAGCATGGCCGACAAACCGACCCTCTACCATTGGGAGCCGAACGCCAACTCCGGCAAGCCGATGCTGGCTCTGGAGGAGAAGGGCGTCGCGTACCACAGCGTCTATCTCGACATGCTCGAGTTCGACCAGCACAAGCCGGAATACCTCAAGATCAACCCGATGGGGACGATCCCGGCCATGGTTCATGAGGGTCATCTCATGAACGAGTCCACTGCGATCATGGAGTATATCGAGGCCCGGTTCGACGGCCCGAAACTGCGCCAAGACGATCCCGCCAAGCGCTGGAAGATACGCTGGTGGATGAAATACTGCGATCAGTATTTCGCGCCTGCGACCAGCATGGTCGCCTGGGACATGTTCACCGGTCCGGCCGTGCGGCGAAAGGACCCGGAGGAACTCAAGGCGCGGATCGAGGCGATCCCGCTCAAGGAGCGTCGCATCGCCTGGAGCAAGGCGATCTACGGACTGTTCACCGAGGAAGAGCTGGCGGAGAGCAGGCGGCGCGTGAAGCAGGCCTCGGCCCTGTTCGAGAGAAATCTGGAACAGAACGAATGGGTCGCTGGCGACGCGTTCACCCTCGCAGACATCAATGCGTTCAACCTCGTCTACATCCTGCCGCACATGGCCGACACCATGCGTCTGCCGTCGGTCAGCGTCGAGCGGACGCCCATGACCATGCGGTGGCTCAAGCGCATGTATCAACGCCCCTCGATCCGCCGCGCCTGGGCGCATTCGCGCGGCGGCATCGATATCGACCTCGAGGCTGAGGCCAATCGTCAATTCGACTGACATCCAGCGGCAAGCGAAAGGACCGGCGCCCGTGCGCACCCTCCAGACCAATGGACTGACGCCCCCCGCTCTGGCGATCGCGATCACGCTTTGCGAGAAGGGGCTGGATTTCGAGTTCGTCGCGCATGATTGGCGAGACACGCCAACCGCCTTGGAGCCGTTCGGCGACCGTCTTGAGCTGACCAACTCACTCGAAGGCGAGTTCCCAATTCTCGTCGATGGGGACGTTGCGGTCAGCGACAGTTTCTTCGTGCTCGAATATCTCGACGATAAATATCCCACCCCGCCGCTAAAGCCCGATGACGCCTTCGGCCAATGGCAGGTCCAGGCCTTCGCCCGCTTCCTTGGCGAGCGCGCATCGCCTGCGGTCTCCACGCTGGGCGTCGCACAGCGCTTCGCCGGTCATGAGGCCGTGGACGACGCAATCGCCGCCTTCACCGGCGCCTCCATCCTGCCGAGCGAGCGGCGTGACGCCTGGACCCAGGCCTTGCGCGGCCCACAGGATGACAGCTTGATCACGGAGTCCCGACGCCAACTCGACTTGCTGGTCCAGCGGATCGAAAAGGCGCTTGCCGACAATGGCGGCCCCTGGCTCCTGGGCGAGCGCTACACGCTCGCCGACATCGGCGCCTATGCGCTTGCGCACCCCTTTATCGACGGGCGGCTCGAGGCGGGCGACATCGTCTTCGGACGGATGGTTCGCGACTGGCATGGGCGTGCGGACGCTCGGCCGGCCGTCAGGAACGCGGTCGCCTTGCGCGAGCCCGCCTTCCGGCCTGGCCCTGAACATTCGCGCTGGGGCTGAGCGGCCAATGATCACGATTTACCATTACGTTCCGGTCGCTAATAGCGGAAAGGTGTTGATCGCCCTGCACGAGAAGGACATTCCCTTCGAAAGCCGGTGGATCGACCTGCACAGGTTCGAGCAGCATGAACCGAGCTATCTGGCGATCAATCCCGAAGGCCAGGCGCCTGCGCTGGCGCACGACGGGCAGGTCATCACCCAGACCAGCGTCATCAACGAATATCTGGAAGACGCCTTTCCCGATACGCCGAGGCTGCGCCCATCGGATCCGCTGTCCGTCGCGCGCATGCGGCAGTGGAACAAATATATCGACGACCATGTGATGCAGGCCGTGTCGATCCATGGCTGGCACGTCGGCGCCGGGGCTGTCGCCCGCGCCTATTCCGACGAGGCGTTCGAGCGCCTCGTTGCACGTATTCCCTTGCCGCAGCAGCGCGAGAAGTGGCGCACGGCGCGCGTCGGCTTCCCGCAGGCCCAACTCGACGAATGCACGCGCCAAGTTGAATACGCGGCGGCCAAGGTCGAACGGGCCCTGGCGGACGGACCATGGCTGCTGGGCGACTGCTACAGCCTCGCCGATATCAACTTCTTCGCCTATTGCGGCAGCGCGCTGCAGAGCATGTTCCCCGCGATCGGCAATCGCGCAAACTGCCCGCGTCTGCTGGACTGGATCGATCGGATGAAGGCGCGCCCGGGCGTTGCGCGGGCCCTGGAGACCAAGGCGCCGGAATAGGGCCACGGCGTGGTTGCCGGTGCGGGCGGGCATAGAATCTTCGGATCCTGGGTGGGATCGTAGTGGCAGGCCGCATTGTCCATAATGTCGCCGGGGTGCTCGCCGCCCATGACATCGCAGGCATTGATCGCGGCGTTGGAGACCAGGTCCTGCTGCCCCTCGGTCAAGGGGGCGCCGCCAAGATCGCGCTCCACGACGATGTTCCTATAGAAATTATTGGTCGCCCATCGATTGAAATAGATGGTCGGCAGTGTGGCGATGATGCCGTCGTAGTCGCCAGGATATTTCTGCGCCAGCTTGTAGCCGTGGCGGCCGCCCGTGGAGGCGCCTTCCACCGTCACAACCAGGGCCGCCACGAGCTGCTGGCCCTTGAATACGTTCACAAAGCTCTTCCCGAAATATTGGCCAGGCGCCGCGCTCGGAGTTCGAACCTATTTCGTCGACGGCGTGCGCTTCCAATGCCCGTCCAGGAAGCGCCGGGTCTCGCGGGCACGATCCTCGGCCTCCGGCCCGGCCATGAACGCCACGTGAGTGGCCGCCTCCAGGACATGCAGTTCCGCCAACACGCCGGCCTGACGCAGGGCGCGATGCATGCGCACCGTATTGGACAGGAACAGATCTCGAGTGCCGCTCTGCAGGAAGGTCGGCGGAAAGCCCTTGCTGAAGTCGCCGAACAGCGGCGAGACGTAAGGCTCGGTCAGGTCGTGCCCGCCTGCATAGAGGAGGTTCGCCGGCATCAGTCGGCTCGACAGCGCCGTATCGACGCCAAGCAGCGTGCTGAAGGTGTCGCCAGATTCGGTCAGGTCGAGTTCGGGCGTCAGCAGCATCGCCGCCGCCGGCAGGGGCAAGCCCTGGTCCCGCGCCATAAGGATGGTGGCCGCCGCCAGGTTGCCGCCGGCCGAAGGCCCGCCGATGATGATTTTGTCCGCGGAGCGTTCCCGTAGGAGGGTGCGATAGGCCGCCACGCCGTCCTCGACTCCGGCAGGATAGGGGTGGTCCGGCGGCATCCGGTGCGCGCGGGGCCTGCCGGACCTGGTCCGCATCGTCATGCGAAGCGTGTTGGCGATCGCCCCGGAGACATGAAGCGACGCCCGCGGCCTATCGGTCGTCAGCGAGTGCGAAATTTGCAGATATTTGATTGCTGGAAACAATCACTCAGCAATCACGCCCATCGCACTCGAATACTACCCATTCTCGGCCTCTTGGCGAATGATCTCCGCGAGCGCGTGCGGCCGTGTATTCATGACCTGATGCCCGGCGTCGATCCGGACCCGCCGCTGGACCTTCAACCGATCGGCAAACGTCTCCTGCCAGGAGGCCGGCAAGCACATATCCTGAAGGCAGATCACGTAAGATGCGGGGACTTCGCCTAGATGGTCGTAGCGCCAGTCCGATTGGGCGTAGGTTCTTGGCGGCCATCTGTCCTTGCCAAGCTTCGCCAAGAAAGCGTTGCTCTGGGCCGGACCCATGTCATTGCAGAACATGAGCGGATATCCGGCGGCGCCGGTCGCTTTCGCGGGGTCGAACGGCCAGCCGACTTCATCTGGATGACTGCCGTGGGGTTCGCGGCCCATCATCTGCTGTATGGTCTGCCCAACGAGCGGACACGAGCAAGTCACGTACACTAGGCGTCGGAACAGATTCGGCCTGAGTTCCGCCATCCAGGGCAAAGCCTGTCCGGCTTGTGAGTGGCCGACCAAGATGACGTCCATCACCCCCGCCGCTTCAATGTCGGCGACCAACTCGCGAGCGACGTCGTCCATCGTGAGGTCGTCGGTGTTGCGATCGCGCTTGGCGCCGCAGCCCGGAGCGTCGAGAGCGAGGACGCGACACGCCCCGCCGGTCTGGAGCTCGAGAGCCGCAATGGTCTCCTCCCAGACCCAGCCGCCCTGGCCTCCGCCATGGACGAAGGCGAAGTCGAACTGTTGGCCCATGGGGTCAAGTCTCCATGATTTGGTGGTGGTAATCGAGAACGCGTTTGAACGCCATCAGGCCGAGACGCTGCGCCGCCACGGAGAAACCAATCCCGACGAACCGCTGAGCCATCCGCCCCGTGAGTTGGTAGCATACAACCTCACGGGTGACGATTTGTGGGGCGACAGCCGTGCCTTGCCCAGTGGAATTCAGGACGCTCCGAACGGTGCTCCAGATTCAAAAGTGTAGAGCCTGATTCAGGCTTCGGAACGAAGCCATCAGGTTCTAGCGTTCACCATTTGTGCGCATAGCGCGGTTTCCTGCTCGTTCGATGGCGTCACCCTATTGTCAGGCGGCGCACTTGACACCATCACTGACTAAATATTTAGTTTGTCAAATCATGCCCCAAGCCGCTCGCAACGCCAGCCGCGACACCCCGGAACTGCGCCGGGCTCGGATTGTGGGTGAGGCGGTTTGTATGATCGGCCAGAAAGGCTGCTACGGCTTCCGAATCCAGGAGCTTCACGGAATGGGATCGCGCCCTGGCGATCCATCTGCCGGCGTTCCATTCGGCAGGCGCCGGACCGGCGCCAAAGACGTGACGGCCGTCCCCTAATCGCATCGATAAGAAGCAAGGAAACCCCCATGAATCGAACAGCAAAAAGGGTCGCACTGGCCCTCGTGCTGCTTATCGGCTCCGTAGCGGCTGTTTACGGCGCCTTGGGGCGCCCCACGCCGGCGCGCGCTCAGCCCGCCGCGTCCGCGGAGAACCGGGGCGGTTCTGACGCCGCGACGGCGCAAGCCAGCGCCGGCAAGATCGAGGTCTCCGACCTTGCCAGCCTCTGCCAGCCTGCCGCTGTGCAGGCCATCGCCTCGCAGTTGGGCGTCACGGTGACGGTGCAGCAATTGCCCCAAGTCGAGCAACCCGGACCGTTCTTCGCAGGCGGGACGAAGTTCACGCCGGCGACCGCGAATTTGCCCGCCCATTGCCAGGTCACCGGCAGCTTCGTGACCAACCCCAAGACCGGCAAAACCGCCAATTTCCTTGCGACCTTCCCCGCCGCCTGGAACCAAAAATACCTCCAACTCGGCTGCGGCGGCCACTGCGGCACGTTCGCGGTGAGCGATGCGGCCTCGCCGACGATCACGATCACCAACCAGGGCAAGCCCGGCGACAGCATCGCCAAGGGCTACGCCTCCTTCGCCACCGATGAAGGCCATGCCGGGTTCACGCAGGGTCACTGGGCCGTCAAGGGCCCGGGCCAGATCGATCAGGATGCGCTCGACGACTACCTGTATCGCGCGGACAAGGTGCTCGCGCGCATGGGCAAGGCGTTCACTACCGCCTTCTATGCCCAGGCGACAGGAACGAGCAGGCCGATCCGCTATTCCTACTTCTGCGGATGTTCAGGCGGAGGGCGCGATGCGCTGGTCGCCGCCTCCTATTTCCCGGAGGAGTTCAACGGCATCGTCGCAGGATCGGCCTACGCCAATCTTGCCGACCTGGCTTTCCTGAGCACCGGCGCCTCGCTGGCCACCATCCGCTCCGAGGATGCAAAGCTTTCGCCCGCGCTCATCGCGCAGATCGATCCCATCGTGAAGGCCAAGTGCGACGCCGCCGACGGCGTCAAGGACGGCCTGATCCAGAACCCGATGGCCTGCAATTTCCGGCCGGAAAAGGATCTGCCGCGCTGCGCCGACGACAAGCCCGGCGAGCACTGTTTCACCAAGGCGCAGATCGAGACCGTCAGCACGATCCTGACCGCGGTCACCGACCATCAGGGCAGGATCGTCCAGCCGGGCTATGCGGTCAGCGAAGTACAGTCAGCCCTGCTGATGCCGCCCCACGACGCCGGCCAACCCAATCCGTGGCCCGACACCGGCAATCCCGCGACGGGCAACTCGGGAGGGATGGCGCTGCTGGGGGACTCGGTGATCCGGATCTTTGCGCACCACAACGATCCCGACTTCCATACGTCATCGGTGATCTCGTTCGGCTCCGGCGGGTCGGGCAAGGTGACTGGCTATCGGGTCATCGTCCCGGCGTCGGAGGTGGCCAAGACGAACACAGTGTTGCGCATGGGCGTCGGCGACATTCCTCAAAACGCTGCGAAACTGATCGAACTTGATCACAAGCTGCTAATCTGGACCAATCTCAGCGACCAGCTTTTGACCCCCTATATGTCGGTCAATTACTATAAGCGATTGGCCGAGACCTACGGCGGCTATAGTAAGCTGCAGAAAAACGTCCGGCTTTTCGGACTTCCGGGGACCGCCCACTGTAGCGGCGGCAGTTTGGGCGAGGGCCCGGGGAGCTTTGACGCGCTGAGCGCGATCGAGGATTGGGTCGAGAAGGGCCAAGCGCCCGACAGCCTGCCGGCCACGCTCTATGAAGCCAACCGGTTCGGGGTCAATTTCAACAAGCCGATGGGGCGGACCATGCCGCTCTGCAAATTCCCCGAGATGGCGCGCTACAGCGGGCGTGGCGACGTCAAGGATGGCGCCAACTGGAGCTGCCCGGCCCATGACCGTCGGATGCTCAAGATCGGTGAAAGCGGCCGGCAGGCCGGCGTGATCGAATAGGGGCGATCCGAACAGCGCTCCAAGCGCGGGCGAGGACACAGCGAGCAAGACCAGCAGCCGCTTGGTCACAAAGTGAGGGACACAAACGCTATGAACAGGTTGCGCTACCCCTTCGCCACACCGAAGCCAGCGATGCTGGCCGCCATGCTGCTCTGCCTGGCGCCGGCTCCGGCGTCGGCGGCCACCCCGGCGGGCGATCATCTTGAACCCGGCCTGCAGGGCCAGTCCATGCCGGCGGACCATCCGGGCGGCATTCTCGCGCAGCCCTACTCCAAGGGCGTACGCGTCATCGGCCACGATCCGATCCGCGCCCGCGATTCAAACGTGCAGCTGACCTGGATCGACCACTGCGCCTATGTGTCGAGCACCGGCGGCCCGTTCCCAATCATTGGCGCGGCCAAGGGTGATCCGCAACTCACCGGCGTCGCGGTGATCGACGTGAGCGATCCTCGTCACCCCAGTACGGTGAAACTGTTGCGCGACAACGGCTCCATCGCCGCACTGGAGACCATGCACGCCGTCGCCGCGCCCGACCGCAAGGTGCTTGCCGCCGGCGCCTACGGCAATGGCGAGGCAGGCCCGTCGCCGAACGACAAGCCCGCATGGCTCGACCTCTACGATGTCTCAGACTGCGCCAACCCGAAGCTGATGTCCGAGGTCACATGGCCGCAGAATTCTCACGCTCTGAGGGTCTCCCCGAACGGCCGGCGCGTCTATGGCACTACCCTCTCGCCCTTCACGGGACGTGGTGGTCTCCAGGTGATGGACATAACCGACATGGCGCACCCGCGCTTCATCGGCAGGCTCGAGGGGACGAGACCCGACGGAACCACCTTCGAGTTCGCGCCCCACGAGGTCACGATCAGCCCGGACGAACGACGGGTCTATGCCGGCGTGATCGCCTCCACCGGGGGGGATCTCAATCAGGGTGTGCCGCTCATCCCGCCGAATCGCCAGGAACTCGGCCCCGATGGCGGCGGCATCTATATCTTCGACAACAGCGACATCGTTGATGGCCGCCCCAATCCGACACTGCGGCTGATCGGTACGATCCCGCATGGCGGTTGGCATTCCGTCATGCCGGCCAACATCGGCGGCGTCCCCTATCTGGTGGGCGGCTCCGAACTGACCGCCTGCCCGGGCACCTGGCCGCGGATAAGCAACATCGCCGATGAGAGCAAACCCTTCATCGCGGGTGAATTCCGGCTGGCGATGAACCATCCCGAAAACTGCCCGCCGATGAGCGCCGCCGAGAAGGCGAGCGGCGGAATCGTGCCCGATCCCGGCACGGCGGCGCTCCATTTCAATGACGTCGACAGCGCGACCCACACCCGGCTCGGCCTGTTCAACTTCCTGTGGGCCGGGCTGCGGATCGTCGATCTGAAGGATCCCGCCAAGCCTGTCGAAGTGGCCTATTTCAAACCAGGCGACGCCTGTGGGGGCCATGTCCGCTATCTTCCCGAGACCGGTCAGATCTGGCTCAGCTGCGGCCAGAGCGGCTTCTATGTGCTCGCGCTCAAGCCGGCGCTGCGGGCTGAGCTCGGGCTGCCGCCGGTTCGGCCCGCGGGGGCGGGAGCCTTGAACTGACAGTCACCGCGGCGACGCGTCGAATTCGTTCTCTGATGGAGTCTGTCGTGATCCCAAAAAACCGTTGTGCGGCGCCCTGCTCGCCTCGCTTTTGGGCGTTGGCGCGCCGTCCTCGGCGCAACAGGCGCAGCCTGCGATGGCCGTACCCCCCTCGACCACCCACGCGATCGCCACGCCGGCTCAGCCGGATGCGATCCCGCTCCTGGCCGCGCCGAGCGGAGCCGCCCCGGGCGAGGAGTGGGAGCAGGGTCCGGTTGGCGGGCGCAGCGTGCGCAATGTCACCGACCCGACCCTTACGCCGGTCTTGCCCGATCCGGCCAAGGCCACCGGCGTCGCAGTGATTGTCGCGCCCGGCGGCGCTTTCTACACACTGACGATGGACGACGAGGGCTTTGGCGTTGCGCATTGGCTTGCCGACCACGGGGGGGCCGCCTTCGTGCTCAAATACCGTCTGGAAGCGACGCCGCTCGACTATGCTGACTATAAGAGCGTGCTCCACAAGCGTCTGATCGACGCCGTTCAAGGCACGGCCAAGCTTGAAACGCCCGCCCTGGCGCTGGAGGACGCCAAGGCCGCCGTGCGGTTGGTGCGCGCGCGGGCGGCGAGTTGGGGCGTTGATCCCGCCCGTGTCGGCTTCATCGGCTTTTCCGCCGGCGCCATGACCGCCCTCAGCATCGGGCTGAGCGACGACAAGGCCGCCCGTCCGGACTTCATCGCGCCCATCTATGGGCCGATGGTCGCGCGCTCGGCGCCCGCCGACGCTCCGCCGATGTTCCTGGCGATCGCCCTGGACGATCCGATTTTCGCCAGGGGCAGGGACCTGGGCCTGATCGACTCCTGGCGTGCAGCCGGACGCCCGATCGAGGTTCACCTCTATGAGCGCGGCGGTCACGGTTTCGCCGCCGGCAAATCCGCCGCCACCAAGCTGTGGATAGAGGAGTTCTATGCCTGGATGCAGGATCGCCACCTGCTGGCGGTCACCCGCTAAGATCGAGGCGACCGCCCTGTAACACAGCCAACGGCAACCCCGGCCAAGGCCCGTCGGAGGCAACGAAGCATGGGTGTGAATGGATCGCCCAGAACGCCCTTTTTTGAGACTTGGAGATCCCCGCGGCGCCCCGTCGCCGCCCAGGTTCAAACCGCGCGATACTTGAAGTCCGACATCCGAATGCGTCCTTCGCCACAGCTGTACACAGCCGGCTTCAGGCTCAGAAAGCCGCCGAACACATTGTGATGCATGCCTGACACTTCCATTTGCCAGGGATGCTGGGTCCAGGTCGTTCTGTCGTGCGAATAGAAGAAGGTGACGACGTTGCGGTCATTTCTGAGCTTGATCCCGACGCGGCTGGTCGGCATGTCCGCGCGCATCCAGCCCTGTTCCTGACCATAGTTGAAGGTCCGCATCTGGGTTGATGTGAAGCCTACGCCGACAAACATCCGCTCGTTGTAATACAACAGCAGGCCGCCTTCGCCGCCATCCACTATGTCGAGCGTGACCGTCGCCTCATAGCCGAGATCACCGGCGATAAAGGTCAACGGCGAGCAGTCGACCGGCGAGGTTCCCTTGCCGCCCACCGTCATCGAACCCTTCTCGAACCGCACCCGCTCCATTTCATGGGGACCCGGATTGTGGAAGCTCCATTGCACGCCGAATTTGTCGCGGGTGAAATCATCCGACAGGGCGAGGCCCGATGGCCCGACCTTGCCCTTGGCCGGTTTGGGCAGGATCGAGGACAGATCCCCTCCCCTAGCTCGGAACCAGCCGTCCGGCGTCCATTCGATCGGCTCAAGCAGGGTCTGGCGCCCCAGGGTTCGAAAGCCATTCTCATAGCCGTGGTAGACCATCCACCAATCGCCGCCGGGGCCTTCGACCAGGCTTGCGTGCCCCCTGGACCACCACCGCTCATCGGCGCTTCGCGTTCGAACGATCGGGTTGTGCGGGCAATGCTCCCAAGGGCCGTGGATCGACCTGGAACGTGCGGCGATCACCATGTGGCTGGTCGGCGGACCCGAGGTCCCGCCCACGGCGGCGATCAGGTAGAACCATTCGCCGCGCCGGAGCAGTTTCGGGCCTTCCGGTGCGAACATCTCGACAACCCAATCCTGGGGATATCGCCAGGGGGCGTAGGCCATTTCGAGCGCGCCGTCGGTTGCCAGCCCGTCATCGGTCAGCCTTACGCGCCGGACGCCATTCACGAACAGGTATCGCCCGCCGTCTTCGCCCACGGCGTGGCCGGGGTCGATGCAGCCGGACAGTTTCAAGTCGATCGGATCGCTCCACGGGCCTTTTATGTCATCGGCCCAGATGACGAAGACTGTCTGCCCTCCCTCCGGGTTGGCGGGGATATAGATGAAGTAGCGCCCATTGTGCTTGACCAGGTCCATGGCCCAGACGCTGCCGATGGGTTTGGTGAGCGCAGGACCGATCGGCGCCCAGTTCACCAAATCGCCGGAATGCCAGATGACCGCGCCTGGATAGGCGGTGAACGACGAAAACGTCATGTAGTAGTCTTCGCCGTCTTTCAGGATGGTGGGATCCGGATGATCCCCTGAGACGATGGGATTCAGGAAGAAGCCGTCGCCCAGATCGGCCTTCCGCTGTCCTTCGATCCCGGCGCCCCACTTCGGCGCGTTCGCTTTTTTCCGGGTGACGCAGGTCGTGGCGGTTTGCGCCGCACCTGGCGCAACCAGAGAGCCTGCCACCAGCGCTTTGAAAGCAGCTCGTCTAGTCGAGGTCATATTCAAAACTTTCGGATGTCGGATAGAAGGTCGTATCGGGGCGCTTGTTCACGACGACGGCGGCCGCCGCTCACGCTGATTGATACCGCTATCATTACTGCGCGGAAAATCATTGGCAAGGCTTTGCGCCCGCCGTGATCGTCACTCGGCGTCCAAGATCGGCGTCATCAATTCGGCGATCGAGACGTTTCGCAGACATCGGCCTTCGCCTGACGGCGACCCCACAGTCGCCCGAGGTAGCTCACGCTATCCCGCGCGGGCGCGGCGCCACCCTATTGGAAGCGCAGCGTCACCGGACCGAGAAGACCGCCAGGTCGCGGAACGAAGGACTTGGCCGACTGAAGGCCCGGCGGCGCATTCGGGAAGACCGGCGGGCGTCGGCCGGTTGAATTTGTGAGGGTGTTCACCACCGTGATTTCAACCAGATTCTCGCCAGGACGCACCCTGTCGGCGATGTCGACCGCATAGGGGGCCATCAGCAAAGCCGGCGCGTCCACATCATTGATCCTGACTTCGGCGACGTCTCTGACCACGCCGAGATCAAGCCAGACGTGACCCGCTTTTTTCAGCGCATCGGCGGGGATGCTGATGTGGATCGTGTAAGTCCCGCGCCCCGAGAAGCCCTTGAGCTGCTCGTCCTTGGCCCAGTCGATCAGTTGCGGAAGCGTTCGCGAGACGCTGACCTCGCTCCCGTCCGCGCCGCGCCCCACGGCGCGGAATTCCCAGGGGCCGCTCGGCGGCGTCGGCGGCGCGGCGGCCGGGGGTTGAGACGGTGACGCGGCCATCGGGCCATGATGATCCGCCGGATCGAACACCAGCAGCGCCGACCCGTGGGCGGGAAGCGAAAGGGTGATCCGCTTGCCGGTCCCGCCCACCTGGAAGTCGCCGTACGGAGCGGTCGTCCCCGTCCAGGGATCCCAAAGCTCGGGCGATCCGGACGCCGAGACCTCCGCCTCAACCCGAACCGGATCGGACTGCGGGTTGTTGAAGAAGAAGGCGTCGAGCGCGCCGAGCTTTTTCTCGATGAACGGCAGGGCTGATCCGTCGAGGAACCTCACATTCGGCGGCGTGAGCGCATCTAACGCGGCAATCATCTCGTCGTCGGTCGCGACGTGTCGGGCCCGCGGCGAAGTCTCGGCCGCGGCCACCGCGTCGCGCACCTTTCGGCTCTCGGCGGCGCTGTTCTTGAAACCCTCGCCCTCGGCCGGCAGTCGTCCGACGAAGACGACGGCGACGCCGCTGCGCGCCGCCTTGGCAAGGACAGCCGCGACGGCGGAATCGAGCCAGGCGCTGTCGTCGATCACGATCGCGCGGAAACGGGCGCCGCCGACCGTCACCAGTTCACCGCCCTCGATCCGGCCCGTCGTCACGGCGTCGAAGTTGATGTGATCGAAGCCGTATCCGCCCTTGACCAGGGCCTTGATGACCGGCGGGTCGTCGCCCCTTGTACTGTCGTAGCCGATCGCGGTGTTGTCGTAGCCCAGGCGGGTGTTCAGCACCGCGACCGGGTTCACCGTCGTGCCGGTCTGGGAGATGTATTGCAGCCGGGTGATGTAGGCGTTGATCCGAGGGATGTAGGGCCAGAAGGTGTTCCGGCTGTTCATGAAGGCGCCGAAGCTGGTCGCGGTTCCGGTATTGAACGGGCTCCATCCCGGAAAGGGACGATCGTCATAGGCGTAGGGGAAGCCGTGATAGACGATCTGGTTCACGCCGGTGATGATGAGCTTGTCGGTGGTCTGCTTGAGGGTCTCCGGCGTGGTCGCATAGGGATCGCCGCCGTTGTCGAAGCTCTCGGCGGACACGATCTTGCGCCCGTAGATGTCGCCGGCCGAAGACGCGACCTTCATGAAGTCAAACAGCCCGCCGTATCCGAGCGTCTCGGTCTCGGGAATCGAGGCCAGGGCGTAGGTGTGCAACAGGTCCGTCGGTGAAACGTGAGCCTGGAGCCGCGTCAGAAGATGCCGCCGCGCGCCCCAGTCGGCGAACGACTGATAGAACCGCTCGGTGAGCAGTTCCGAGACCGTCCTCCAGTAGTCGCGCCGGATCTTCGGCCCCGCATCGCCCGCGTCATACAGGGGCATGCCGGTCATGGGGTTGTAGGCGTTGACGTAGGCGGTCTGGATGATCAGCGGCAGATAGGGGACGAGGCTGTAGCCACGGCGCTTCTGGAACTCGCTTGGAAAGTCCTCGCTCCAATAGAGGTCCGCCGGAATCTCGATGTTGTCGCAGAAGATGGCTCTGAGGCCATTGCCGAACCGGTCCGACAGAACGCTCGTCAGAGGGTCTCCGAGCTGCTTCGCATAGGCGTCGAACGCCGCCTTGTTGAGGTGATCGAGGATCAGCTCGGGTCCGGGCCACGCTCCGCCCATCACCTGGTCGCTCATCGCAATCTGCCGGAAGGCGAAGATCCGCCATTCGCCCGGCGGGACCTGCCAGTCCAGCGTCCCGTCGGCTTGCATCCGACCGGTCAGATCGACTCTCGACGTGAGGTCGATCCGGCCGCTTGCCTTGACGGCCGTCGCCCCGGCGAGCGTCGGGGCGGCCAAGGCTTCGGTCTGCGGAGGCTGGGTGCGGAAGGCGAGGACCGCCACCAGCTTCGCGCGCGCCTTCAACCGATCGTCCCATCCGGGCGGATTCGGCAGGATGGGATCGCCCAGCGTGGTGTGCACAAATCCGCCGACGGGTGAGGACTGCACCTGTGGCAAGGCGAGCTTCTGGTGAACGTGCTCGCCGCCCTTGGCGGCGACGTCCGCATAGACCAGTTTTGTGCCCGCGAACTCGGGGGTGATGGCCTCCCCCCCGCCGAACGGCCAGCCAGACGCGAAGGTCAGATCCATCCACATGCCGCGGCCGCGCGCCTCGTCCACGGCGGCGCGCACATGGCCGAAGAAGCCGGCTGTGCCGAAGCTGAAGACATGACTCCTGCGCTCCGGAGTCAGCGGCCCCATATTGGCGAACATGGCCTGGATCTCGGCGCCGCCGAATCCCGCCGCATCGAGTTCCGCCACCTCCCGGCGCAGTTCCGCATCCCCCACATCGTCGCCGGGCCACCACCAGCGCACCATCGGCCGGTAGGCCTTGGGCGGGTGCTGGAACTGTTTCCGCACCGCGCCCGAACGGGGCGACGGCGCCTCCTCCGCCTTGGCGAAACCGGCCGCAAGAAGAGTGACGGACGCCAGAAGGCCGCAACCCAACGCGCTCGCCCTGCGGATCCCTGGCCTGCGGATCATTGGCATGTCGTCTAGTTCCGCGCCGGCGCCGCGTCCGCACTCGTCGCCCAATGATGCGCCTTCAGCCAAGCCTCGAAGACGATCGGCCAGTTATCCGTGGCCTTGCCCTGCTTGAGCAAGCCGAAGCCATGGCCGCCGGTCTCGAAAATGTGCAGTTCGGCCGGCAGGCCCGCCGCGGTCCAGGCCGAGAAGACGGCGAGGCTTTTGGCCGGCGGCACGGTCGGGTCATCCTGGGCCGCCGCGATGAACAGGGGCGGACCATCCTTCGGGGGCGCCTTATCCTCCATCGAGCCATAGATCGGGGCGCCGAAGTTGGGGCGGTCGGCGGGCGCCGTGTCCATGATCACGCCCATGGTGGTCAGGGCGCCGGCGGAGAAGCCCATGATGCCGATGCGGTCCGGCGCAATGCCATAGACGCCGGCGTTGGCCCGCAGATAGCGAATTGCCTGGATGCCATCGGCGACGGCCAGTTTGCGCGCCGGATCCATAAAGCGTTCCTGGTCGCCGAACTGCTCCGGATGGCGCCGCACGTCGGTCGGCAGGCGGAAGCCGGACTCAACGCGCACCCGGTACTTCAGGACGAAGGCCGTGACCCCGCGGTCCGCCAGCCATTTCGCCACGTACGCACCTTCATGCCCGATCGCGAGCCCCTGGAAGCCGCCGCCCGGGCAGACGATCACGGCGGCGCCAGTCGCCTTGCCCGCCGCGGGCCGGAAGACCGTGAGAGTTGGAACGGTGACATTGAGCACGACCGGAAGCGGCGAGGGCGAGCCCGGGAAGGGGACATTCATGTGCACCTCGGCCCCGCTGGGGCGGCCATCCCAGCCGTCGGTCGGCAGCCAGACCTCGAAGCCGATATCCGAGCCGGCTTCCGGATGGATATGGCCGATGACCCGGCAGAACTCCGGCAGTCCGGAGACGGTCCCGCCGGGCATGCCGGGGAGGCCAGGGTTCACCGCGCCGTCTATCGAGGTCCCGGCCTGTTGAATCCGGGCGCTGATGATTTCGGTCCGGTCGAGCGCCAGGGCGGCGAGCTTGGCGCAGGAACTATCCGCGACGGGCGCCGGCTGAGCCGTTGCCGGCTTGCCGCCGCCGAACAGGGCGCCGGCGATGATCCCCGCGCCACCAAGCGCCACGGCCATCGCTACGACCGCCCGTTTGTCCCCGATCTTCACGCGCCATCCCCCATCTTCGCCCCTGGAGTTCGCCTGCCCGGGGTTTGTCTCGGCAGACCTGCTTTGCCATTGACGCGTCCGCGCCATACCCCCCAAATAGGGGTGATGGGGACGGTGGGCGCGGAATGGCGAACGCAGAATTCAGGACACGGCTCGTCCCAGCCATTCTGGCGGGCCCTTTCGAGTCGCCCTTGTGGAAGACATTTCTCGATTTACTGCGGCATGCGACCGGCGCGGACTATGCGACCTTGAGCTTCCGGCCGCCCGGCATGTCGCTGGAGGATTCGGTGCACCTGTTCTCCGGCGACATGCCGGAGGCTGAGGTTTTGCAGGTTTATCGCGACTATGTCTTCAGGGTGGAACCCAGATATCAGACGACGCTTGTCGACAGTAATCCCTACTCACTCGATGAGCTGATGGCGCTCAACGGCGCCTCCGACACCGATCTACATCGCAAGCTCTACGATGAGATTCTGGCTCTGAAGGGGGTCCAGGCCATCCGGCATATGCGGGTCGAGGAGGAGAGCGGCGTCGACGCCTTGCTGACGATTGCGCGCCATGGCGTGGACTTCGCAGAGCAGGACACCGCGCTTTTACGCGATATCGCGCCTGTGCTGCGCGGCGCACTACGGCTCTATGTGGCCCTGGAGCGGGAACGGTTCGCCGCCTCCATGACGGCGGAGGCCGTGCGGCGGCTCCAGTTCGGCTGGCTTACCCTCGACCAGGCCGGGCAGGTGCTGGACTGCGACGAACAGGGCGCGCTTGTCCTTTCAAACTCGAGGGTGCTGAGGCGAAGCGCGAGCGGCCGCCTGCAAGCCACCCCGATGGAGCTCGAGCGCGAGATCTTCCTGGCCTTGGACCGCGTGGTGGAAAGTCCGCAGGGCCGTCCAAGCGCGATCACCCTGCGCCGGGAACCATGGCTGGACATGCTGCTCGTCCCGGCGCGCCGCCGGTCGATCTCCGCCCGGGCGACGCCGGCCGTGATCGCCTATGTGCACGGGGACAGCTGGCGCTCGGAGGACCGATGCGAACAGCTCGGCGAGCTTTTCGCGCTTTCGCCGGGTGAGGCGCGCTTGGCGCTCGCGCTCTGCCGGGGCATGACCATGACCGAGGCGGCGGCCGACTTTGGCCTCAAGGTCGAGACCGTGCGCGGCTATTCGAAGACCATCTACGCCAAGACGGGGGCCCGCGGCCTTCCCGACCTCGTGCGGATCGTAATGCGCAGCGTGCTGGCGATCGCGCCCGACATGTGAGGTTCAACGGTCGGTGATTAGAGCACGATCACGTGCGCGAACAAGGTGAACCGCCTCGTCGCCTCGTCCATGTCCGGATCGCGACCGCCCAATCCAGACGAGCTTGGGCTCGCACGGCATGAAGGCGCCGTCAGAAATCCGCCATCGGCGGTCGGTCCTCCCCAAATGGAGATGGGTGAGCCCTTCGGTTCCATGGCAAGCAGGCTTGCTTCGAACAACAAGCGGACGATGGCCGCTCGTCTGCAAACACAGCTGGCGTAGCATCATGCCTATGCTTCGCGGCCGGCCCGAAATTCCACTTCGCGCGGCTGCACCGAGGTCGGGAATCCTGACCCCGGCCTAGGCGTTCCCAAGGCGGGGCCGGCTGCGCACGCGCGTCTTCACCATCTCCCACACCTGCGGCCCAAGATGCCGAACTATTGGAACGACCGCATCGACCTGGTGAAGCTGGTCTCCACCGGAAAGAAGGACGAACTCCTCCTCGAGCGGAAGTTGGCCGTTGGCCCGACACCGGTCGGTGTGATGAATGGCGGGAATGTCACCAGTGTTCCGGTTTCGGCGCTAATAGCCGTATAGCTCCGAGATGAAGCGCCGACGCAGCGCCAGCTCCTCGTGGCGCGCGGCGGCCGAAACGACCGGCGTATCGGCTGGCAGGTACGTCGCCAGGTCCGCGCGTTTGATCCTTTTGATCGTCGGGGTCTCGATCCGATCCGCGCCGTACCATCGCCAAACCACACGGCCAAAGCCCGAGCCCACGGGATCAAGCCAGTTGGGTGCGCCGGGATCGTCGAGCGATAGGACCACGCGAATCTTGCCGTCGGAATCCCACACAGCTTGCCGATCGTTGATGCTGCTCTTGTGGTGCACGTAGTCGCGCGTTTGATTGAGGATGTCGCCGACGTGCACGTTCCAATAGCGCGAGCGCGGCGGGTCCGCCTCGAAGATCAAGACCTCGTCGGGGGCGATCTCATAGACCGCGATCTGGTAGACGGCGATCGGGTTGGTTCCATCCTTCGCTTCCTTCTCGTCCTTGCCGGAGACGATGTGGAACCGGTTCGGGCCGCCGGTCTGTTTGAGTACGGTTTCCCGGACCCGCGCATAGGTCATGCGCGTGACTATGTATTTGACGATCTCGCCACCTAGCGCGATGCGGCGGGCAAGCTCGGCTTCGTTGGGGTACATTTCTTTCGGCGGCCCCTCGCCCACCGTCTCGATGGTCATCCGCGGCGGCCTTTCGCCCTGATAGACGAGCTGACGCACATTGAGCCAGTTGAAGCGGGATGCGGGATCGAGCCGGATCCAGTTGCCGGCCTCAGGCGTCGCGCTCACGGTGATCTCGAACCGCCCGTCGGCGGCGATTGCAAAATCGTCGAGATCCCAGTTGCCGAGCCGCTGGGGATCGGCGACGCCGACGCCGCTGAAACAGTTGAAGGCCTGGAGGTTGACCCAATTGGCGGTCTCGCGCTCGCCCGTGATCTTGTAGGTGCGCCGACCATCCAGAAAGGTGCTGCGGTAGACGAAGTCCGGGCACGGCAGGTTGTAGGTGAAGACGCCCGGCTGAAAAAACTCATGGATGAAAAAGCGCGGAAAATCGGGGCGCGGCGCCACGGCCAGCAGAAAGGCCTGGGCCTGGATTTGGGGCAGGATATAGAGCGCCTCGGCCCGGGTGCGCTGATCATGGTTGGTCAAAGGCGATGTCAGCACCAGCTGACGCACCTCCTCGATGCAGGCGTTATAGCGCGCCCAGCCCTCCGCCTCGGTGAGGGTGGCCGTTTCAAGGTCCGCGGCCGTCGGCTCCGCCGCTGGCGGGCGATAGCGCTCCCAGGGCCGCTGCGCGTCGGTCATGGTCCATCCCTCTCCAGCCGCACGTTGTTGTCTCGGATGTAGGGTTCGAAAGCCCCGTCGATGTCGGCGAAGCTCAGTCCGTAGTCGTCCAGCGAGTAGCGGTGCATGCCGTGCTGGTTGCGAGGACGTTCGGTCATATAGGCCTCTATGCGGCGACTGTATTCGGCCGTGAACGGTAGTCCGATCTCACCGCAGAGGCGCTCTATGGTTGAGACCGGATCCTGGTTGAGATCGACGAATTGAACGTCGAAGAACCGCCCCGGCCTTGCGAGTTCCGACTGGATCGCGCGCAATCGGTTCATGATCCTGTGGTAGCCGAACCGGGACTGCTTGACCGCCTCGATGTCAGTCTGATCGGTGAACAGACCCCGCATCTGCCCGACGATACTGATCAGCGAGGCGATCGAGCGGGCCGGGTCGCGGTGGATGGTGACGATGATCGCATCTGGATAGATGTCGAGCAGCTCGGGAAGGTGGAACATGTGCTCGGGCGCCTTGAGCGCCAGATCACCGGGCGGGCCGCGCAAGCTAAGATGCTGCAGGAGCATTTTGTGGAAGCGATAGGGCGCATGGAAATCGCAGGCCTCGCGATAGGCCGTATAGGTCGGCACATCGGCGATGGCGCCCCAATAGCCGCTGACCAGGGCCAGTTCGAGCCCCATCGAGCACTCTTCGAGGCGCGTCGCGCCAAACGGATGCTTGGCCATCGCTCCGGCGCTCTTGAAGCCCTGGGCCTCCAGCCATCGCTCAACCTCGTCGATGCGCGGATCGGTATCGAAGCTCGCCGCCTCAGGCGGCGGCGATGGCCGCATCAGCTCCCATAAGGTCACGCCCCGCCGGCCGGGGGCCAGCGACAGCAGATTGTGCAGCAGGGTCGTGCCGCTGCGCCCGTTGCCGGTGACGAAGATCGGCCGCCTGATTGGCGCCTTAGCCAAGTCCGGCAGGATTTTTCGGTCCTCAATGAGCCTGAGCCGCTGGAGCAAGGTGTCCGCTAGGCGCTTGGCCAGGACCTCCCGGGCTCGCGCATTCAGCCCAGCCTCCTCGTTGAGCGAGCGAACAAGCAGATCAAGCGGCTCGCGAAACGCTTCCTCGCCCCAGTCATGAAGCCCGCTCATGCGCTCGGCGTGGTCCAGCAGGGCGTTTCCGTCGAGCGTCAATTCAGACATCCGCCACTCTCCAGGTGGTTTAGGTCTGTGAACGTTAGGAACAAAAGATCAGTGACAACATGCACGCTGGGCCCATATCGGAAGGGCGATACTCTCCTTCGTCGGTCCCGCATTCATGGACACCGTCGCCGGCGCCAGACGGCTGCGCAGCATTCTCGCCCAGCCCACGCGTATCAAGGCGGTTCTCGCCGGAGGATGGCCCCGAAGCGGCATTTGGCGAGCCCCTGCACCCATACCCCAGGCGACTCGCCTACGTTCGTCGCCGGCCATTCACCTGAGCACAGCCGCTGCGACAGGCTGGTCAAGCACCTCCATCGCCGATGGCTAGCTCCGCCCCATGTCTTGCGTTTGAGGAACGCCGAAACTCGGCCTTTACATGCCGACATGCCTTCCTCGCTCGTCACTGGTCCAAACCCAATTTGACGCTCTCGCCGCCTTCGACGGCGAAGACTTGGCGAGGGCTGGCGAGCGCCAGGCCGAACAGTAAAGCCAGCAAGACGACCATACCGGCGGCTGCCGACGCGAGGCCGCCGACGGCCGGATTAGCGCCAGCCGACACCAGAAAGATTGTTCCGATCGTCGCTGTCCCCATGGCGCCGCCCAGCTGCTGCACGGCCTTGAGCAGGCCGCCAGCGATTCCCGCATGGCCTGTGTCGACCCGGGCGAGCGCGATCGGCGTTAAAGGACCGGCGATCACACCCATGCCCACGCCGGCGACGAACAGTGCGGCGAGGATCAGCGGCAACGGGTGGCCGGCGATCCAGACGGCGCTCGCAAACAGCAGAATACCCATCGCCATGGCGGCGGCGCCGATCAGCACGACCGCACCGCCAAGCTTCGGCAGCGCGCGGCGGCCGATCTGGCTGATGCCGATCATCACGCCCACGGCGAACGGCATGTGGATCAAGGCGGTCTGAAACGCCGTGTAACCGAGGCCCTTTTGCAGGGTCAGTGTCAGGACGAATAATAGCCCGTACGGCGCCGACGAATCCGGGTGCGAATGTGGCTCGTCCGATATCTCCAGCCATGGCCCACGTGTCTCCATCCCTCCGACTCCCTTGACACCTGACCGGACGGCCCGCTAGTTGTAATCAGAATAATAGTTCTAATTTAATAGACGCCGAACCGGCGGGAGGACAGCGCGATGGCGACGGCGACAGGAGCGGCAGGCGCGGCGCCGACGCGCCGCGCGGGGATCCCCCAGGGCTTGATCATCGTCACCACGGCTTTTCTGCCGATCCTCGCGATCGTCTCGCTGACTGTGGCGGTGCCGACCATCATCGATCACTTCAAGGCCGACCCGAACGCCGGCCTGAAGGCGCCGGTGATCGTCTCGGCGCCCGGCCTGACCATCGCCCTCCTGGCCATGTTCGTCGGCGTACTGGTCGACCGGTTTGGGCGGCGCCGCTTGCTGGTCGGCGCCACCGCGCTCTACGCCCTGTTCGGGGTCGCGCCGTTCTTCCTCGACGACCTGAACGCGATCATCGGCTCGCGGCTGGTGCTCGGGGTGTCCGAAGCCTTCATCCTGACCATCGTCAACACCCTGATCGCCGATTACTGGGATCATGAGGGCCGGCGGCGGTGGCTGACCTTCCAGGGCTTGGCGGGCCCCTTCTTCGCCAGCGGCGTCATCCGCCTGTCAGGCCCGCTGACGGAACTCCGGTGGAACGGAATCTTCCTCGTCTACCTGATAGCGCTGCCGATCTTCCTGGCCATGCTCGCCTGGATCTACGAGCCTTCGCGAAACGAGGCCGCGCCCGCTCCGAACCCTATGGGAGGCCCGACCTCGGCCGGCTTTCCCTGGGTCACCGTGGCCACGTTCGGCGTGGTGACCCTGTTCGCTTCGTCGCTCTACTACGTCTTCATCATCAACGGTGGCATGGCGTTCCGCGAAGTCGGCATCACCTCGCCGGACGTGCTCAGCACCCTGATCTTCTGGGCCAGCCTGTTTGTGATGGCCGGCGCCTTGATCTTCTGGCTCCTGGCCAAGCGGGCCCCGGCCTTCCAATTGGCGGTGTTCCTCGGCCTGATCGGCGCCGGGCTGGCGGGGATCGGCTTGGCTCGCGACACCCAGTCCATGTTCCTGTCGCTGGTCATCCAGCAGACGGGCGCGGGGATGGCCGTGCCGACCTTGATCGCCTGGGCTCAGAGCAAGCTGCCGTTCGAGCATCGCGGCCGCGGCATGGGTGTCTGGACCTCGGCCTTCTTCCTCGGCCAGTTCTCCAGCCCCTTTCTCGTCAATCTCGGCAAGCACGCCACCGGGACCATGCAGGGCGCCTTCGTGGTCGCCGGCGCGGCCGGCCTTGTGGGCGGGCTCGTCGCTGTCGTCTGCGCCTTTCGCCGCGCGCCCCTGACCCATCCCGTGACCGCCTAGAGCGGGTTGAGGAAAAGTGCGAAGCGGTTTTCCGCCCGCAACCCGCTCTAAATTTTTAGAATCGATCACGTTTTTTGAATTCGGATCGGTTCGATCCGAATTCAACGTGATCTAACCCAAGGAGCGTCCGCCGTGACCGACAGCCCCACCATCAAACGAGGTGTCAGCCTCTACAGCTTCCAGAACGAGACCTTCCTGGGCCGCATGTCACTGGAGGACTGCATCCGGGCCTGCGCCGAGATGGGCGCCACCGGCATCGAAGTCATCGCCGAGCAATCGTTCCACGGCTATCCCGAGCAACCCCTGGCCGAGGCCGATGTCCAGCACTGGCAGGCGCTGATGGCCAAGTATGGGACCCATCCGGTCAGCCACGACTTCATGCTCGACTACAAGCGCTACAAGGACCGGCCGATGCCGTTCGACGAACAGGTCGCCTCGGTGCGGCGGGACATCGACACGGCCGTCCGCCTGGGCGCACCCTACCTGCGGGCCCTGGTCAGCATCACCCCCGAAGTCCTGGTGGCCGCCGCGTCCTATGCCGAGGAAAACGGCGTCAAGCTGCTGCTGGAGGTGCACGCCCCGCTGCATTTCGACCATCCCTGGATCCTGCGCCACGCCGAGGCCTACGAGAAATCCGGCTCAAGCGCCTTGGGCTTCCTGCCCGACATGGGCATGTTCCTGCACCGCTACCCTCGGGTCTGGAAGGAACGCTTCGTGCGCAACGGCTGCCCCCAGGCGATCGCCGACTATATCGAGAAGGCCTATGAGGACCGCGTGCTCAGCGAGTATGTAATGCTCGAGGTGCGCAACATGGGCGGCGAAGGGCCGGCCCTGGCCATGGCCGAGACCCTGCGCCACAACGCGGCTTTCGAGCCCAGGCGCATGCTCGACTACATGCCGCGCATCCACAACATCCACGGCAAGTTCTACGACATGACCACCGATCTGGTGGAGCCGTCGATCCCCTACGACCAGATCATCAGCGTGCTCAAGCAGGGCGGCTACGCAGGCCACATCTGCTCCGAATACGAGGGCAACCGCTGGATCGAGGACGCCGAGGAGGTCGGCAGCGTCGAGCAGGTCCGCCGGCAGCAAGAGATGCTGAAGCGGCTGATCGGCGAACCAAGCCCCACCGCCCTGGCCGCCTGAACGGAGTTTCACCATGTTCGACAAACACATGATCTGCGAAGACGGCTTTGAAAACGTCGTCGAGAACGGCCAGACCATCGGCTTCGCCATCCTGGCCCGCCTGCCCTACTACCGCGGCCTCGGCCTTTCGATGGTCGAGGACGTCAGCGTCACCGTCGACGGCGAGCCGATCCCGCGCGAGCACATCCGCATCGCCCTGCGGGGCCGAAGCTGGACCCTGGACGAGATGGAGACCGAATACGGCGACCGCTGGAATTTCGGTGAGAAGGCCAAGGTGATGGCGCTCAAGCCTGGGGGCCTCGCGCCCGGCAAGCACCGCATCGAGCTCAGCGAGAGGTTGCGCGTGTCCTACCTGCCTTTCGTGCCGACGACCAAGGACGCGAAGGAACTGGTGCTCGCCTCTTGAGCCGGGACCGGGCGGGCCTCCCGGCCCGTCCGCCGCCTTCAGACCGTTCCCTGCTTGAGCATGCCCACAGCCGCGTCGCAGGCGCGGGCGGTCAGGGCCATATAGGTCAGGGACGGGTTCTGGCAGGCCGACGAGGCCATGGCCGCGCCATCGGTGACGAACAGGTTGGGCACGTCGTGCGCCTGGCTCCAGCGGTTAAGCACCGACGTCTTCGGGTCCAGGCCCATACGGGCGCCGCCCATTTCGTGGATCGAGGACCCGCCGGGGCCGGGTTGATCGAGGCCCATGACCACCTCGCCACCTGCCGCCTCCAGCATCGCCTTGGCCTGGGACTTGGCGTCGGCCAGGGCGCGCCGCTCGTTTTCGCCGTGCTCGAAGGCGATGCGCAGCACCGGCGCGCCGTGCGGATCGGTCTTGACGGGATCCAGGGTCAGCCGGTTGCTCGCCCGCGGCAGGCTCTCGGCATAGGTGACCAGCACCATGCGCCAGGGGCCGATCCGCCGCAGATCCTCCTTGAACGCCTTGCCGATCCCGGCCTGCCGCTTGCCCCGGGTCCAGGTGCTCTGCAGCGCGCCGCCCTGATAGCTGTAGCCGCGCGTGAAGCCTTCGCCGTCCTGCCGACCAAGGTTACGGAAGCGCGGAATGACGATCCCCGTCGGCCGGTTGCCGTAGGTGGTGCGCCCTTCGAAGCCCGGCATGACGGCG
>FTFU01002291.1_pt1 | contig 30291 bp, 24 predicted proteins | sample 1640511 | NCBI WGS metagenome assembly FTFU01 (sample SAMEA3914789, study PRJEB12502) | metagenome | biome: forest; material: soil | place: Canada | collected 2011-07-03 | depth 0.3 m | reverse complement strand
GCGCTCTATGTGGGTCGACGATCCAAGGCCTATTGGACCCACTACGGCTATCCGTCCGATCGGCTGTTCTTCTCGCCCCATTGCGTGGACTCCGCCTGGTTCGGGGCGCGCGCCACGTCGCAGGCGCGAAGCACCCTGCGTGGCCGGCTGGGGATCGCCCCTGATCGGCCTGTCGCCTTGTTCGCGGGCAAGCTGCTGCCGTTCAAGCGCCCGCTGGACCTGATTGCCGCTGCGGAAGCGCTGAAGCGCCGCAAGCGGGAGGTCTCAGTTCTCGTGGCCGGGGCGGGGCCCCTCGAAGGGGCGATGACGGCGGCGGCCAGGGCAGCCGGGCTGGACTACCACCCCCTCGGGTTCTGCAATCAGTCTCTCATGCCGCAAGTTTACGCCGCCGCCGATGTCCTGGTGCTTCCCTCCGATGGCGGGGAGACCTGGGGGCTCGTCGCCAACGAGGCCCTTGCCTGCGGCCGTCCCATTGTCCTGTCGCAGGATGTGGGTTCCGCGCCAGATCTGGCGGCGGACGGATCGGCGGGCCGGGTGTTCCGGACGGGCGATCCCGACGCCCTCGCCGACGCCCTCATGTCGGTCGTTGCGCAGCCGCCTTCGCAAGCCGCGATCGCGGAGAGATCCGGAGCCTACAGTTTGGCGGCGGCGGTCGACGGGATCGAAGACGCGCTCGAGCGGGTGCGTCGCCGCGGACAGGGAGGGAACCGATGATCGGGCCGCTGCTCGTTTGGCTGGGCCTGTTCGCAGCCCTGATCGTGTTCGTGGTCGGGCGGCCGCGGGAAGGTGGCAGCCTGGTTCTGGCCTATGCCCTGGGGATGGCGCTGATCCATATTCCGGGCCTGCTGCCGTTCCTGGATCCGAGTTACGTACTGGGGGCCTTTGAGACCCGGATGGGGATCCACCTGACGCTGATCGGGATGGCCGCCTTCGTGGTCGGCGCCTGGATGGCCAAGGCGAGCGATGGTCCCATCCCCCCACCGTCGCCGCCGCCGGCGGCGTTCGAGCGCTTCGGACTATGGGCGCTGGCGACCGGCGTCGTCTCCTATTTCATCGTCCTGCCCGTCGCCGCCCGGGTGCCCTCGCTCACCGCAATCGTCTCGCCGCTCGGGACGCTGCTGGTCCTGGGCCTTTGGCTCCGCCTCTACAGCGCGACGCTACACGGTGAGCCGATCAAAGTGGGTCAGACGCTGTTGGTGCTTCCGATCCTGCCGATGGCGACGCTCAGCACCGCCGGGTTCATCGGTTACGGCATATATTGGGTGATCAGTGTCGTCGCCTTCCAGTTCGTCATCGCGCAGCGCCGCCTGTGGTTCTACATTTCGGCGCCGATCGTGGTCTTCCTGGGCCTGTCCCTGTTTGTCGCCTACATGGGAGATCGGACTGGCATTCGTGATCTCGTATGGAACGAGCGCGCCAGCCTGGGCGACAGGTTGGAGCGGGTCTCGGAGATCTTCACCCACTTTCGCCCGCTGGATTTGAGCTCGCCGGACCATGTCGCCGCGCTGAATGATCGGCTAAACCAGAACTACCTCGTGGGTGCAGGGGTCGAGCAGCACGTGCAGGGGCAGTCTCCCTTCCTTCATGGGGGCACGATCCCGGTCTGGAGCTTTGTTCCGAGGGCGTTTTGGCCGGACAAGCCGGCCATCGGCGGTGGTCGCGACATCGTGTCGAACTTCACCGGCATTCCGTTCAGTGAGAACACGAGCGTCGGCGCCGGCCAGGTTCTCGAATTTTACATGAACTTTGGCGTTCCCGGCGTGATCGTCGGATTCGTGGTGCTTGGGTTTGTCCTCTTCCGCCTCGATCGCGGAATTTTGCGGGCGCTTGGTCGCGGCGATCTGGCGGCCATGGTCAAATTCGCCATGCCTGGCCTGACCTTGCTGGCGCCCGGTGGAAATCTCATGGAGATTTTGATCGCGGTCATCACCTCGATCGCCTGCGCCTACGCCCTGGGACCCGCGATCAGGGCGTTCGGTTTCGGGGGCGCATCGCCCGGCCGGGCCTCTGTCCAGACTTGGCGCGCCAGGACCGGCTGACGGTGCGCGGCCATCTCAGGGTTCTGCAAGTCGTGGCCGGCCTCGATCCGGCGCACGGCGGCCCCTCCTATTCCGTCCCGCGCCTCTGCTCGGGCCTGACGGACGCCGGCGCCGACGTCAGCCTCTTCAGCATCGGCCGAAACGGCGATCCCATTGCGCCCGAGGCGCCCGCGGGTTTTCCTGTCCTCACGTTCCCGCAGAGCTACGGGCGCACGCCATGGCTGCGGAGCCTGCGACTGTCCCGCCCACTGAGGGCGGCCCTGCGGCGCGAGGCTGCGCGGTTCGATGTCATTCACAATCACGGTATCTGGCTTGCGCCCAACATCCAGGCCCAGTGGTCGGCGCGCGAGGCGGGCGCTCCGTTCGTCTGCTCCCCGCGCGGCATGTTGAGTCGCGAGGCGCTGGCGTTTTCGAGTTGGCGCAAGCGTGTGGTCTGGCTGCTGGCGCAGGAGGCCGCCTTGCGGAACGCCGCTTGCCTGCACGCGACCAGCGAGGGCGAGTTGGCCGACATCCGCATTTGCGGCCTGAGGGCGCCCGTCGCGGTGGTGCCGAACGGCGTCGACGTGCCCGACCTCTCGCCACGGTCCGAGGGGGATGGCTCAAGAACCCTGCTGTCGCTCGGTCGATTGCACCCGAAGAAGGGCCTGGATGTCCTCCTCCAGGCTTGGTCGCGCGTCCAGGACCATCATCCGGCTTGGCGCCTGCGACTGGTCGGTCCGGCCGAGCGCGATCAGGACAAGGTGTTGCTGGCGCTCGCCTCGCAGCTTGGGCTTGAGCGCTTCTCCCTGGAGGGCCCCGTCTACGGCGCCCGCAAGACGGCGCTATATCAGCAAGCCGAGCTTTTCGTCCTTGCGACGCGCAATGAGAATTTCGGGCTCACAGTCGCCGAAGCGCTGGCGGCTGGAACGCCGGTGATCTGCAGCAAGGGCGCTCCCTGGCCGCAACTCGAGGCGAGGGGCTGCGGCTGGTGGACCGATCACGGCGCCGAGCCCCTGGCCGCCGCGCTGGACGTGGCCATGTCGTCCGCGCCGACGGAACTCGAGGCGATGGGGCGTCGCGGGCGCGAGTGGATGATCCAGCAGTACTCCTGGGCACGCGCCGCCGCGGACATGATGCAGGTCTATCGTTGGCTGAGTTCCGGCGGCGAACGACCAGGATTTGTGTGGTTGAACTGATTACGGCGCGATGCGTCTCGCCCGCCGCGAAGAGGTGGAACTGTGCCCGGTCTCGACGTCACACCATTGCTGATAACCTACAATGAAGCCCAGAACATCGGCCGGACGCTTGCCCGCCTGGCCTGGGCCCGGCGGATCGTCATCATCGACAGTGGCAGCACGGACGAAACGCTGGCGATCGCCGCGCGCCATCCACAGGTCGAGGTGGTTCATCGCGCTTTTGACAGCTTTGCAGATCAGTGCAATTTTGGGTTGAGTCTGATTCGAACCGATTGGGTCCTGTCGCTGGATGCGGATTACGAACTCAGTGAAGGGCTGGTCGAGGAGATCGCGGGCCTGACGCCCGCGGCTGGCGTGGCTGGTTATCGGGCGGCCTTTGTCTACAGGATCGAAGGGCGGCCGTTGCGAGCAACGCTCTATCCCCCGCGTGTCGTGCTCTATCAGGCCAAGGCGGGCGCCTATGTGAATGAGGGTCACGGGCATCGGCTCTCGATCGCGGGGCGGATCGAGACCCTGTGCAATGAGATCTATCACGATGATCGCAAGCCGCTGTCCCGATGGTTCGAGTCCCAGCGCCGTTACGCCGCCGCCGAGGCCCGTCACCTTCTGGGCGCGCCGACAGGGCGCTTGTCGGCCGCAGACCGTGCGCGTCGCACCGGCTGGGCTGCGCCTCTCCTGGTCCTGCCCTATGTGCTGTTCGTCAAAGGCTGTCTGCTCGATGGGCGAATCGGGTGGCTCTATGCGCTGCAACGACTGTTGGCCGAAGTCATGATCGCACTCGAGTTGCTCGATCGCAGGCCGTCGGCCGCGAACGGACAAGAGGATGCGCCGAGCGCGCCCGTGAACGCCCCCGTGAAGGCCAGCGCTGGTCGGTGATATGTTGATCCTGGGCCTTAACGCGTTTCACGCCGACTCCTCAGCGTGTCTGGTGCGCGAGGGGGTCTTGGTCGCGGCGGCGGAAGAGGAGCGTTTTCGTCGCATCAAGCATTGGGCGGGCTTTCCGTCCCAGGCCATCGCGTTCTGTCTGGCCGAGGCCGGCGTCACCTTGGCGGACATCGACCACGTCGCGGTCAATCAGGACAGCCGCGCCAACAGGCTGAGAAAGGCCGCTCATGTGCTGAGCAGCCGGCCCGATCTCGGCTTGCTGTTGGGGCGCATTCGCAATCGCCGGGCGAGGGCGGGCGTCCCGGAGCTGCTGGCCAAGGCGTTTCCCGGGTCCAGGCTGCGGGCCCGGTTCCATGCGGTCGAGCACCACCTCGCTCACCTGTCCTCCGCCTTCCACGTTTCGCCGTTCGAGGAAGCGGTCGCCGTCTCCGTCGACGGATTCGGCGACTTTGCGAGCACCGCCTGGGGTATCGGACGGGGCTCGGAACTTGCCGTGGACGGACGTGTTCACTTCCCGCATTCGCTGGGACTGTTCTACCAGGCGCTGACCCAGTATCTCGGGTTTCCGCACTACGGCGACGAATACAAGGTGATGGGACTGGCGCCGTATGGCCAGCCTCGGCACATGGACGCGATGCGCAAGATCGTCCGGCTGTCGCCGAACGGCGTCTTCAGCCTGGATCTCACCTATTTCCGGCACCATCGGGAGCGGATCGAGTTCGATTGGGCGGCCGCTTCGCCGGTTTTCGGGGATCTGTTCTCTGAGGCGCTCGTGGACCTCCTGGGGCCGCGGCGGCTCCCCAATGAGCCGTTGGAAGAACGACATCGCGACATCGCCCGCTCCGTGCAGGAGGTCTACGAGGAGGCCTTCATTCATCTGATCCGGACGCTGCAGGAGCGAAGCGGTTTGACCGACATCGCCCTGGCGGGCGGATGTGCGGCCAATTCCGTGGCCAATGGCAAGGTGCGGAGGATCACGGCGTTCCGGCGTGTCTATGTGCAGTCCGCCCCTGGGGACGCAGGCGGGGCGATCGGCGCGGCTTTGCAGGTGTGGCACAGTCTGGGCGGTCCGCGGGCCTTCGTCATGGACCATGCCCTTTGGGGGCCGGGCTATGATGACGACGCCCTGGGGAGGATTTTGCAATCCCGGGCCGATCAGCTCGCCACGGCGAACTGCCAGGTGCGCGTTGCGCCTGACGAGGGCGCCCTGAGCGCCCAGGCCGCGGCCTGCGTGGCCGACGGGCAGGTGGTGGGGTGGTTTCAGGGGCGCATGGAGTGGGGCCCGCGCGCGCTCGGCGCCCGGTCTATCGTCTGCGATCCGCGAAGGGCGGACATGAAGCAGATCCTCAACGCCAAGATCAAACGCCGTGAGAGCTTTCGCCCCTTCGCGCCATCGGTGCTCGACCGCGCCGTGGCCGACTGGTTCGAAGAGGATGACGACGTCCCGTTCATGATGCAGGTGTTCCAGATCCAGCCGGACAAGCGCGCCCTGATCCCGGCGGTGACCCACGTGGACGGCTCGGGCCGGCTGCAGACCGTGCGCCGGAGCGTCAATCCCCGTTACTACGACCTTATCCAGGCGTTCGAGGCGATCACGGGGGTGCCGATGGTTCTCAACACCTCTTTCAACGAGAACGAGCCCGTCGTCTGTCATCCGGCGGAAGCGCTGGACTGCTTCCTGAGGACCGAGATGGACGTTCTGGTTCTCGGCCGCCACATGGTCGAACGCTCGCCTACGCCGGCTGGCGGATAGTCCCTCCAGCTTTCCCGCCCCGCTCTGTTTGCGACGCCATGACGCCGCAAGCGAAGGCGAACAGCACGGCGATGGCCTCGACGCGCAGCGGATAGTCCAAGGCGGAATGGGCGAGCAGCAGCAGGATGACCACGCTCGACGAAAGGGCCACAGCGCCTCGTCCCTCCGCCGCCGGCGCTGTCCAGGCGCGCCATATGGTGCGGACCAGCCAGCCGAGGAAGGCGAGCAGCAGGATCAGGCCGGCGACGCCTGTCTCCAGCCACAGTTCGAGATAATCGTTGTGCGCATGGTTGAAATAGACGTTGGTCACCTGCGTCAGCGGCTCTGCGGACCGGTAGATGGGCTCGAAAGCCCCGACGCCCGTACCGAACGGGAGGTATTCGCCAGCGAGCTTGATGACGATGGGCCAACCCTCGAACCGCAGCTCGTTCGAACTCGCCGCGCCGCCGAACCGTTGCAGGATCGGCCCCAGCGCGAAGAGGCCGGCCCCCGCCACCCCGATCGCGATCGCCGCAAGGGTGATCATCAGCAGGGTTCGTCGCCCCACCGTGCTGGTCCTGGCGACGATCGCCAGGCTCGCGATGAGCGATGCGCCGAGAAGCGCGACGCCGGCGCGGGAGTCGATGACGGCGATGGCGACGATGGCGATCGGGAAGAACAGCGCGGCCAAGGCTTGAGGTGCGGCGACCCTTCCTTTGAGCTCGATGGTGAACATGGCCGCAAATGGAAGCAGCGAGACGATGAAGGCCGCGTGATGATTGCGGTTGGCGAAAAGGCCCACCGCCGAACCCTTGTTGGTGATCGCGTAGAAATATAGCGGACTGTCCGCCCCCCCAGACATCTGTAGAGCGCCGATCAGCAAGCTGACGAGGCCGAGGGCGATCCAGCAAGCCGTCATCATCTGCTTCTGCCGGCCGGACAGCTGCAGGGCGCCGAGGAACATTGCGGCCGGCGGCGCCAGGGCCAGGAGGCTGCGCCACGTCGCCTCGGGGTAAAGGCTGTAGGGCAGGGTGGGCCGCCCCAGGCCGGTCAGGTCCATGACCCGGGCCACCACGTCTCGCCCGGGCAGCCGGCTCCAGATCTGTGGCGGCAGCGGCGCAAGCTGCAGCAGCGGGATCATCACGACGCCAATGAGCAGGGCGAGCGGCAGACGCGCGCCCGGCGGATGGCCGCGCGTGACGATCCGGTAGATGGCGGCGAACAGGAGCGGCAGGCTCGCCAGTTCCACGGCCCCCAGCGGCAGGGCGTTGTCCTGACTGGCGCCGCCGAACAGCATCGACGTCACGAGCAACGTCAATGCGCAGGCGAAGATCGGATCCGCATCAAGGCGCACGCGCGCAAGGGCGCGGCGCAGCAGGAAGCGGGCGTCGCCCCGCGGGCCTCCGCCGAGCCTCGCATGGACGCTCGGCGCGCGCCTGAAGTCAGGAGCTTCCCTCATGACGCGTTCAGGCCTCCGGCGTCGCCCCGCTCGGCTCACGCGGACGTTTGATTGAGCCGCCGTTCGATTCAATTCAGCTGGCCGGGCGCGCCCCGCATTGCAGCGACATCTTGCTAGCCTGAGGCCTTTATATACAGGTGATCGGCGGATCGCCATGGAGGGGAAAGAAATGGCGGCGCGCAGCCGATGGTGGAGTTGCTGTTGGTGATGTGGTGACGGACTTTAACGGCATTGACGCCGGCAAGCGGCCGCGGCGGACTTACGCCGTCGGGGATATCCACGGCAGGCTGGATTTGTTGGACGCCGCCATCGAGGCGATCAGGCGCCACGCGCGGGATTGTTCCTTCAGGGTCGTCTTTCTTGGCGACTATGTCGATCGCGGTCCGGAAAGCCGCGGCGTCGTCGAACGACTGATCGAATTGCAGAAGATCTGGCCCGTGGTCTGCCTGAAGGGCAATCACGAGGATCTCATGTTGAGGGCTCTCGTCGAGCCCAACTGGGCGGCGCGATCCCGTTGGCATGAAAACGGGGGAGGCGAGACGCTGCGTTCCTATGGCGTCGGTCCTGAGGACGAGGCGGTGGGCCTCATTCCCGGTGAGCATATCCGCTGGCTTCTGTCCCTGCCCCTGACCACCGGTGATCCGCACAGAATCTATGTGCATGCCGGCCTGATGCCGAAGGTGGCCACTCACCGCCAAAAGGAGCAGGCCTGCCTCTGGATCCGAGAGGCGTTCCTGCGAGGGCGGGCCGGTGACTTCGAAGCCCACGTGGTTCATGGCCATACGCCTCTTTGGAGGGGCAAGCCTGATCCGGCGCAGCCGGAACTGCTGGCGCACCGGACAAACCTCGACACCGCCGCTTTCGCCACGGGTGTGCTTTCGACCGGCGTCTTCGACGACGACACGCCGGGCGGCCCCATAGAGATCATCCGAATTTGTGGGCGGCCGATGCCGCAACTCGTCATCGATCCGCAGGAGGACGAACCGCCCACGCCTCTGTCCGGCGGCGGCCTGGCGCTGAAACGTCTTGTTCGTCACTTCCGGGGGAGGGGCGAGCGCCCATGACGACGAGATCACGATGAATTGAGGTCGAATCATAAACCGCTCATCCCAGCATTCGCCAGGATCAGTGGAGTTTATATTGGTTCAAACCAATTTCATTACGCTCTAGATCACGATGATTTTGGATCGAACGGCCGGGCTGCCGCTGCGGCCGGCGTCAGTTTCGTACGGCGATGACGCCCTGAACCGCGCCTACGGACTGGCGGGCGTGTCGTTGCCAGTCGTCGCCGCGGCGGCCGTCACACCGGCCACGACCGCGCCCCAAAGCACGACGTAGAGCATGGGGGAGCCTACCAGATGGCCTGCGGCTGCACCGGTGGGGCCGATCCGGTCACCGGCCTTCAGCATCGCGTCTTCCGACGCGATGGCCTGACCTGCCAGGAGGGCGAGGCCCACCACGCCCGCAGCCAGATACTTGCGCATCCTCAGCACTCCTCGCTGGTCCAGCGTGTTTGCAACAGATGGATCCATTTTACACTAACTGCAATTACGAGAGATTGCAATGGCGTTACGCACGCGCATTGCGCGATCGGCCGCGGCGGCGGCCGGCCTCATCGCCGCCTTAGCGACAGGCCCCGATACCAGACGACGATGTCCGACCGCTGTTCCCCCGGATCGGGGATCAACTGCAACCAGGCTTGCGCGCAGCTATCGGCTGGAAGGCTTATCGGAGCCTGAAATCCAGTCCAAAGGCCTTGGCGGGCTCCGCGGACCGCCGCTCGGCCCAGGATGCGGCTGTCGTCGTCGCAGAGCACCGCCCAACTGAACCGATCGGCGCCGCCCTCGGTTTCCTGTAGGATCTGGCCGGACAGCACATAGTCGCCGGCGGGCGGCGCGAGCATCTGGCGAAGAAAGGGCGAAGGGGAAACCCCGTCGTATGACACGCGCAGAGCCGTTCCCTGAGCTTGGCCCGGCGCGCCGCTCATGATCAGGCTGGAACCGGCGCTCGCGGTGATCCGCCAGTCGAAGGGGGGCGCCTCATGGCCGGGATCGAACCCGCCGTTGTGGACGTACTCGCCGGGAGCGGGCGCTGAGCGCGAGAGTTCGCGGAGGGCGACGTCGGCCTGTTGGAACTTCTTCTCGCGTATGAGCCGGTGGAGATACGGGCCGAGCTCTGCTTGCGTCGGCGGCGTCGGCCCCTGAGCCAGGGCGTGCAGCATGGCGTATGCGCCGGCCTCCGAATCGGGCCGGGCGTCGGCGCCGAGGAATGTCAGGAACGACGCCCGCCAGCTCGGCGCCCCCCTCAACCGTTCGGCGAGAAGGCCGGCTGTCCGAGAGTCGCTGGCGAAAGCCCCCAGGATGATGAAGAGCTGTGGGTTGGCGGTCCGTCGCAGGATGGCGTCTGCGTTGTCGAGAGCCTCCGAGTAGCGCCCCTGCAGCGTTCGGCGCCCGAAAAGCCAAGTCTGGGCCAGGCCGTCGCGCCAGCTGCGGCTGCCGGCCAGGGTCATCAGCTGGTCGGCCCTTTCCGCCTGTCCCGCCTGATCCCAGGCCGCGCCGAGCGTGCTCAACGCCCTCACCTGCAGCGGCGACTTCTCCAAGGCTCGACGGGCAAGCTGCGCGGCGTGGGCCGGATCGCGGGCCATCAGCCGCTGCTCCGCCAGCCGGGTCAGGGCGTTGGCCGAATCTCCCCGCCAGAGTACGGCCGCCGCCGGGTGCGTGAGCGCATAGTGGTCCGCCATCGCCTGGGTGACGATCTGGCCCGCGAGCCAGATCGCCAACACCAGCAGGCCGAGCTGCACGTGGCCTCGCCAGTCAGCCGGCTTGCTCAGGCCTTGTGTTGAATCCGGCGCTGGTCGCATCCGCCATCAGCCGATTGGCGGCGCGGTCTGCCCGCTCGTCTCGCCCAGCGCTGGTGGGGACGCCGGCTCCTGGCTCTTCTCGCCGCCTTTCCGAGTCCCGTAGCGGTAGTCGTATTCGTAGCCATATCCGTATCCGTAGCCGTATCCATAGCCATAGCCCACGTCGCGCCTGTCGAACTTGGTCAACACTGCGCCGAGCAGTCGGGCGTTCGCCATGCGGAGCCGCCGGATGGCGGCCTTGGCCTGAGCGCGGCTCGTTCGGCCGGCCTCAACCGCGAGTACGACGCCCGTGGCCACCGAGGCGATCAGCGGCGCGTCCGCCAGCCCCATGACCGGCGGGGCGTCCAAGATCACCATGTCGAACTCTCCCGCCGCTGCGTTGGCCAGCTCCTGCAGTCGCGGGCTGGCAAGCAGCTCGGCGGGGCTCGGCGGCAAGGGACCGCTCAGAACCGAGAACAGATTCGGCCAGGGCGTCGGTTGAACCACCTCCTCAAGCAGGAGTGAGCCGGTCAGAACGTTGCTGACGCCCCGGTCGTTGATGGCGCTAATAGACTTGTGGAGCGACGGATTTCGCAGATCGAAGTCCATCAGCAGCGTGCGCAGACCCAGACGGGCGAAGCTCTGCGCCAGGGCGATGGAACTGGTGGATTTTCCTTCCTCCGGCCTGGCGCTGGTGATCGTCAATATGCGGGGCGCGCCCTCCCTCGTGGAGAACTGAAGCGCGCCGCGGATCGAATAATAGGCTTCTGAGAACGCGGAGCGTGGATCCGCCAGCGCTTCGCTCGGCTGCACGCCCTTTTCCAACAGGGGCACCGTGCCGAGCAGAGGCAGGCCGACCTTCGCCTCGACGTCGCCGGGCTTGCGGATGGCCTGATCCATCGTCTCCAGCAGGAAGGCAAGCACGATGCCCAACGCGATCCCCGACGCGCCGCCGAGGGACAGATTGTGCATCGGGCGCGGCCTGGACGGGCCGCCGGGTGGTTCGGCGCGATCGACGATCGAGATGTTGTTGGTGGTGATGCCGCCGGCGACCCCGATCTCCTTGTAGCGCTGCAGCAGGCCTTCATAGAGCGTCCGGTTGGTGTCCACCTCGCGCTGCAGGATATTGTATTGGATTTCCCGGTTGCGGGTATCCAGCACCGAGCCCTTCAGCTCGGTGACCTTGGCCTGAAGCGCATTCTCCTGCCGGAGCGCGGTGTCGTACCGGGTCCTGAGCGACGCCCTGATCGTATTGGCTGCCGACTTGAGCTGACGATCGACCTCGTCGATCCTGCTCTTCAACTGGCGCATGTCGGGGTAGTCAGGCTTGTAGGTCTGCAGCTGATCCTCGTACTCTCCCTGCAGCTTCGCGAGTTCCTGCCGCAGGGATTGCACGGTCGGGTCCGACAGGATTTCCGGCGCTTCGATGCCGGCGTTCTGGGCCGAGCGCCACAGCTCTTCGGTCCGGATTCTGTCGGCCTGCGCCGAGGTCAGCGCCGCGTCGAACTGTCCGAGGTTGGTGGCGACCAGCGACTGCGGAGGCGTTGGGTCCTTACCCTGGGGGGCCTCGGCGACCTTGATGATCTGTTGCTGCGTGGCGTAGGCGACGAGCTGACGTTCAGAGTCCTCGAGCTTGGCCTTGAGTTGGGCGATCTGCTGTTCGAGGAAGTTGCGCGCATAGGCCGACGCCTCGAACCGTCGCTGCAGGTTGGCGTTGATGAAGTTCTCGGCGAATGCGTTGGCGATCTGCGCGGACAGCTGGGCGTTCGGACTGTCGAAGGTCAGGTTCACCAGCCTCGAGTCGCGAACGGGGAATATGCCCAACCCGCCTTCCAGCAGGCCGACCGCCGTTCGTTCCTGAGCTGCGACGGCGGCGGGCGTGTTCGGCTGGGACCGGTTGGACGGCCGCGCGCTCATGGTCCTTATGAAGCTGGCGTCGGTTCCGAAACCGAGCGACTGGGACACGCGCTCTGCCAGCGAACGGCTCTTCAAGAGGCCGTACTGGGTCTGGAAGAACTCCGCGTCGCGCGCCATCGCCTGCACGGGCTCGATATCCTGCAGTCCGATCGCCCTGTTGGAGGTTTCGCGGTCGATCTTCAAAGTGACCGTCGCCGTGTAGACCGGACGGGTCAGCATCGTGATGGCGAATCCGCCGGCGAGACCCAGCGCGAGGCATGCGATCACGATCCACTTGTGCTTATAAAGCACGAGCAAGTATTCGAAGATGTTGACCTTGCGTTCCAGCTCCAGGTCGCCGACCGGCGGATAATCGTCCCACAACGCCAAGGCTCGGCCTTGCGCTGGCGCTGGCGCACCGGACCGACCCGCCTCGATCGCATTTCGGGAGGGTAGAATTCCCGGACCTTCGCCGTCACTCACCATGGTATGTAATACCCATCCTGCGCCATCTCGGGTTCGCCGAGACGAGCTAGGCGACGACCGCCAGCAAGCTGAACAGCGGCAGCGTCTTCAACATGTCCTGCCAGACGGACTTGCCCACGGAACTGTCCACGACCACGACGTCATCGCCCAGAATCTCCGGGTCAGGCGCCTTGCCTTCGCTGATGGCGGCGTAGTCGGAGATCGCCGCACTGCGCCGGCCATCGACCACGCGAATGATCGCCACCTTGTGCAGGTCGGCGGTGTCGGACATCCCGCCGCCCATCGCGACCGCCTGCATGAGCGTGGTCCGCCCTCGCATCGCGAAGACGCCCGGGCTCTTCACGCCGCCATCGACCGTCACCTTCTGGCTCGCGGAATCGACGACGGTGACCGAGACCTGTGGAGACTGAAGGTATCGCTCCCCGAGCCGGGCGGCGATGACCTGGGACAATTGTTCGGCCGTCTTACCCGCGGCCTTCACCGGCCCGAGCAGCGGCAGCACAAGTTGGCCGCTGGCGTCCACCTGGACTCCATCCAGCGACAGATCCTTGACCGCGAATACGCGGAGGTTGAGCTTGTCGAGCGGGCCGATGATATAGTCTCCGGTCGCGTCGAAGGACTTTGACGCCGGCGCCTGGAGCGCTTCGCCGCCGCCCCGGCTGGTTCCGCATCCAGCGGTCGCCAAGGCCAGGACCATCGCCAGCATGACGACGAGCGGGGAGGGAGCAAATCCGCTGTGCTGCGCCGCCGCCCGTTCTCGCCCGCACATCAAACCACCTCGCGCCCAATTGCAGGATGCGGTCGCCCAACCGGGACCCCACGCAAACGAATCGAAGTTCGCGCGCCACCGAGGGGCGGACGCAGGCGGTGAGCTTCCAGGCCGCTCGCATCTAGTCGCCCCAGGGTTGACGACGCTCACATATCTAGCCGAGCGCGGTGACGCGGTCCAGGGCGGATCGCATGGCGTGCGACCGTCGGCGCGGGCCGCCCCGTACATCCTGGCGCGCGATCGTGTATGCTCGCGCTGGTTTCAGGGCGCGGGACGCATATGGCCCTTTCGACAGTCGTGGCGGCATTGATCGTTCTTGGCGCATGCCTCGCGGTGTTCGGCGCCCTCAGTCGACTTTGGGCGTGCAATCCTGGCCAGGCCGTCTTCGTCTCCCGGCCGATGGCCACGGATTTCGCCTATTGGGCGATAGGATTGCTCTACACCGGCTTGGCGCCCGCCGCAGCGGCTTGGCTGGCGGGGGTGATCGCCGGCCATGGCGAGTTGGCGCCGCGCCAAGTCCTGCAACAGGTCGCAATACTGTTGATCGCCACGGACCTGGCTCAATACTGGCTGCACCGCGCCTTCCATCGGCGCGGCCTTTGGTCATTTCACGCTGTCCATCATGGGGCGGAGCAGGTCAACTGGACGACGGCCTTCCGCGTCCATCCGGTAAATTATCTACTCTACACAACGTCGTTGGCAATCGCCGCCTACCTCCTCGGCTTCTCCGTCGACGCCTTTCGACTCGCGAGCCCGATCGTCTTTTTCTCCGCCGTGACCTCGCATGCGAACCTGAACTGGACGTTCGGACCGTTCCGCTACGTGCTCACAAGTCCCGTCTTCCATCGCTGGCACCATACTGCGTCCTCCGAGACCCGGGACTGCAACTTCGCGCCAATGTTTCCGGTCTGGGATCTGATGTTCGGCACGTTCTACATGCCGCGAGGGCGGCTGCCGGAGGGGTACGGAGCGCCGGGCTCGCCGCCCGACCTGTGGGGCCAGCTCTGGCGCCCCTTCATGCCGCTGGTCCGAGGGCCCCTCACGGCGTGGCGGGCGCTTCGGCTGACGCGATGATCCGTGTGCTGCGCCTCCATTTGTGTGAGAAGTCGGCCACGGGTATGGTTCGGTCGCGGTGAGAGGGGCGATGCCAAGTTCGCGCGGCGGGGACCTGTATCTTGTTCTCGGAGTCGACGCCCACGCCAGCCAGGCGGAGATCCGTGCGGCCTACCGCAGTCGGGCGTGGCGGCTGCACCCCGATCGAAGCCGCGAGGCAGATGCGCACTTGATGTTTCAGCGCGTCAATGACGCTTATGCGACGCTGAGCGATCCCCACCGCCGCGCCGCTTACGACCGGGAGCTTGCCGCCGGGGAGCGATGGGCTCCGCCGCGCGCGGCGGGACCCCAGCCGATCTGCTGCTCCGAATGCGGACGGGCGACCGCCCAGCCTCGTATCCTGGCGTTCCAGACGGTGACCAGCTTCCTGGTCTGGTACAAGCGGAGCTTCGTCGAGGGAATATTCTGCGCCGATTGCGCGCGTCGGACGGCCCTGCAGGCGTCCATGGTCTGTGCGAGGAGAGGGTGGTGGTCGCCCCCCGGTGCGGTGCTGACGGTCATCGCCATCGTCACCAACGCTCTCGGCGGCGCTCGCAAACCGGCTTCGGATCAGAAGCTGCTGCTGCTCAACGCCAGCGCCTTTCTCGCCCGCAACAAGACGTCCCTGGCCTACGCCCTTGCGCGTCAGGTGAGCCTGACGGCCGAGCCGCCCCTGGCCTTCGAGGCGCGAAATATGATGACGAGGCTCAAGGCCCTCGGCGCCATGGAGCGGACGCCTCGCCTGACGGATCCTTGGCGCCCGAGCCTGCCGCACCTTGTGGCGCATGCGCTGCTCGCACTCAGCGCGCCGGCTGCGCTGGCCGGACTAGCGGTGTTCGTCTGGATCGGGCGCATGACTGCGCCTTTCGGCTGACGCCCTCAGCTGTTGCGCGCGTCGAGGTCTTGCGAAACACGGTGTCGGGGTAGCTCACGCCGGGCATCAGCCGGTTGTCCGGACCGAAAATCGGCGTGAAGGACGCGGGCGGAATTGGCAGGCTCAGCGCCACTTCAAAGTCCTTGCCGGCCGGCGCGTCGCACAGACGAAAGTTGCTGTGGCGGAGCACCAACAGACCGCCCGGCTTCAGGCAACGCTCGAAACCGCCGACGATATCCGCGAAGTCCTCGAAGCGAATGAAGCGGTCACAGCGCTGAAGGCCGAAGTCGGTCAGGCGGCTGTCGCGGAGCACCGCCATGCAGAAGATGACGTCGTAGCTTTCGGGCGGCTCCAGCTCGGCGGACCGCGCCCGCCCGAAGCTGATCGCCGGGTCCGGGTCTCGGCGTAGGCGTTTTCGGCAGATCTCGATATTGCCTGGATTGATGTCGAGGCCCCGGATGACCGCCGATGGAAAGAGCCGTCGCAGCGTGACGACTTCCTCGCCGGTCGAGCAACCGAACGACAGGAGCCTGGCGGGGGCCTCTGCGCCGATGACGGCCTGAACGAAGGAGAAGATCCTCGGGTAGCGATTCTCCCAGGTGAGATTGACGGGCTGAAAGCCCGCTTTCGGGCGCCGAAGGAGCATCCACGTGATATGCCGGTGGTCGGGTTCGAGCAGGATCCGGCGCAGCCGTCGCAGCGCGCGCCGTGCCAACTGCGGAACCGGAAAACGAGGCTGGGCCATGTCAAAACGCATGTGCCAGGATATGTTGCGCCCAACAATACCCGCGTCGCTTGCAGAGCCGTGCTGCAAATCCGAAGGAGCTTCAGTGTGGTCCATGGTGTCCAGCGGATCGGCGTGACCTGCCCGGCGTCGGGGTGGCTGGAGGTCTGATCATGGCGCGGCTGGGCCTCTTCGCGCGCACGGTTCGGCGGTTCGCCACATTCGACGCCGCGCGTCAGGCGCTGCTGATTGAGGCGGCGCTATGGCTTCTGCTCGCGCGGGTCGCGCTCATCGCCGTACCGTTCCCGCGTCTGGCGCCCTACCTCGGAGCCTTTGTGGCGCCGGAGGATGAGCGCGTGATCGGAGCGCGGTCGATCGGAACCGCGGAGCAGGCGCGCATCGCGGCGAGGGTCGGCTGGGCTGTCTGCGCCGCCGCCCGGCATGTCCCGTTCACGGCGGTCTGCCTGCCGCAGGCCATGGCCGCCCGCATGATGCTGGGCCGCCGAGGGGTGCCGAGCGTGCTTCATTTCGGCGCGGCCAAGGGGCGGCATGAGCCGCTCGACGCCCATGCCTGGCTGGACGCGGTGGGCGTGGAAGTCACCGGCTTTCCCATCGCCCATGAGTTCACGGAGATCGCCTGCTTCGTGTGAGGCGGGCCGAGGTCATCATGCCGAGGTCATAGGGCGGAGGCCCAGATCAGCGCAGCCAGCGTCGCCGAAATCAGGCTGCCCGGATCGCTCGTGGCGAAGACGAGCGGATCGTCGCGAAGGCGCTGCCGGTGGGCCAGCACGATGATCCGCGACATCCAATAGAGCAGCAGCGGCGCCTCCAGCCACAGCACCCAGGACCGACGGTAGAGCGCGTGAACCGCCGGGCTCGACAGGTAGAGGCCGAACACGACCACGGCTGCGAACCCCGCAGCGCTGGCGATGGAGATCAGCGCCGTCAGGTCGCGCGCCAGGTAACTCCGGTTCGCCGGCTCGGGCAGGCCCGCGGCGACATGCATGCTGAGCTCGGAATACCGTTTGAGCAGCGCCAGGCAAAAGAAGGCGAACATCGAGAACATCATCAGCCATGTCGACAGGGAAACGTTGACGGCCACGGCTCCGGCGAGGATCCGCAGGCAGTAGAGGCCGGCGAGGGTGATCGCGTCGACGATCAGCTTGCGCTTGAGCAGGAAGGTATAGGCCGTGGCGCCCAGGACGTAGGCGCCGATGACGGCGAGAAAGCGCCAGGAGACGATCGCGCCGACCGCTGCGGCCGCCGCCATGAGGACGGCCCCCGCCGCGCCCGCCGCCAGCGCTGAAACCTTGCCCGCCGCCAGCGGCCTATCGCGTTTGAGCGGGTGTCGACGGTCTGCGCCGGCGTCCGCGAGATCGTTGACGAGATAGACGCTGGAGGCGGCCAGGGAGAACGCCGCTACGGAAATTCCCACAGTCAGCACCGCGCTGGCGCTGAACACATGGGCCGCCAGAAGCGGCGCTGCGACGAGGATGTTCTTCACCCACTGCCGGCATCGGAGCAAATCGATCCAGGCGCGCGCCGATGCGAACCATCCGGCGCTCGCCCCCGCAGCCCGATCAAGGCCGCTCAGTGGAGCCCGAAAACCCGTCTCAGAACTATTCCGTAGACGCCGCTGAATGTCCAAATCCCCGAATGCCCTTGAATGACGATTGTCGGAATGATCAGGTTGGCGGCCGCGAGCCCCCCTCGCCGTCGAGGCGAAAGGTCTGGCAGGATCACGGGCAGCGCCACCAGGACGCCGAACGTCCCGAACGCCGCCATCCGAGTGAAATCGGAGGCGAATATCATCAGGGCGAACCCGCCGATAATCGCACAAACGATAAGCGCAGCCCGCCTGGGGTCGCCGCGGCGCGCCAGCATGACTACAGCCGCGACCGCCACGACCAGCAGCAACTTGAAGGTTGTGAACACGCTGAGGATCGCCTGTGGAATATGTTCGCGGAAGGTCTGGAACGCGTCTTGCCCTCCGATCACGGTGTGGATCCTGGCGGCGCTGGCCGGATCGAAGCCGAATTCCAACAGCCAGCTGAAGACGTAGAGGCCCAGCAACAGCAGGTAGCCGACGATGAATCGCCTCCCGAACATGAACAGGCCCAGCACGCCGAACGCAAGGAGGGCCGCGGATTCGTGAGTCAGTAATGCCAGGCCGGAACAGGCGAGTTGGATGGGGCCGCTCTGGCCGGTTTGCTCGAAATCCAGCATCGCGAGCAAGGTAAGGCCCAGAACCAGGATCTCCGGTTCGGCCGGCCAGCCGATAGCCGTGGCGAACATTCCAGTCGTGTAAATGGCCGTTCGCTCGGCGATGGAAAGATCGACGCCTTTGCGAATTAAATAGAGGTCCGCGATGTAAAAAACAAAGGCGACGATCATCCAGAAGAGGGCGATATATAGTATGCCGCTAAGGTGTAGGGTTTCGGCGACTTCCATGGGTAATATTCTTCTGTACCAAATATTTGGTTCCTGCATAAATGGGCTAATAGAAATCTTGGCGTAGATCAGGCCGTGAGCGGAGGGTGCTATGGAAAAGAACAGTAAGTTAGAGATGGCTATAGATATGAGTGTTTTTGACCAGAGGGATTTGTTTCCCATGTCGCCGATGAGGTTTCGGATGTAAGTTCTTAAGCGCCAGCCCAGGAGGATGAGCGCCCAGAAGAAGGCGCCTTCCCTCAATGAGCCGGCGGAAAATCGCGGAATATCCTTTCCCGCGAAGTCGTACATCGGATCGACGGATCGGATCAGCCAGTTGTTGATAAGGGGAAAGATCCGCCCGGAATGCTCGATGATGAACCGGTTCGTCACATTTGCTGCGAAGAAGCACACCGTCAGCGCCGCGACGACCAGCGTATAGGACATCGCCGAATACGCCTGACGCGAAGGGCCTGATTCCAGGCGCTCGACATCGCGCTCGACATCGGGCTGTGCGCGCCACGGTAGCATGACCTATCCCTCTCACCCGGTATCCGCTTCGTCAAGCGCGAGGCGAGCAGTTTTCCGCCGTGATGACCGCGGGTTGAGGCCGGGCGCCGCCAGCGGCCGAGGCGACGCCAATCCGCTGACGGCTCCTGTCGCATTGCATATGGCCGCGCCGAGGGCGGAGACGTAGTCTGCTCGCCCCGGGGTTGAAAGAGGGGCGCTATCGCGTGAGTCTGTTCTTCGTCGTGTCCAAGGTGTTCTGGGGGCTCCTGGCGCCCAGTCGAGTCGTCCTGTGGCTGGTTGTGGTCACGGCCGGCCTGCTCCTGGCGGGCCGCGAGCGGGGCGGGCGTTGGTGTGGCGTCGCAGCCGCGGCCAGCCTCCTGATCGTCGGCGTGCTTCCTCTCGGCAAATGGCTCGCCCGGCCGCTCGAGAACCGCTACCCGCGGCCGCCCTGGCCGGCCCATGTCGACGGCGTTCTGACGCTCGGCGGCGGTCTTGGGACGCGGACGCTGCTATCCAGGGGTGCGCCGGCCGCGGTGCTCAGCGAAACACGACTGGTGTCCGCCAACGAGATCGCGCGCCGCTATCCGGACGCGCGCATCGTGTTCGCCGGCGGCTTCGGCCGCTTTTCGGACGCGCGTGCAGCACAATATATCTTCGCCCAGATGGGGCTTGCCGGCCCGCGCCTGATTTTTGAGAGCCGCTCGCACGACACCCTGGAGAACCTGTTGTTCGCCCGGCGCCTGGTGCATCCGCGTCAAGGCGAGGTGTGGCTTCTGGCCACCTCCGCGATCCACATGCCGCGCGCCATGCAGACGGCGCAACGTGTCGGATGGCCAATGCTTCCCTGGCCGACGGACTACCTGACGGCGGCCCAGGCCCCGCGCCAGCTGGGCTCCTTGGACGTTTCCGCAAACATGGCCCTTACCGACGCGGCAGCCCACGAATGGCTCGGCCTGCTGACCTACCGGTTCCGGCCGGCGCATCCGGATCGCGCCGACTTGGATTTTTCCCACTAAGGTGGCGTTCGGCGAAGGGTGATGGCCGTCGAGGTTGGAAGATCAGTTGTCGGCGTCTCCTGTCAGTCCTGCCCAAACGGCCTTCGGAAGACGATCGGTTTTCGGCGCGCAATCAGGTCGTCTTGAGCCGATCCTCGACGACAGCGCCATTGCAGGCCGCTCAACCACGGCCCAGAGCGCGGTGGCGGCGAGCAGGGACGCGGCAAGCGCCAGGCATGAAACGGCGAGCTCCTCGAGCGGACCGTGCGCGAAGCGGCCCCCAAGGTTCACGATCTTGCCGCCGATGGGCACGTGGACGAGGTAGAGCGAGTAGGAAATCGCGCCCAGGCGCTGGAGCAGCGGGACCTTTCCCAGCGGCGCGAAGAGGATGGCGCAGACCGTCATCACCGCGACTGCGGCGCTGAGCATCGCCCCCAGCGCTGACATGACGGCCACGGCCGCGCCAATGCACAGCCACGCGCCGAGCGCGCGGCCGGGGCGGGCAAAGGCGCGGAGGCCCGCGGCGCCGATCAGGAACAGCAGCACGCGCGGCTCAGGCTCGCCGCTGATCGCCGTGCAGCAGAGCGCCGCGACAGCCAGCGCTGCCGACCAGAGGAGCCACTGTCTTTGCAGGAGGGGGAACGCCGCGCCGACCACCAGGTAGAAGATGAACTCGACGCCCAAGGTCCAGTAGACGGGTTGCAGCCAGGCCTGATGCAGCAGGGGCGTGGCATACAGGAGATGGGAGGCGACCTGCAGTGGGGTGATGTCGAAGCGGCCGCCGTGGAAGCCGGGAACCCATGGTGCGGCCAGGGCCAGCAGCAGGACGAGCGCGATGCTGGCGAGATAGGGGGGCTCGATGCGGACGCACCGCCGCGCGAGATAGGTCCAGAAGTCCGGCAGCCGGTAGCCGCGCCGTTGCAGCGAATAGGGGATCACAAAGCCGGAGAGGACGAAGAACGCGTCAAGCCCGAGCCATCCGAGACGGCCGGAGCCGCCGACCCAGTCGTGGTAGCCGTTGGTCAAGTGAAACCAGGTGACCGCCAGGGCCGCAAGCCCTCTGATCCTGTCAACGGCGTGAACGTGTCGAGCGTCCCCCGGCGCGCCTTGCGGATTGGCCATCGTCCCTAAGCCGAGCGTGGCTCGCTCAACAGTTCGTCGAAATAGGCTACGGTTTTGCGCAATCCCTCCTCCAACGGCGTAACCGGCGTCCAATTGAGGACTTCCCTGGCTAGGCCGATGTCTGGTTGACGCTGCCGCGGATCGTCCGGGGGCAAGGGGTGATAGACGATCTTCGACTTTGAGCCCGTCAACTCGATGACGATCGCCGCCAGGTCGCGCATGCTGAATTCGGCAGGATTGCCGAGGTTGATGGGACCTGTCACCTCGTCGGCGGTCGCCATCATTCGGATGACCGCGTCGATAAGATCATCGACATAGCAGAACGACCGTGTCTGGCGACCATCGCCATAGAGGGTGATGTCCTCGTTCTGCAGGGCCTGCATGATGAAATTCGACACCACCCGGCCGTCATTGGGATGCATGCGCGGACCGTAGGTGTTGAAAATCCGGCCGACCTTGATTTTGACCCTGTGTTGCCGCCAGTAATCGAAGAAGAGCGTTTCGGCGCAGCGTTTTCCTTCATCGTAACAGGAGCGCAGCCCGATGGGATTGACGCTGCCCCAATAGTCTTCCGGTTGAGGATGAACGGCCGGATCCCCGTAAACCTCGGAGGTCGATGCCTGAAAGATGGCGGCCTTTACGCGTTTGGCCAGACCAAGGACGTTTATGGCGCCGTGTACACTTGTTTTCGTGGTCTGCACGGGATCCAGTTGATAGTGGATCGGACTGGCGGGACAGGCAAGGTTGTAGATCTGATCGACTTCGACGAAGAGCGGAAACGTAATATCATGCCGCAGCAGTTCGAATTTGGCGTTCGACAGCAGATTCTTGACGTTGCTCCGTCGGCCAGTGAAGAAGTTATCGACGCACAGCACGTCGTGGCCCGCGTCGATAAGGCGCTCGCAGAGGTGCGAGCCCAGGAAGCCAGCGCCCCCGGTCACCAGGATGCGGGATTGTTCAAACATCCGCGCCTCATCCTTTGCATGTTCGGAGCGTCGAAACGGACTCTTGCGCGGTCGCGAGGGGTGGTCAAGTTTGGGTTGATTTTTGCGCCTTGGAACTACCGTGGGTATCAAGACGCCTCGCCAGCCTGATCCCAACGCCACAGGCGTGGCGACACCTCTTCCACCCACCACACAACCGCGACCCGTCGGGTCTCCAGGAAGCCGCAATCGATCAGCTTCACCGCCACACCCAAAGAGAGTCTGGCTTCACGCTCAGAAAAAGTTTGACTCCGCGCTCAGACGCGGCGATGAATTGTCCTACAAATGGATTGGGCGCGCGCTCAGGGGCTCGCGATCACAAATGCAAGATTCTGGGAGGGACAAGGGGCCGTCGCGGTTCCTTACCCGCGGCATGCGGGTTCGTGGTGAGCGACGCAGGTTTTATTTGAGCTAGATCGATCATGCGCCGTTCAAGCGCGCGTTGCTCATACGCGACTTGGACGGGCGCAGGTTCAGCCGAGCATCGCCCTGACCTTCCCCCACGAGAGTAACGGCTGGTTGCGCGACAAATCGAGGGCGCAGCTGGCGGGTCCGTATTGCTGAACAAAGCCATCGCGGGTGGCGCAGGAGGGGGTAGTTTTGAGAAATAGAAAACGTCATTGGATCATGGCCACGTCGCTGACGACGGGCGTCGCCTTGTCGGCGCTGGTCCTTGGTGGTCCGGCCCTTGCTCAAACTGCGGACGCGGCCAAGGCCGACGCCTCCAGCGGCAAGAAGGACGCCACCATAGGCGAGATCGTGGTCACCGGCACGCTGATCCGCGGCAGGGCGCCGACGGGCAGTGAAATGTCGACGATCAGCAGCGCCAACATCGCCCAACTCGGTGTTGTCGACACGTCGCAGTTGCTGAGCTCGCTGCCACAGGACGCCGAGTTCAACAACCGGCCCCAGGTGGGCAGCTTTGGCCAGTATCAGTCGGTCAATGCGCCGCTGCTGCGCTATCTCGGCGGCGGTTCGTCCGGCAGCAACAGCACCCTGCTGCTGGTCGATGGCGTACGCATGCCGGGCATGGGGATCCTACAGACCAGCGCCGATATCGACGCCATCGCGCCCGGTGCGATCGAGCGTGTCGAGGTCGTCCCCGATGGCGGATCGGCCACCTATGGCGCGGACGCGGTTGGCGGCGTGGTCAACCTCATCACCCGCAAACACTTCGACGGGTTTGAAGTGGGCGGCCACTATGGCGGCGCCGATCATTACGGCCAGTGGGATGTCAGCGCCACCGGCGGCAAGACGTGGGACCATGCTTCGGCGTGGATCTCGTATGACTACACTCAGCACGATCTGATCCACAATTCCGCACGAAGCTACGTCCACGACCTGAACTATACGACGACGCCGTACAAGGGAAATGAACTAACGTGTAATCCGGGCAACTTCATCGCTGGCGGCTATGTCGCGATCAGCACACCGCCCTACTATCAACTGCGAACCACAACATATCCGATCGTTGGTGGCGCTCCCGTCGTGGGTACGCCCAATACCTGCGATACGTCCAAGGGCACGACCTTCTTCCCTGCAGAAACCCGCCATTCGGTGATGACCGGGTTTGATTTGGACCTGTCGAATTACGTCACGTTTGACTTCCGCGGCTATTATATGCACCGCGATGCTTCCAATGACGGCGGCTCTGAATTGTATAGCGGAATTCCGGCGACTGCCTGTTATGGCGGCCCGGCGCTCTGTTCCGGCCCGCTGGCGCCATTCGTCACCGCCACGGGAACGGTTAGTGGCAGCTTAGCGCCCTCTTTCGGCAGCCATACCTATACGTCCACAAAGCTTGATACCTGGGCCGTCATTCCCAAGGTGACCGTAAAGCTGCCTCATGACTGGCGGTTGGTCGCATTCGTGAACGTCGGCGAGGGTGACGCCCAGTTTAAGGGCCCAGGAACAGATATGGCCGCGCTGGGCGCCGAAACGGCGAGCGGCGCGTTCAACCCCTTTACGGGGCTGTTCGCCTCTACCGCCGCCGGCCAGGCCGCCCAAGCCTACCAGGCCGGCTACGGCGCCTTTTCGAGCGGCAAGGACCAGATCACCAATTCGCGCGCCGTGTTTGACGGGCCGTTGTTCTCACTTCCGGGCGGCGAAGTTCGCATGGCTGTGGGCGCTGAATACCTGCATGAGGAGTTCACCCAGCGCAACGGCAACGCTGAACTGACGGATTTGGCCAGCATTCCGCCGCACCCCGCCAAACGTACGGTCACGTCCGGGTTCGCCGAGGTGTCGGCGCCGATCGTGGGTGAGGGCAACCGCTTCACCGGCGTCGAGGCGCTGACCTTGTCGGTGGCCGACCGCTATGACAGCTATAGCGATTTTGGCGGCACCTGGGATCCCAAGGTGGCGCTGAGCTACAAGCCGGTGAACTGGTGGACCGTGCGGGCGAACATAAGCAAGTCGTTCCAGGCGCCGTCGCTGGCTTCAAGCGCCGCAGCGATCCCGCCTGGCGTTGTTGCTGTCCCCGCCAGCGCTTTTGGTGGCAACCCAGCCTTCCCCAACACCAGCGGGCTCACTATTCTGCTGCTGTTTCCTGGCGGCGGGCTCAATCTTCAGCCGCAGAAGGCCACAACCTGGGAAATCGGGACGGACATCAAGCCGCCCATGGTTCCGGGCCTGACCGCCAGCCTGACCTATTACAATATCGACTTCACCAATCGGATCGCATCGCCGGCGTTCTATAGTTCTTCATTCTATAGTCTTTATCCAAACAGCTATATTATGAATTCGCCGGCGCACCCGTTCACCACGGCGGAAATTCAGCAATATGTGGGCTCAGCCTATAATGTGGCGCAAGTCGCGCAATATGTGAATAATCCGGGTTCGGTCTATGCCCTGGAGAACGGACTCTCCCAGAATCTGGCGGCTACCAAGACCGACGGCCTGGACTTCGATGTGAACTACCAGCATCCGACCGACTTCGGCACGGTCTTCGCTGGTGTCGGCGGCACCTATATCCTGAATTTCGACTCTCAGGCCACGCCGACCTCGATATTCCAAGGGCTTAACGCCAACAATGTGTCACGCCTGCGCACGTCGGCGACACTCGGCGCACAGGTCGGCGACGTCCTCGCCAAGCTGACTTGGAACCGCACCGGCGAGTATGAGGTTCAACCGACGGCGGGCAATGCGCACCAGTCGACGGTCGACGCGTTCAACACGGTGAACCTGGCTTTCGTGTACACGCCAAAAAGAACCGACCTGTTGCAGAACACGTCATTCAGCCTGAACGTGGACAATTTGTTCGATACCGACCCCCCCGCATATAATGGCAGCAATGGCGGCTCACCGGGTTTTGCGGGCTTCACCCTCGGCCGCTTCATCCAGTTTGGCGTCAGGAAGAAATTCTGAGCCGCCAGACCGTGCCAAACCCAGAACTGTCAACTTCACGCGTGACCTGTAGAGCTTCCCGATACCCTCGCGCAATCTAGGCTTACTTCGCCTATGGCTGCGCTTCGAAAGCTGCGGATCTGGCCTGGCGGCGTGTTCGCCGGTGGGTCAGATGCCGTTGCGTGTGGAATAGGACGATCAGGAACCGCTGGGCGGACGTCTGGGTCTTGCCGGCAGGGGTCCGGACGTTGCTTCGCCCACTTCTGGGGTGGGGCACGGCCGCGGGCGGATCATCCTGTGTCCGCCTCCGATTGGCTGGGGCGAACCAGTCTGAGCGCTTGGCGCCCCAAGCTCCGCCAACATGACCGCGGCCCGGTTGTGTGGTAAGAGCGGGGCTACTGCTCCGTGCGGCTCTGGGGGGACAAAGATGCCCTACGCCACCGACTACACGACCTTGCTCAGCGGCTCCTATTGGGGCGGAGCGGAGGTCACCAACCACCCGGTGTTCGTCACCTATTCCTTCGATGCGACCGCGCCTGCCTCGGACGCCGGCCGTCTGGCCCCTTCGGCCTATGCGACCTTCAAGCCGTTCACCGCCGCCCAGCAGGCCGAGGCCCAGCAGGCCCTGGCCGAGTGGAGCAGCGGGTCGACCGTCACCGGCGGCGGCAGCGGCATAACCTTTCTGCAGGTGGCGCCCGGGCACGGCGACATCAATTTCGCCGCGTACGATTTCTCCAGCGATCCCAACGCCTCCGGCTCGGGCGGCGAGGGTTTCTTTCCCTGGGGCAATTGGAACTACAGCACCTTCGGGACCAATATCGGCCACTTCGGCGCCGACCTGGCCGGCGCCGGCAATGTCCTGATGAACACGGCCTTCGAGACCGGCGGCCTGTTCGCCTATGCCACCGTGCTGCATGAGATCGGCCACGCCCTGGGGCTCAAGCACCCGACCGACGCCTGGACCGACAATGTCCCGGGCTGGATCAACGTGGCCCACAACCAGTGGGACCCGAACGTCACCTATGATCCGAACTTCTCGATCATGTCCCCGGGCGCCTCCAGCCTGACCGACCTGACCAGCGCCGACTACCAGGCGATCCAGTCGATCTATGGCACGAAGGCCATGGCCGCGAACGAGGACGCCTCCTGGTCCTGGAACGCCACCACCTACACCCTGACCCAGACCCTGAAAGACGACGGCGAAACCGTACGCGGGATCAGCACCAACAACGTCATCAACGGCGGGGCCGGAAACGACGTCATCTACGCCATCGGCTCCGGAACCAATGTCGTCTATGGCCATGGCGGCGCCGACACTCTGGTCGGCGGCAGTGGGACCAGCACCCTGGACGGCGGGCCAGGGGCGGACACCCTGAACGGCTGGTTCGGCGTCAGCACCGCCTCCTATGCCGACGCCACGGCGGGCGTAGTCGCCAATCTGCTCAACCCCTCGCTGAACACCGGGGATGCGGCCGGCGACACCTATCTGAACATCCACCGGCTGACCGGCTCGCCCTTCGCCGACACCCTGGTCGCCGACAACAGCGGCGACACCCTGACCGGCGGCGGAGGCAATGACAGCCTGCAGGGCGGAACCGGCGCCGACATCCTCTACGGCGGCGCGGGCGCCGATACGCTGAAGGGCGGCGGCGGGGTGAACTACCTGGACGGCGGGCCAGGCGCCGACGTCCTGGATGGCACGGGCGGCACGTCCTACGCCACCTATTGGGACGCCACCGTCGGCGTCACCGTCAATCTGCCCAATCCGGCGGCCGATACCGGCGATGCGGCCGGCGACAGCTTCATCAACATCCACCGGGTGCAGGGCTCAAACTTCGCCGACACGGTCACCGGCGACAACAGCGGCGACGTTCTGAACGGCGGCGCCGGCAATGACGTCCTGACCGGCGGAAGCGGCAATGACACCCTCAATGGCGGGGCCGGCGCCGACCAACTGATCGGCGGGGCGGGGACCAATATCCTCGATGGCGGGCCGGGCGCGGACGTGCTGGACGGCACGGGCGGGACCAGTGCGGCGTCCTATGTCGACGCCACGGCCGGCGTGGTGGTCAACCTGCTGAACCCCGCCCTCAATACCGGCGACGCGGCGGGCGACAGCTATATCAATGTGCACCGGGTGACCGGCTCCAACTTTGCCGACACCATCACCGGCGACAACAGCGGCGACTGGCTGCTGGGCGGGGCCGGCAATGACACCCTGATCGGCGGCAGTGGCCACGATCTCCTGGTTGGCGGCACGGGCAAGGACACACTCACGGGCGGCCTGGGCGCCGACTCCTTCATCTTCAACGCCATGAACGATGGGGCCAAGACCATCACCGACTTCAGCGAGGCCCAGGGCGATCAGCTGCAGTTCGTCCACGGAGGGTTCGGCGGCGGCCTGACGACGGGCTATCTGGATCCCTCCCATTTTGTGAACGGAACGGCGGCCACCGCGGCGACCGGACAGTTCCTGTGGGACGCCTCGTCCCATCATCTCTACTGGGATGTGGACGGCACGGGATCCGCCAGCCCGATCCTGCTGGCGACCCTGACCGGCGTCACGACCCTGGTGGCGCACGATCTGTTCGTCACCTGAGGGCCGTCCCCCGTCGCCGACCAGTCTCCGGCGTCACTCCCCTGCCGGCCATGCGCCAAGATGCGGAAAGCCGCAGTCGGCGAGGGGCGACCTGCGAGTTCATCCTCGTCCTGGCGATCGGTCAAAAATCCGTGGTGGATTTCGCTCAACCATGTATGGTCGTGTCTATTCTACGGTGATCTTGAGATCTCCGTCGGGATTAGTGTTGCTGATCTAGCTTTGCTGTAGATACGCCGCAATCCATGAAGGGTTTTTCTGTGCTTGTCGCCTGAGCCGCGGCCTGATGAATGCAGCGGTTCGCACGATCGTTCGCCGCTGATCCGTGAGCGTCAATGGAACCGCGTAGGGCATTCGCTTCGACCGCCGCCTGGGATCCCGGTCCCTCTGCGCAGGAACGGCTGAATGAGCTTTTCCAGCGTTATCGGTCGGGCGTGAGGTCCTGTCTGGAACCTTTGGTCCGGCGCTACAATCCCGACATGCTGATCGAGGCGCAGGACGAGTATCGCAAGATGCTCGAACTCAGCGCCAAGATGAATGTCGTGGGGCACGCCTGCACGGAAATTTCGGGCCGCCAGTATGACGAGCGGCGGCAGACGATCGGCTCGCTGTTCGGCGCCTGCTGCTTTCTCGCCGACAGCTTCATCGATGATTTCGGCGAAGACGCCACGCGCGATTACCTCACCCGGCTGGAAGTGCTGTTGACCGAAGGCTGGTTCGAGCCGCGCACCGACCGGGAACGGCTGTTCTTCGTCATTTTGTCACGACTGTTCGCGGAGCGCGACATTCTGCATCCCACGGTGCGCCAGGCGCTGGTCCAGCTCTATGCCGCCCAGAAGCAGGACGTCGACCTCAGGACTACCCCCGCTGCGGCTGGCCGCGGCCTCAGCCGCGCCCAGCTGAACATGCTCAAACGCTGCGCGCGCAATCGCAGCGGCCATGCGATCCTGGTGCTGTCGGCCTTCCTGCTGCCAGACCTTCCCTTAGGTTACCTGACGCGGCTGTTCGGAGCCGGCGCCCTGATCATGTACATCGATGATCATGGCGACTGCTATTCCGACCTGCAGAGCCGACGCCTCACCTTCATGAACCAGGTGCGCCAGCCCGAGCGCACCCTCAAGGCCCTGTTCCACACCCATATCAAGCAGCTGGCGCAAGGCCTGCCGGCCAACGAGGGCCGCGACCTGCTGATCGCCTTCCTCACCCGCTACTACCTCACCCGGGTGGAGAAACACCGGCAGCAGAAAGTCAGGGGAGGCTCCGCCTGGGCGGTCTATGAATGACGGTGTCTCGATCTCGAGCGCAGAGCTCGTCGATGCGGTCGGCCTGCATATCCAGGACCTGCACGCGCGCGGACGGCTGCGCGGCGGCGAGCCGCTGCTGAGGATCGACAATCGCGAGCAGGCCCGGGCCGCGCCGTACCAGTTCGACGCCGCGAAAGGCCTGCTGCATCGCACAGGCTGCCGGGCCATACCCCCGGGGTCGGTGTCGGCGCTGTATGGCGTCTGGCAGATCGGCCAGGAAGAAGAATCCCTCGCCTGTCCTCGATGCAATCCGATGCTCAAGCCCGACGAGAAGACCGAACCAAGGCCGCAGGACGACCTGCCCACCGACCTGCTCTACGGCCTGCTGTCCGTGATCAGTCAGTTCGGCGGCGTGCTCCGCGAGCGGGGGCAGGAATACCGCAACAGCCGCGCCGGCACGCTGCTGGGAGGGCAGATCGAGAAAATCTACAACGGGGTCAACGCGCGCGAGAAGAACATCCTGGATATGCTGGCTTCGTCCCTTGGCGATCTTGCACTCGCCATCCGTGAACTCGACGACGGCCTCAATGGAAACAAGGGTCACGGAGCGGCTGCGGACGCCACACCGCCCGCGGCGGCCAGACAGCAACCCGGCGAAGCGCAGTAGACAACGGAGCGAGGACACCCATGCCAAGGATATTCATGTCGCTTCAACTGGGTCCCATGGTGAAGATCGACATCGAGGGCGCCAATTGCCCTGAAATCACGGCGGCGTTGCTGGGCTTCGAGAAACTCAACGAGACGGTCGACGGCATGTTCAGCGACCTTGCCAAGCGCGTGTTTCCGGAAGCCGGGGACGGCGCATCCCTGGCTGAAGAGGATGGGCGATGAGGAAGAGCCACATAGAATTCGCAGGCCATCCCGACCTTGGCCTCACGGTGCGGATGCAGCCTTTGCATGTGGAGTTCGCCAGCCAGGGCGCCGTCGCGTTCGCCATCGGAGACGTGCGGCTGCACCTCGAGGAGATCCCCGTGTACCTGCGCGTGCCGTTTCTGGGGCGGCGGGTGCTGGCCGGATCGGTGGGGCCGTTCGGCGT
>FTFU01001595.1_pt1 | contig 33733 bp, 31 predicted proteins | sample 1640511 | NCBI WGS metagenome assembly FTFU01 (sample SAMEA3914789, study PRJEB12502) | metagenome | biome: forest; material: soil | place: Canada | collected 2011-07-03 | depth 0.3 m | reverse complement strand
GCGTAGGTCCTGAGCCAGGCGATGGCCGCCGGCACGTCGACCGCCTCGGCGATGGCCACGGGCTTGCCGGTGTCGAGCGCTTCCAGCGCCGCCAGTCGGGGAAGATCGGCCTCGATCGCATCGGCGAAACGATGCAGCAGCCGCTCGCGCTGCAACGGCGCAAGACCGCGCCACGCCGGCGCGCGCAGGGCCGCCTTGGCCGCCGCCACGACCGCGTCGACATCGCCGGCTGAGGCGAGCGGGACCTCGGCGAAGACCTCGCCGGTGCAGGGGTTCTCGTCGGCCAGCTTGTCCGCAACCGAAAGCGGCGCGTCCCCGGCCCGCAGTTCGAGGCTGGGAAGGACCAGGCCGTCAAAGCCCTGAAAGGCGCTCACTGGAGTTGCTCCTGGCCTCGTCGGCGGAAGTCGCTGGGCGTCTCGCCGGTGAACTGGCGAAACGCCCGGGTGAAATGGCTCTGGCTGGTGAAGCCGAGAGAGTCGGCGATCGCCGATAGCGAGGCGTTGGACTGGGTCAGCAGGTCCTGGGCTCGGCCCAGCTTGGCCCGCATCACGTATTGGTGCGGGCTGACGCCGTTGGCCTGCTTGAAGATCCGGCAGAAGTGCGATGGCGTGACGCCGGCCTGCGCCGCCATGGCTTCCAGGCTGTGCTGGCTTTCCGGATGCTGAAGAATGGCGTTCATGATGCTGTGCAGCCGGTAGGACGAGAAGTCCGCGGTCGGAATCTTGGCCGCATTGGCGGCGACCGGCCCCCGCAGCATGTGCGCCTTCAAGGCGTCGACCAGGGCTTCCACATAAACGTCGCGTTCGGGCGTGGCAGGCGAATAGAGCTCGCCCAGCACCTGCCGCGTCAGCGCCACGCCGAGCGGGTCGGTGAAGGCGAAGTGCATGCGGCGGAACTGGTCATGCGCCGGCGCGCCTTGCAGGCTGGCCGAGGCGACGCTGAGCGTGACCACGTCCAGCTCCCCATCGACCAGCCATCCCGTGGGTTGGCCCGCCGGCACGATGGTGGCGCAGCCGGGAAAGGAGCTGGTTTCGCTCCAACCGTCCCGCTCCCAGGTCTTGACGCTCTGCTTTCCGGAAATATGTACGACGAACAACGGATCCGGCATAGCCGGCAGCGCGTAGCTGCCGACGAACTGGCGCCAGCGGCTGAGCCGCCATCCGGTTTTGTCGGAGCCTAGCTGCATGTCCGGCGCCCGGCCCAGGGCGTCGGCGATGATCGCTTCGCTGTTCCAGATGGTCTTACCGTTCATCGGGCGTTCTCCCTCAGACCGGAACCAGGTTCAGGTCGAGATTCTTTAGACCATTGATGAAGTTGGACCGAAAGCGGCGCGGCTTTCCGACCTGCTCGAAGCGGGTGACCTTTTGCGCCAGCTGCCGGAACGCGACGCGCAACTGCAGCTCCGCAAGCCGCCAGCCGACGCAGACGTGCTGGCCGCTGCCGAAGCCTATGTGGGGTACGTTCGGCCGGCCGATATCGAAGCGGTCTGGATCGTCGAACACGCTCTCATCCCGGTTGCCGGAAATATACCACATCACCACCTTGTCGCCCTTGGCGATGCGGCGCCCCCCGATCTCCACGTCGGCCATGGCGGTGCGGCGCATGTGCATGACCGGGCTGGCGTAGCGCACCATCTCCCGCACGGCGGTCTTCAAGATCTCGGGATCGGCGCGCACCCGGTCCCACTGGTCGGGATTGGCGGCGAACGCCGACATCGTATGGCTGAGCGAATTGCGGGTGGTCTCGTTGGCCCCGACCAGCGCCAGGATCAGATTGCCGATGAACTCCTTGAACGGGATCGGCTGGCCGTCGATCTCGGCGTTGGCGAGCAGGCTGGCGATGTCGCGGCCCGGCTGAGCGCGCCGCTTCTGGAAAAGATCGCCGGCGAATTCGAAGAATTCCGCCAGCGTCGTGCCCATGGCCTCCGGCGACTGGCGAAAGTCAGGATCGTCCTCGCCGACGAAGGCGTTGGTCCAATCGTAGAGCTTCTCCCAGAGATCGGACGGCAGGTCGAGTAGCTCCACAAGGGTCAAGAGGGGCAGCGGCGCGGACAGCAGCGGCACGATGTCGACCGTCTCGCCCAGCGGGATCTTGTCGACCAGCGCGGCGCAGCGTTCCTCGATGCGGGCCTCGATGCCCTCAATCCGCCCCGGCGTCAGCGCTGGCATGATCATCCGGCGGTATTGGGTATGGCTCGGCGGGTCGCGGGAGATGAAGGGGATGCCGATGGCGGACTCGCCCGCCCCCGTCAGCCCAACCTCATTCTCGTTGAAGATCCGGTGGCCGCCATTCTCAAAGGCGGACGAGAACAGCTCAGGCTGGCGCGAAACCTCGACGATGTCGGCGTACCGCGTCAGCGCCCAGAAGCCCGGACCGTCCGTTTCGGGGTTCCAGTAGACCGGCTCCTCCCGTCTCAGCCGGGCGAATACGTCGTGCGGCGCGCGGTCCCGATAGAGGTCTGGATCCTTCAGGTCAGGCCTGGCTTCGTCCACGGTCGTATTCACAGGCGCCTCCATCAGAATGACACCCGCGCCTGGACGCCGTAGGTCCGCGGCGGGTTGGGCACGATGAAATTGTAGGGAAAGCCGGCTCCGCGCAGATCGAGGCCGTAGCCGAGGACCTTGGCGTCGAACAGGTTGTTGGCCCAGGCCCTCAGGGTCAGCCGGTCCTTCGTCCAGGTCAGGGACGCATTGGCGAGGGCATACTCTTTCTGCTGCAGTTCGGCGTTGTTCTGCGCCGAGCCCGCCGCATTGATGGCGTTGAACGGCGAGAAATACTGCTGGCCGAAGTAGCTGACGGTCGGCGACAGGGTGAGCTGCCCGTCGGCGATGGTGGCCATGCGCCAATCGAAGCCGAGCTGGGCGGTGATATGGGGCGCGAACGGCAGGTCGTTGCCGGCGAGGTTCGTGCCCTGCAAAACCAGCGACTTGTATTGCGCATGCAGCAGGCCGATCGAGCCGTTCAGGGTGAAGGTCGGCGAGACCCGCAAGCTCGCCTCGGCGTCGGCGCCGTAAATCTCCGACTTCGGCGCATTGACGAGGAAGGAGACGGGACCAGCGCGCGTGTCCTGAACCTGCTGGTTCTGATAGTCGTAATAGAAGGCCGCGGCGGCCAGGGTCAACCGGCGATCCAGGAACCGGCCTTTTACCCCGCCTTCGTAGGCGTTGACGGTTTCCGGCTGCACGAAGGTGATGCCCGACGACGAGGTATAGCCGCCGCCGTTGAAGGCTCCCGAGCGATAGCCGCGGTTATAGCTGATATAGGCGAGCGCGCCGTTGTCGAAGTTGTAGGTCAAGGACGCGCGGCCGGTCGGGGCGTTGTTCTGGCCATGGATGCTGAAGCGCGCCGCCGGATCGTAGGCGCAGGCGCCGGGCGGCCCGGCGCAGGGAACGGTGGTCGCCAGCGGGGTCCTGGCGCCGCCGATGTCGCCGGCGAACAGGTAGGCCGAGCCGTCCTCGTAGCGGGCGCGGTCGGCCGTGTAGCGCAGGCCGAGCGTCAGGACCAGCTTGCGGGTCAGGTTGATGTCACCCTGGGCGAACACCGCATAGGACCGTCGCTCCTGGCCATAGTGCTGGAAAAAGCCCCCATTGACCCCGGCCCCCAGCAGGCTGCCGATATCGAACAGATTGTCGGTGATCGTGCCGTCCCACCCGTAGTAGACGCCGCCGATCAGGGTCAGCCGGTCGCCGCTGTAGTTCAGGCGCGCCTCCTCGCTGAACTGGTGGAATTGCGAGCGCCAGTTGATGTCCAGGATGTCGATCGGCGCGCCGTCCGCGGCCTGTTGCAGGTCTTCCCGACCTCCGTCGTAGGAGGTGATGGAGATGAATTTCAGGTGCGGTGACAGTTCGTAGGAAATATTGGTCGCGACGCCCCACGAGGACGTCTTGCTGCGGCCGACCCGGTTCTCGTTGACCTCGAAGAAGCTCAGGCCCTGGCGGAAAGGCTGGAACCCGAACACAGGCGCCTGGGTCGGATTGTTGCGGCCGCCATAGGCGACGATCTTGATGTCGAGCGGGGAGCCGTCCGGCCGGATCCTCAGCGACACGCGCCCTTGCAGCGTATCGGTGGAGTCCGGGTCGCCGCCGCCGGGATGGACGTTGTGGAACTGGCCGTCGCCGACCTCGTAGTTGGCCGCCACGCGCAGCCCGACCTGGTCGCCCGCCAAGGTCGCTTCGCCGGCGCCCTGAGCCTTGAAGGTATTGAAACTCCCGTAGCCCGCCTCGACATAGCCGTTGCTTCCGGAGAGCGAGGGGCCCTTGGTGATGAAGTTGATCGCGCCGCCCGTGGTGTTCCGGCCGAACAGCGTGCCTTGCGGGCCGCGCAGGACCTCGACACGGTCGAGATCGAACAGGCCCATGCCCTGGCTGACGCGGCTGGCGATATAGACGTCATTTATGTAGACGCCGACCGGAGAGGCCTGGTTGGAATTGTATTCGTTGGCGACGCTGATCCCGCGCAGGGAAAAGTTCGGTTGGGTATTGCCGAACGAGCTGTTGACCTGAAGGTTCGGGACCGCCGTCGCCAGCTCTGACGAATTGGTGATGCCCTTGTTTTCAAGGGCGTGGCCGGTGACCGCAGTCACCGCGAGCGGCACTTTCAGGATCGACTGTTCGCGGCGCTGAGCCGTCACCACGATTTCCTGCGTTGACTCTGTGGCGCCGGGCGCAGCCGCTGTCGCCTGCGCAAGCGCCGGCGTGGCCGCCGAACTCAGCAACAACAGGATCGCGGTTTTCCATTTGGCATTGAGATACGTCACGCTCGGGCCTCCCCCAGGAAGCTCGTGCCCTCCCCGCAATCGCGGATCGCGCCGGCTTCATTTGATTTTGCGAGGCATGTTCTAGCGGACGCCGCTCATCGCGGCTTTGCACAGACTTGGCGCGGGATTTGACATTTCTTGCGACCCGCTTGCGCCGACGCCGCGCGGAACCTCTGTTCGTCGATGCTTGGAGCCGCGGCCGCCAAAACCTGCAGCCGCCCACAAAACACGATCCCAGGCGCAGGAGGAACTCGACGATGCATCCGGCGACCCACGCGACGACCTGGCCCGACAAGCCGGCCATTCAGATGGCTTCGACGGGCGAGATCGTCACCTATCGCGACCTTGACCGTCGATCGAACCAGAGCGCGTGGCGGCTTCGCGAACTGGGGCTGACGCGCGGGGCCGTGGTCGCCTGCCTGTTCGGGAACGCCCCGGAGGCGTTCGTCTTCGCCTGGGCGGCGCAACGGACCGGGCTCTACCTGACCTCGATCTCCAACAAGCTGAGCGCCAATGACATCGCCTACATCCTGAAGGACTCGGGCGCGAAACTGCTGGTGGTCTCGGATTCCCTGGCCGACCTGGCAGAGCGCGCCGCGGCGGACGTCGCCGGCCTGCCCGTCTTTGCATGGTCGCGCCGACACGGCGCGCTGCCGGCTTGGGAAGAAGCGGCCCGACATCTGCCGACCGCCCCCGTGGCCGATCAAAGTCCCGGCGCGGACCTGCTCTATTCCTCCGGCACGACCGGCCGTCCCAAGGGCGTCATGCCGCCGTTGCCGGAAGGCCCGATCGATCACCCCACCGCGCTGACGGCGATGGGAACAGCGCTCTATGGAATGGGCACCGAGACAGTCTACCTTTCCACCTCGCCCCTCTACCACGCCGCGCCCCTGCGCTGGGCGATGACAGTGCATCGCCTCGGCGGGACCGTCATCGTCATGGAATGCTTCGACGCCGAACAAACCCTCGCACTCATCGACACCAGCAGCGTCACCCACGCCACCTTCGTGCCGACCCATTTCGTCAGGATGCTGAAGCTGCCCGAGGCGGTGAGAGGCCGCTATCAAGCCCCTGCCCTGCGCGCCGCGATCCACGCCGCGGCGCCCTGCCCGGTCCCAGTCAAACAGGCGATGATCGACTGGTGGGGCCCGATCCTGTTCGAATACTATTCTGGAACCGAAAGCTGCGGGATCACCGCGCTGTCATCCGAAGAATGGCTGCGCAAGCCCGGCTCGGTCGGCCGTGCTGTTCTTGGAACCCTGAAGATTCTGGGCCCGGACGGCCAAGAGTCGCCGGCGGGACAGGATGGCCAAGTCTATTTCGCGGATGGTCCGGCCTTTTCCTATCTGAACGACCCCATCAAGACGGCCGAAGCCCACAATGCGCTTGGCTGGGCCACCCTTGGCGACATCGGTCACATCGATGAGGACGGCTATCTGTTCCTGACCGACCGGAAGAGCTTCATGATCATCTCGGGCGGCGTGAACATCTACCCGCAGGAGATCGAAAACCATCTCGTCAGCCACCCCAAGGTGGCCGACGCCGCCGTCTTCGGCGCGCCCGATGAAGAGATGGGAGAACGGGTTGTCGCCGTCATCCAGCCCCTCGACCTCGCCGACGCGACCGAGGCGTTCCGAAATGAACTCCAGCGATATGCCCGGGCTGGCCTGGGCGGGGTAAAGACGCCCAGGGAATTCCATTTCCGGGGCGAATTGCCGAGAGAACCGACCGGCAAACTGCTCAAGCGCCGCCTGAGAGACGAGGTGCTGGCGGCGACGCCGTCAAAGGCGGATCAGGAGGCGTTGGGCCCAAATTCGCTTTGACCTGCAAGTCTCAGCCGCACTCGTTACGCTCATCGGCGCGTCATCGCAGCGGGCGGATGGGCCGAGATGCAATCTGTTCAAAGCCGCTCCAGATCGGGTTCGAGCTGTAGGGCTGCGGCGCCGGTGATCCGCGCGGTCATGTTGTACCAGCCGATGCTGAACAGCAGCGCCAGGCAATGTTGGTCCCCAAGCGCCGAGTGGACCTCGTTCCAGACCTCTTGGCTCACCTGCTCAGGCGCCCGCGTCGCGTCGCGCGCCAGGCGCATGACCGCCTTTTCGAGCGGTGTGAACATGTCCGAGACTTCGAAATCCCAGGCCAGTTCCAGCTTGGCTCGAGGCACGCCGAGGCGCCGCGCGATGTTCCAGTGCCGGGTGTGCTCATAGCGATTGCCGAGCGTCAGGCAGGTCACAACGATCGCCAGTTCGCGAAGGGTCGGGTCGAGCCCGCACCCTTGCCGAACCACGTCGGCCATGTCGATGAAGGCTCTCAGGATGTCGGGGCAGTTGGCGAGCAGGGCGAAAACGTTGGCGTTCGCCACCGCGCCGCGTCGCGCGTTCAGGAAGTCGAACACGTCGGGCATCGTCTCGCGCGACTGCAAAGGCAGGCGGCAACCGCCGTCCTCCGCGCCGACCAAATCACGGGGTTCGCGGACGTTCACTCGCCGCACCCCCACGACAAAAATTGGCTCTTCCGCAGGCAAGGCGCGGACGGGCTCATCACTGGCATGGGAACATTCCCCTCATTCGTGGCGCGGCCTGCCGGACGCTCTGCAAGTCGGACAAAGGATCGCCGCCATCTGATCTGCGCGCCAATTTCCTTTCGTTATGCGGTGATAAAACTCGTCACGGCTCCGCGGAGCCCGCACGAACGCCGGACATGCCGGCGAAGGGCGCCGACGCCTCCTCTTCGATCCGCAGCAGCTGATTATATTTGGCCAGTCGCTCGGAATTTCTCACCGACCCGATCTTGATCTGGCCGGCGCCGGCGCCGACGGCGAGATCGGCGATGAAGGTGTCTTCAGTCTCCCCCGATCGGGCCGACACCACTGTCGCGTAGTTCGCCGATTTGCAGATCGAGATCGCCGACAGCGTGCCGGTGAGCGTGCCGTTCTGGTTGAGCTTGATCAGCGCTGCATTGGCCACGCCCCGCCCGATGCCGAGTTCTATGCGCTCGGCGTTCGTCACGAAGAGGTCGTCGCCGACGATCTGAACGTTCGGCAGCTGCCGCGTGATCTCGCGCCAGTTATCCCAATCGTCCTGGTCGAGCCCGTCTTCGATCGAGATGATCGGAAAACGCCGCGCGAGCCCGGTGATGAACGCCACCATCTCCAGCCCGTCGAGGCGCTTGCCCTCCCCCTTCAAGACATATCGTCCGTCCTCGAACAATTCGCTCGCCGCGACATCGAGGGCGATCGCCACATCGGCGCCGGCTCGCAGCCCCGCGGCGTCGAAGGACCGCATCATGAGATCCAGCGCCTGGTCGGCGCGCGCAAACCCTGGGCTGAGTCCGCCCTCGTCGGCCAGCAAGGTCGTGAGGGCCTGCGCCTGCATGATCGCCGCCGCCGCTGTGCGAACCCGCGAAATGACCTCGAGGGCCTCCGAGTAGCTCTGCGCGCCGACCGGGACGACCAGAAAGTCCTGCAGATCCATGCCGCGGCCGGCGTGGGCTCCGCCGCTGAGAATGTTGGTCATGGGCATTGGCATCGACGGGGTCGTCCCCGCCAATTCGGCGATGTAACGGTATAGGGGCATGTCGCGCTGGGCCGCCGCGGCGCGGGCGACGGCCATCGACACCGCCAGGACGGCGTTGGCGCCGAGCCGGTTCAGCGACAGCGAACCGTCCAGTTCGAGCATCAACCGGTCCACGAGCGCCTGGTCGCGGGCGTCCGCGCGGACCAGCGCCCGGGCGATTTCGCCGTTGACGTTGGCGACCGCCGTCCGCACGCCCAGGCCCCAATAGTGCTCTGGCTCCCCGTCGCGGAGCTCCCAGGCCTCATACCGTCCCGTCGAGGCGCCCGATGGGGCGCAGGCGCGGCCGAAGCTGCCGTCATCGAGCACCACGTCTGCCTCAACAGTCGGACGGCCACGGCTGTCCAATATCTGTCGCGCCCGGACGGTTTGGACTTTGGAAGAAGAGGTCATGCGCACCAGCCTGCAATTTTACGATATAATGCTATCGTTAGCATTAAATTTTCCGTCGCTCAATGCTGGATCGACGACGATCGGCGCCCGCACCCTTCGCGAGAAGATCGCCGCAGCTATTTATCGGGGCCTTGGAAACAGGTTGACAGCGGAGAGCGACAAATCTTATCTCTAGTGCTAACGATAGCGCATAAAAACTCCATGAGGCCCCTGCGCATGACCGACGATTCCGGGGAAGGCGCCGTGCCCCTCCATCTCCGCCGCGTGGTCGTCGGGCACGACAGCGATGGCGCGTCCGCGGTAAGCCTGGACGGCGCGCCGCCCGTCGCGTCCGCCTACGACCATATTCCGGGTATGATGACCCGCCTGCTGTGGGCGACGTCCGCGGAGGGCCGCATCCCCGCGCGTGCCCAGGATTTGACCACGCCGACGCTCAGCCACGTCCCCGCCGCCGGCGAGACGAGGTTCATCGTCGCCACCTTCCCGCCTGACAGCGTGTTCGCCGCCGCCGAGTTTCGGCCCGAACTGGCGCTGGAAGAGAACCGACGCCTGAGCCCAGGACTGGCCGACCTGTTCGAGCCGGACGGCTTTCACCGCACCGACACGATCGATTACGGCATCGTCCTCGATGGCGAGCTGTGCCTTGAGCTCGACGACGGCGCCAAGACCCGCCTGCGCAAACACGATGTCATCGTGCAGAACGGCGCCCGGCATGCCTGGCGCAACGAGAGCGACCGACCGGCCACCCTGGCCTTCGTGCTCATCGGCGCCAAACGCGAGAGATAGGGTGGCGCCAGGCGCCCCCGCTAAGAACAATAGGAGCAATATTCGATGTCCCGAACGATGGTGGCGGCCCGGCTTCACGAACTGAACAAGCCGATGACCCTGGACACCCTTCCCGTCCCGACGCCTCAGCTTGGCGAGGTGCTGGTCAAGGTCAAGGCCTGCGGAATCGTCCCGAACATGGGGAACGTCATCAACAACTGGACAAGCTGGTTCCCGCATCAGCCCCTGCCCCGCCTGCCGGCGATCTTCGGCCTGGATCCCGCCGGAATCGTGGAGGAGGTCGGGGAAGGCGTTATCGGCATAGAGCCCGGCGAGCGGGTCTATGTCAGCCCCCTGCGCTCATGCGGCTCGTGCAAGCCGTGCTCGGCCGGGCGGCGGACCCAGTGCCGGTACTACACCCTGAACGGCTATTTCAGCACCCACCGCGACGGCCAGAAGATCTTCGACATCAATCCCTATGCGGGCTTCGGCGAGTACATGCTCGCGCCGGCCTATGCGATCGTGAAGATCCCCGGCAATATGAGCTTCGAGAAGGCGGGGCGCATGGGCTATCTGGGAACGTCCTACGGGGCGCTCAAGAATGCGGGCGCCGGCCCCGGCCAGACAGCCTTCATCGACGGGATCACCGGCACGCTCGGGGTGGCCTCGACCATCCTGTGTCTCGCCATGGGCGTATCCCGCATCCTTGGCACCGGGCGCAACGAGGCCTTGCTTCAGCGGGTCAAGGCAATGGCGCCGAACAGGATCGAGGTCATGTCGCTCGGGAGCGGCTCGACTGGAGCCTGGGGTATGACGCAAACCGACGATTTCGGCGTCGATTTCGTCGTCAGCGCTCTTGGCGCACGTGCGCCGGTCGAGACCATGATGGATTCGATATTCGCCCTGAAGCGCGGCGGCAAGCTCGTCGTGATCGGAGGCGTCGCCGATCCGCTGCCGGTGAACATGAAGTGGCTGATGGACGAGCAGATCCAGATCATCGGCTCGAACTGGTTCACCACGGAGCAGGGCCAGGAGCTGGCCGACATGGTCGGCGCCGGCGTGATCGATCTCTCCTACCTGGAAGACCAGGTCTATCCCTTGTCGGAAGTCAATGACGCGATCTCGGGCCTGAAGGAGCGTGACGGCGGGTTCAGCAACTATGTCGTCTGTCCCTGATCGAATCTCGGAATGGGCAGGGGCGGTTCCATCGCCCCTGCCGCCGCTACTTCGAGCCGAGTGGCCGCGTGCTGCTACGAAGGATCAGGCTCGAGCTTACGGTGGCGCTGTGGGCCGGCAGCATTTCCCCGCGATGGGCCTGGTCTTGCAGCTGATTGAGGAACCACAGGCCGCAGCTGGTCGCGAGGCTTTCAACGGGCGGGCGGATGGTCGTGAGCCCGCCGCGCCACCACTTGAACCAGTCCGGGTCGCCGAAGCCGACGATGGACAGCATCGACGGCGCCTTCATGTCCATCGCCTCGACCGTCTCGATCATTCCCAAGGTTATGTTGACCGCCCCGGCTATGACCGCGGTCGGCGGCGAGGATGATGTCAGGAGTTCGCGCAGGGCCTTGGCGCCGAACGCACGGCTTGGCGGGCCGACTCTGCTGACGACGCCGCCCGGCTCGACACCCGCCTTCTGACATCCTTGCTCGAAGCCCTGCAACCTGGCGGCGCCGGTCGACAAGTCGCCTGCCCCGCCGATGTAGGCGATCTCCCGGTGTCCCAAGGACGCAAGATGCTGTGTCGCCTGCTCAAAGGCCTGACCGTCATCGATGCCGAACCACACATCGCCCGCGCTCGCCACGCGTCTCAACAGTTGGACGTGCGGAATGTTCTTGAGCAGCTGGACGCTCGCCCTTCGCGGCGACGCCGTGGGTACGAGGATGACTCCGGCGGCGCGCGCGCCGACGAGTTCCCGAATATGCTTGGTCTCGTCGTCCTTGTCGTCGCTGGTCAAGGACAGAACCAGGCGATAGCCGGCACGCCCGCAGACCTCCGACAGGGCTTGGGCGATGGTCGAATAGAAGTCGTTGCCGATCTCCGGAACCAGCAGGCCGATCAGATTGCTGGCGCCGCCGCGGACCATGCGCGCGGGCAAGTTGCCGACATAGCCGACCCGCTCGGCCGCGCGTTGGACCTTCGCCCGTGTCTCCGCGCTGATGCGGGGATCGTCCGCCATGGCGCGGCCGACGGTCGATACGGAAACGCCGACCATTTCGGCGATGTCGCGAGCGGTGATCATGCCCTCTCCCTAACGCCAATCGGACAAGACACAACTCTTGAGCGCTCGCGACGCCGTTCGGCAAGCGGTCAGAAACGATATCCGATGGAGCCGCCGATGGTTCGCGGCGGATCGAAGGTGCCCATGATCGGAAAGCCCAGGAATCCGCTGGAGACCTGCGATGTCGACACCGTACGCTTGTTGGCGAGGTTGCGTACCCAGAGTGACGCGCTCAGACCATTGTCGCAATTGTAGGTGAGGATCAGGTTCTCCTTGGCGAATGCGCCTTGGGAGACCGCCAGCCGATTGAACGGCGAGAAATAGATTCGGTCAGTATAGGTCAGCTCGCCACGGAGCGAGACGCCGCCGTTCGGAACGTCCCAGGTGTACTGGGAGGCAAGATTCGCGCTGAACTTCGGGGCTTGCGGCAACTGGTTGCCCGACAGGTCAAGGACGCCCAGCTGGGGCCGTGAGGCGTCGGAGGTCGTGAAGTTTCTAAACTTGGCGTCAAGCAGAGAAGCGTTCCCGGACAGCTCGAGGCCATGGACCGGCCGCAGGACAACTTCCGCCTCAAGCCCCTTCACTCGAGCGTTCGCCGCATTCACCAGGATTGCGGCCGCATTGACGACTTTCTGCACCTGAAGATCGGTATACTGATAATAGAATGCCGAGGCGTTCAGGCGAAGCATGCCGTTCCACCAGTCGGACTTGAAACCGACCTCGTAGTCCGTCAATTTCTCGGGGTTAACCGGCGGCGTAAAGCCGGTCAGGTTGAAGCCGCCGCTCTTGAAACCCTTGGGATAGGTCGCATAGGTCAGAATCCTGGGCGTGACCTGGTACTGAATGTTGAAGCGCGGCGTGGTCGAGGACCAGCTCTTGCTCTGATCCTGGAAGAGCGTGAAGTTGGGCGTGAAGTTCGGCGTCGCCAGCGTGACGAGATCGATCTGGCCACGCTGGTCGATCGACTTTGTCTCGTGGCTATACCGCAGCCCCGCCGATACAGTCAGGCCGTCGATGATTTCATAGTCGAGTTGCCCGAACACGGCTTCAGCCCTTGTGCCGAAGTCGCCATTGAACAGCAGGCCGCGGGTCTCATACTGATTGTTGAAGGCCAGAACCGGGCTGAAATCGGCCTCGCCGTAGCCGTCCTCCTTGAAGTAGAACCCGCCGATGAGCCAACGGAGATGTCCAGTCTTTCCGTCCAGGCGAAGCTCCTCGCTGAACTGCCTCGCCTTCTCCAACGTGCGGATGATCGAGACCGGCGCTTGGGTTCCGTCGTGGTCGCCCCTGAGGCCGGCGTCGGTATAGCGGTATCCCGTCACCGATGTCAGGGTCACGCCTGCGCCGAGGCCGATCGAAGTGTTCGCGCCGAAACCGTAGAACTCACGGCTCACCTTTTGCGGCACGTTGGCGTAGGTGTCGCGCGGGTTCGGCGGCACCGACCCGCCCAGAGCGACAACGCGAGGCAGACCCGCTCCGCCCTGGCCGAGGAAGTGATAGACGAAGTTCGCGTCGTCCTCATTGCTGTAGTCGGCTGAGAGCACGAGCTTGAAGCGGTCGACCGGCTGGATCTTCACCTTGGTCCGCAAGCCCAGCGTATGTTCGTTGTCGATGTCCTGCCCGGTGGTGAGGTTCTTCCCATAACCGCCCCGGTCGGTCTTCACGAAAGCGATGCGCGCCGAGACCGCGTCACTCAGCGGTCCAGTGACGGCGCCTTCTTCCTGGAACAGGTCGTAGTTGCCGATGGTCGCCCGGGCATAGCCGCCGAACTTGGTCTCGGGATCGTTGGTGATGATGTTGATCGCGCCGGCGGTCGCGTTGCGGCCATAGAGCGTTCCCTGCGGCCCGCGGATCACCTCCACGCGGGCGACGTCGAAGAAGGTCGAGAGCTGGGCGCTCGGCCGGCTGATATAGACGCCGTCGGTGTGATAGGCGACCCGTCCCTCCTGCCCGGCCACCGTCGCATCGAAGCCCAGCCCTCGGATGGCGATGCGCGCGAAGCCGACGTTCTTGCCGAAGTTCACGCTGGGCAGCGAGGGGGCGAGATTCTCGACCGAAGTGATCTGACGCTTCTGAAGCTCTGCGCCGCCGACGGCCGAGACCGCAAAGGGGGTCTTTTGGACAGATTCGGATCGCTTCTGAGCGGTCACGATAACTTCCATGACCGAATCCGATGACGCTTTCGTCGGTGCGCTCGATTGGCTCGCGGCCTGCGCGTAGGCATGTGCAGACGGAAGACAGACCAGGGACACCCCGGCCAACAACACGCGGCGCGTGGACCTCGTAAAGGACATTATTTCCCTCCCTTTGACGACGCCCTCAACGCGTCGTCCGTCTTTTGCGGGAGCTGCGACGCGGCCCCGCCGTTTGTCCCATATTGTCCGTAGCCGAGCCTGAGTCAACAAATTTATGCTATCGGTAGCATATGGTCGAGCGCCGCAGGATGCGGCCGGTCGACTCTTGGCGACAAGAGAACCGGAAAACTCCCGCCTAAGACAAATTATCATTTATAACAATAAATTATGATCACGCCCGCCGGGCGGTCGCGAGATCTTCAGGGCCTGTACGGTGGCGCCAATCGAAGTTCCGCAGCCCCAAGCACCCCTCATCCGGATGCATTTCCAAACAGAGATTCTTGACAATATGCTATCGTTGGCACTTAGTTGGGCGAGGCGCTTCGGCGAACATGCGCCGCAGATCGCCCCGTGCGGCGCGGGGGCGCGATCGTCACGAAATCCGGCTCGCCCAAAGAGTTGGAGACGCCGCACGGGAGAAACGGTCATGGAATGCGCCCCCTATAGGCGAGTGAGTGACGTCATCAATGCAAGCCGGGTGTCCGCCTTCCAGGTCGGCATCTTCGTCGTGTGCTTCCTCGCGGTGGCGGTCGACGGGTTCGACACTGCGGTGATCGGCTTCCTGGCTCCAGCGATCGCGCGCGAATGGCAAATTCACCTGCAGGCTCTTGGGCTTTTATTCGGGGCAGGCATGCTGGGGGCCGTGATCGGTACGGCCGTTCTCGGTCCCGTGGCCGACACCTTCGGGCGCACCCGCACGATGTTGGTTTCCACCGCTGTATTCGGCGGCCTCACGATCTTGTCGGGGTTTGTCCACACCCCGACGTCCCTGACGGCTCTCCGTTTTCTTTCGGGGATCGGCCTGGGGGGCGTGCTTCCCTGCGCCATCGCCCTCACAGCGGAGTACAGCCCGGATCAACGCCGCTCGACGTTCGTGACGGCGATGTTCTGCGGCTTCACCCTGGGCTCGGCTTCGGGCGGGTTCCTGGCGGCCTGGATGGCGCCGGCGTTCGGCTGGCGGGCCGTCCTCCTTGCGGGCGGGATCACCCCCCTCCTCGTCGCCGGCGTCGGTTGGGCGGTCCTGCCCGAGTCGCTGAGCTACCTGGTTTCCAAGAGCCTTCGCCCCGAAGAAGTCCGGCGGACATTGGCGCGCATCGCGCCCGCCATCGTCACGGCCGGGTGGGCGCCCGAAGCGGAACCTGCGCCCCTCGCCTCCCCCGCCAAGGCCCTGTTCGACGCGCGTCCGATCGCCGGAACGCTGCTGCTCTGGCTGGCCGCCTTCATGGGCATGATGTGCATCTATCTCCTCTCCAACTGGATGCCGCTGCTGCTGACGAAGGAGGGTTATTCCCTGCGCCAGGCTTCCCTCGTGACCGCCATGTTCCAGGTCGGCGGAACGACCGGGGCGATCCTGCTCGGCATGGCCATGGACCGCTTCAAACCCAATCGCGTGCTAGCGATCGCCTGGGCCTTCGCCGGAGTGTTCGCCGTCGCCATGGGCGTTGTCGCCCATATTCCAGTGGCGATCGCGATCGCCATCTTCCTCGCGGGCTTTTGCATACCCGGCGCGCAATGCGGCGCCTCCGCCTATGCCGCCGCTTGGTATCCGACCCAGGTGCGAACCACGGGGGTCAGCTGGATGAGCGGAATGGGGCGCATCGGTTCCCTGCTGGGCAGCGTGTCGGCCGCAGGATTGCTCGCCCTTGGCCTGGGCATGTCCGCAATTGTCGCCCTGCTCGCGATCCCCATGACCATCGCCGCCACGGCGATGGTGCTCCACGAACGGGTCCGCGTCACACGCTCCTCTACATGGCCATAACGGCATTTCATGCGCCGAAGGGCTCATCCATCGACTTTTCTCACGTCCCAGCCAGCCTTCAGATCGATCAAGAGACATCATGGAAGCACAACAGCAAAATGCGGCGGCCGATACGGCTGCGATCCGGACCCTGGAAGCCCGCCGTTGCGAGCTGATCAGCCAGGGCGACATCGACGGCCTTTCCGAGCTGCTGGCCGACGACTACGTGCACGTCCACGCCACCGGGCGCGTGGACGACAAGGCCGCGGCGCTCAAATCGTTTGAACGGCTCCCGCGTCGTTGCAGCCGCAGCGAACTCGACGTTCGCGTGATGGGCGACGTCGCGGTGGTCGTCGGGCCACAAATCAACATCATGGCTCGCGGTCCGGGCTGGCCCGAGGAGTCGGTGCTGATCGTGACCACCGTCCTGCAGCGGAGCCATGCGGGTTGGCGCCTGGCGTCCTTCCATGCTTGCCGGCAGGGCTGAGGTTGAGCTTCGCCCGACGGATCGACATCGCCGCACGGAAAAGCCCATTCCCATTAGCTATAGGCGCGGCTTCATTGCTGGGCGTAGGCTGTAGCTGAACAGATAACCGCTCTCGATCCACGCGGGGCTCCGGCCTCGGTGAAAGGGCGCACTCAAGGGAGATGTAAGGTGGCCAGCCCAGAAACGCTGGAATCGGACGCCAGGGTGAATGCGCCGACGCCGTTCCTCGAACACGAGATCAAGTCGTCCGCCGATCTTCAGGATCTGCGGAACCGGTGGACTAGCCTGCCGCGGATACCCAAGCTCGTCCAGGGGCAGGACTGCCCCGTCATCTCGAACTCACCCACGCAATGCGTCCGCCTGGCCCTGTCGAGCGAGGAAAGCGCCGGCGCGGTTCAGGTCTGCTACACGACGCTCCTGCCGGGCGTGGGAGCGCCTGTGCACCACCAGCCCGAAGAGGACGAACTCTGGTTCGCCCTGGAAGGGGAGTTCGTCTGGACCGTGGGCAATGAGAAGCAAACCGTGGGCAAGGGCGGCTTCGCCTATGTGCCGCGCAACACCACCCACGCCTTTGAGAACGCCACCGACAAGCCGGCTGTGATGTTCGCCATCAACATCCCCGGCGGACACGAGCGCGGGTTCATGGCGGCGGCGAAGATGCGCGCCGAGGGTGATCCGACCGAACAGGTGCGCGCCGCGCTCAAGGACTACGACTTCCACTTCCACCAGTTGGGGGACGCGCCGGCCGAGCCCTGAACCTGACATGTCCGGCGATGGCGACCACGTGGTCAGAGTGTGTGTGTCCATCATGGATCTGCGCCGGCGCCCCAGGGCGCTCAGCGCCCATCTGCCGGACTTGCGCCGGCGGCGGACGCCTCCCCGTCCGCTGCCGGCGATCCGCCTTGTCGCAGTCGGCTACCGCAGAGCAAGATAAGACATGGACGCGCGCCGACTGAGCTATTTCGCCTGTATCCTGGAGGAAGGCAGCATCACAGCCGCCGCTCAGCGGCTGCGGCTGTCCCAACCGGCCCTGACCAAGGCGATGAAGCTCTTGGAAGAAGAGCTCGGCGTGGTGCTTTTCGAACGCTCGATGACCGGAATAACGCCGACCACCTATGGCGATGCTCTATATGGCCGCGCCAAGGCCATCCTGTCCGAGTTGCAACGCGCCGAGGAGGAGATCGCCACCCTGCGCGGCATGGCCGGAGAGCGCTTTCGCATCGGCGCCCTGCCGACCTTGACCGCGAGCGTCGTCGCAAAGGCCATCAACGAAGTCAGCCGCCGCTTCCCCGACCTGCAGATCCGCATCCACGAAGGCCAGACCCAAGCCCTTTTCAGGGCGCTGCGTCGCCGCGAACTCGACCTGTGCCTAGTCTATTCGGGAAATGTCGTCGGCGAGCACGGCTTTGAGACCCACGTGATATTCCGCGATCAGTTGAAAGTTGTCGCCGGGTCCCGACACCCGCTCGCTGGGCGGCAGGTCGTGACCGTACCCGACCTTGTGGGCTACCCCTGGTGCACAGCCGTGAGCGGCAACTGGCCGCACGTCGAGCAGATGTTCCGATCGGCAGGCTTGGAGCCCGCGCAGCCTCGCATCGACCCGGGCGGGGCCGTTCAATTCCTGAAGGCCTTGGTGAGCGCGAGCGAGTATCTGACCGTGCTGCCTCGCCACGCGATCACCGGCGAACTCGCGCGCGGCGAGCTGGTCGTCCTGCCGATCGACAGCATTTCCCTGGACCGCGAGATCGTGGCGCTGCGACCGAAGGAGCCGGAGCTGCCGGCCTATGGCCGAGCGTTGCTCGCCGCCCTCTCCCGCGCGGCGCCCGCGCCGCTCACCGCAAGCCCGGATTAGCCCGACGGCGGCGTGTCCCGGAGCTTCATGATAAGGCGTGGTTATGCGGCGGGCCCACAATCTATTCCGGCTCGGACGGATGCGGCGCTTATTGCATCATGGACTCCAGCCGTGAGGACATATCCATGATAGCCCCGCCGCTCGCGGGAGTTCGGGTGCTCGAACTCGCACGCATCCTCGCTGGCCCCTGGGCTGGGCAACTGTTGGCGGATCTCGGCGCCGATGTCATCAAGGTCGAAAGCCCGGACGGCGACGACACGCGGCGATGGGGCCCGCCCTTCGTCGAAAGGGTGGACGGCGAGGCGGGCGACGCGGCCTATTTCCACGCCTGCAACCGCGGCAAGCGCTCTATCGCCATCGACCTGCGCACCGAGTCCGGCCGCGACGTCGTCAAGCAGCTGATCGCACGCTCGGATGTTCTGATCGAGAATTTCAAGGTCGGGGACCTGAAGAAGTTCGGCCTCGACTACGACCAGGTGTGCGCGCTCAATCCGCGCCTGATCTACTGCTCCATTACCGGCTTCGGTCAGGACGGGCCCTACGCGCCGCGCCCCGGCTATGATTTCGTGGCCCAGGGCCTGAGCGGCGTCATGGACCTGACGGGCGAGCCTGACGGCGACCCCCAGAAAATCGGCGTCGCCTTCGCAGATCTGTTCACCGGACTTTACGCGGTCGTCGCGATCCAGGCGGCGCTGCACGAGCGCACGCGGTCGGGACAGGGCCAGCGGATCGATGTCGCCCTGCTCGACACCATGGTCGGCGTTCTCGCCAACCAGGCGCTGAACTACCTCGTCTCCGCTCGCTCGCCACGTCGGCTCGGCAATGTCCACCCGAACATCGCCCCCTATCAGGCTTTCCAGGCCAAGGATGGGCCCTTCACCCTGGCCGTCGGCAACGACCGGCAATTCGAGAGCCTTTGCGTCGCTTTCAGCGCCGCTCCGCTGACCGACGACCCGCGCTTCAAGACGAACGCCAGCCGCGTGGCGCACCGCGAGGAGTTGGCGCAAGCGCTGTCCGCGATCTTTGCTCAGCTGCCACGCGACGAGGTCCTTGCCCGCTGCGTGAGCGCGGGCGTTCCGGCCGGGGGGATCAACACCGTGGCCGAAGTGTTCGAGGATCCGCAGGTTCGGGCGCGCGGGCTGCGCAAGGCGCTGGCTGCGCCGTGGGCGAAGGGCGGGGTCGTGCCAGGCGTGCGAACGCCAATCCAATTTTCGCGAAGCGGGCTCGCCGACGGCCGGGTTTCTCCCCTGCTGGGCGAGCACGCCGAACAGATCCTGGCCGAACTCACCCGCGCGGTGGGCGAGCCGCCGACAGACTGACCGGTTCTGATCCCGGCTCGGGGCTGCGCGCCTGAGAAGCCATCGCGCAATGCCACCGCCCAAAGAACTCGTGTCTTCGTCGTCCGTCGGCCGGCGCACTACCAATGGCCTTCGAGCTTGATCTGCACCGCCTTCTCCTCCCCTGTTTCGCGAAGCGATACGGGGGAGGTGGCGCGGGGTGCAGCCCCGTGACGGAGGGGGCTTCACCGTCGCCGGCGCTGGCCCCCTCAGTCGCCGGAACTGACGGCCCGTCGACAGCTCCCCCGTTCTTCGAACAGGGGAGCAGGGACTTACGAGCGGTCAAACTCAACGGCCGATTGTATCAGACGACCCGATGAAGCAAAGGCTCGCTTCGTCGCAATCGCTGGCAATTCTCGACGGCCACGGCCAGGCTTCTATCCAGCGTCTCCTGGGTGAGCCAGGCGTTGTGGGGCGTCACGACGGCGTTCTCGACCGCCAAAAGCGGATCCGAGGGGGCGATCGGTTCACGATTGAACACATCGAGACCCGCCCCGCGAAGCCGCCCGCTCTTCAGCGCATCGACGAGCGCGGCTTGGTCGACGAGTTCGCCGCGCGCCGTGTTGATCAGGATGGCGCCGGGCTTCATCCGCGCGAGGGCGTCCGCGTTCACCAACGAGTGGGTTTCAGGCGTCAGCGGGACGTGCAGAGAGACGATGTCCGCCGTCTCCAGCAGCACCTTCAGCTCGCAATGCTCGGCGATATCGGTCTGGCGGGGGTCGCGTTCGGCATAGATGACGCGCGCCCCTAAAGCCTTGAGCGCCGGGGCCAGGCGAGACGGCACCGCGCCGAAGCCCACGAAACCGACCGTCTTGCCGGAGATCTCGCCGACGCTGTCGATCACCGCCAGATCGGGCGCCCAGCCCTGGCCGCGCCTCGTTAGGGGATCGAAGTAGTTGAGGCGCCGCAGCGCCGCCAGCATCAGGGCCAGGGTCATCTCCGCCACCGCCTGGCTGTTCGTGCCCGGCATGTTGGCGACGGCGACGCCGCGGGCTTTCGCGGCTTCGAGGTCGATGGTGTTGACCCCGACGCCGATCTTCTGGATCAGCCGCAGGCGCGGCGCCGCGGCGATCATCGCCGCAGTGACGGGCTCAAGGACGTGGAGCAGGACATCGGCGTCCGCGATATCCCGCGCGAACCCTTCCTGGTCGGTCTCGTCGACCACCACGGCCTCGATCTGGGCGGCGCTCGCCGCCTGAACGAGCCGCTCGCGGAATCCGGGGCTCGCCCGGTAGTGCAGCAAGGCTTTCATGAGCGTTCCAGCTGTTCGCGCCAGCTCTCGCCAACGCCTTGAAGGGAGAGATGGGTCTGCGAGAGAAACCGCCGCGCCGCATCGCGTGCGAAGGCCTTCTCCGGGCCGCCCAGATATTCCACAGGCGATTTGCCGTCGACGCGCGCGAGGAGAAGCGCGGCGAGCAGGGATCCGGCCCGCGCATCGCGCGCGGACGCGGCTTCCCAGCGCACGCCGGCGAAATAGCTCTCGCGCAGGGCCTCACAGGCGCCCAGCAGCTGGCTGCGATAGGCAGGCAGCCACAGCGCCTTGAGCAGGAGGTGCGTGCAGCAGAACGCAATGTCGAAGGCCGGATCGCCGAACCAGGCGCACTCGGCGTCGAGGAAGACCGGCCCGTCCGGCCCCACCAGGATGTTCTTCGGGCTCACGTCGCCGTGGACCAGGACGAGCTTGTGCGCCAGCGCTTCAGACGCGATCCCCTCGAGGCGCGAGGCGAGATCGGTGTGAACCGCGGCGGTGTAGCGCAGGTAGGGCTCGATCCGAAGCGCATCGAAGAGATCGTCGGTCGCGAATTTGGCCGAAATCTCGGGTGAGCCGGCGGTTCTGGCGTGTATGGCGACAAGCCCGCTCCCAACCCGCGCGGCGAACTCGGGCGAGACGTGGCCGCAGGCCAATTCGCTCTTCCAGACGCTATAGCGATCCGGCGGAAACCAGGTCATGGCGAACCGGCTGGCCTCGGGATCATGGGCGAGCACCTCCGGCACGATCGGCCCGTCGAGGGATCGGACCGTGCGCAGCCAGGCGACCTCATAGTCCGACCGCGCCACCGGGACCCGCCAGTCCGAACTCACCCTGAGCTGGGCGATGGCGCGCTTCACGCAGACGGGGCCGCGACGCAGGTCGACGAGGAAGACGTCGCTCGACACACCGCCGGTCAGCGCGGCCATCGACGGCCTCTCGTCCGCGTCGGCGAGACCGGCCTGCCGCAGCCAGGCGAAGATGTCGGGGTCAAGGCTAGGCATCAGGCGCCCGTCCCGCCCGCGGTGTGCGGCTCTTCGATGATGTCGTTGGTCAGCACGCCAACGCCGTCGACCGCCACCTCGATCCGGTCGCCCGGCTTCATCCAAAGCGGGGGGCTGCGTCTGGATCCCACGCCGGACGGCGTGCCTGTGGCGATGACATCGCCTGGCAGCAGCGTGGTGATCTGCGAGAAATAGGCGATCAGCTCCGGCAGGCCAAAGATCATCATTCCGGTCGGGCTCTGCTGCACGACTTCGCCGTTGAGCCGGGTGGTGAGCACGGTGGCGTCCCATTCGGGCGCCGAGTCACGAGAGACGATCCACGGCCCGATCGCGCCGGTGCGCTCGAACGTCTTGCCCGCGCTCACCGCATGCTTCTGAAAGTCCCGAATGCTGCCGTCCATGAAGCAGGTGAAGCCGAACACATGCTCGAGCGCTTCCGACGCGGGGATGTAACGCCCGGCGCGCCCAATCACCGCGGCGAGTTCGCCTTCGAAATCGAAACAGGGCGAGACCCGCGGCAGCCACAAGGGCTCGTTCGGCCCCACGATCGAGGCCGTGGTGCGCAGAAAGGTCACCGGCTCGCTCGGCAGATCCTGTGCGGTTTCGGTGACGTGAGCGCGGTAATTGTACCCCACGCAAAACACGCGGCCGCGCCGGATCGGCGCGAGGAGCCGCACCGAAGCCAACGGCACGGGCTCGCCGTGCGGCGCGTTAGCGACGTCACTCAAGGCCCAGTCCGCACAGGCGCCATCACCCGCTAATGGAATGACGTGCTGCTCTTTGAGAATTCCAACTCGCTCTTCGCCTTTACAGAGGAAGCGTCCGATGCGCATCCGAGATCCTTCATGAATATTGATTGGTCACCTGGAAACCCGATTGCGCCAAGAGCGGCGCCCTTGAGACTTCGTCAGGACGTAGGCCCGCCGAGGTGCATCGTCAGCGGGTTGGAACCCGGCCCCCGTCCCGATAATCGTAAAATCCGCGGCCGTATTTGCGGCCGAACCAGCCCGCTTCGACGTATTTCACCAGCAATGGGCACGGACGATACTTCGAATCCGCCAGTCCGCCGTGCAGCACCAGCATGATCGACAGCACCGTGTCCAATCCAATGAAATCGGCGAGCTCGAGGGGGCCCATCGGATGGTTCGCTCCAAGTCGCAAGGCGCTGTCGATCGCTTCGATGGAGCCGACTCCCTCGTACAGCGCATAGATGGCTTCATTGATCATCGGGATCAGGACCCGATTGACGATGAACGCGGGGTAGTCCTCGGCGTGCGCGACGATCTTGCCGAGCGACTCGGTGAAGCGGACCGCCGTCTCGTGGGTGTCGGTGTCGGTCGCTATCCCCCGAATGATCTCCACCAGCTTCATCACCGGCGCCGGGTTCATGAAATGGACCCCTATGAACTTCTCAGGCCGATCCGTGGTCGAGGCCAGCCGCGTGATGGATATGGACGAGGTGTTCGACGCCACCAGGGTGGCGGGCCGAAGGTGGGGCTTCAGAGCCTTGAAGATCGTCGCCTTGGCGGCTTCATTCTCCGACGCCGCCTCGATCGCGAAGTCCGTCGCGCCGATCTCGTGCAGTTCAGCGGCGGGTATGATCCGATCCATCGCGGCCGTCACGGCCCGCTCGTCGAGGAGCCCGCGGGAAACCTGGCGGCTCAGGCCGTGGGCGATCGTATTCAGCCCCATATCGATGCGGTCGCGATCGATGTCGTGCAGAAGGACGTCGTATCCGGCCTGAGCGCAGACTTGGGCTATGCCCGTTCCCATCTGGCCAGCGCCGATGACGCCGACGGATTTGATTTGCATCCCGCGCCGCAGCCTCCCTGCGTTTGAGAAAAAGCCCGCAGCGGAGCGAGAAACCACCGCAGCGGGACGAACCCCGATCAGACGAAGGCCGGGAGGCCCGTCTGCGCGCGGCCGAGAATCAAGGCGTGGATGTCATGGGTGCCCTCGTAGGTATTCACCGTCTCGAGGTTGATCATGTGACGAATGATCGGGAATTCTTCGGAAATCCCGTTTCCGCCCAGCATGTCGCGCGCCGTTCGGGCGATATCGAGCGCCTTGCCACAGTTGTTCCGCTTGACCAGGGAAACCATCGCCGGGTCGAGCTTGTCTTCCTCCAAGATGCGGCCCACCCGCAGGCTCGCCTGGAGGCCCAGGGTGATCTCTGTCTGCATGTCGGCGAGCTTCTTTTGAAAAAGTTGGGTTTGGGCCAGCGGCCGGCCGAACTGGCGACGCTGGAGCCCATAGTCGCGCGCGGCATGCCAACACGCCTCCGCGGCGCCCATCGCCCCCCACGAGATGCCGTATCGAGCTCGGTTGAGGCATCCGAATGGGCCGCTCAGGCCGCTGACGTTCGGCAGCAGGGCGTCTTCCGGCGCGAACACATCGTCCAGCACGATCTCGCCCGTGACCGAGGCGCGCAAGGAGAGCTTGCCCGATATCTTCGGCGCGGAAAGGCCGGCGGCGCCGCGCTCCAGAACGAAGCCGCGGATCTTGCCCTCATGGGCTTCGGACTTGGCCCAGATCACGAAGACATCGGCGATCGGGGCGTTCGAGATCCAGGTCTTCGAGCCGGTGAGACGGTAGCCGCCATCGACCTTCTTGGCTCGCGTGCGCATGCCGCCCGGATCGGAGCCGGCGTCTGGCTCGGTCAGCCCGAAGCAGCCGATGAGCTCGCCGCTCGCCAGCCGCGGAAGGTAACGCCGCCGCTGGTCCTCGCTTCCGTAGGCATGGATGGGATGCATGACGAGCGATGACTGCACCGACATCATGGACCGGTAGCCGGAATCGACGCGCTCGATCTCGCGCGCGATCAGCCCATAAGCCACATAGGAGACCCCTGACCCGCCATAGTCCGGCGAAAGGGTGGGGCCGAGCAGGCCGGCGTCGCCCATCTCCCGGAAGATTTCCGGATCGGTGTGCTCATTCCGGTAGGCTTCCCTCACCCGAGGCGCGAGACGGCGCTCCGCATAGGTCCTCGCGGCGTCGCGGATCTGCCGCTCGTCCTCGGTGAGTTGCTCTTCGAGCAGAAGCGGATCCGCCCAGTCGAATGAGGTCATGCCGTTACGTTCCTACTTATGCTCGCATGGAGAGGACTTGCGCCCGGCGATGCTTTCGCTCACCTGGAGCACGATGATTTGGGATGGAATCGTTCCAAATCTGAATCGTGCTCTAGATTCAAAAGTGTAGAGCTTGATTCAGGCTTCGGAACGAAGCCATCAAGCTCTAGCCTCCAACCTTGACTTGGTATTTCTGGCTGAGCGCAGATTGAACATGATCTCGCCAAGCGCTTCATGAAAATACGTTATAGGCATGCGGGCGAATGCGACGATCCTCTGTCCATTCCTGCTGCGGTTCAGCGCTGCAAGTTATGGAGGTCGCCCCCTTTCTATCTCGGGCCGCCCACCAGGGACTGATAAGACCATCCGCGAAGTGTTGGCGCGACCTTGGCGTTTGTCGCGGATCGGGCGCTGGACTACGCGCCGTCTGGAGATTGGTAATGAAAACAGTGGCTGTTCTCGTGGGCTCGCTTCGCCGGGACTCCATCAATCGCAAGTTCGCCCAAAGCGTGGCGCGCCTCGCCGGCGACCGGCTCGCCTTCCAGTTCGTCGAGATCCGCGATCTGCCGCTCTACAATGACGATCTCTGGGAGACGCCGCCGGAGCCGGTCCTGCGCCTGAAGCGGGAGGTCGAGGCGGCGGACGCAGTGCTGTTCGTCACGCCCGAATACAACCGGTGCTTCTCGCCGGCCATCAAGAACGCGATCGACTGGGGCACGCGCCCGTGGGGGCGGAACTCCTGGGAAGCCAAGCCGGCCGCCATCATCGGCGCCTCCCCCGGGGTGCTGGGCGCCGCCGCCGCGCAGAACTCGCTCAAGGGCCTGCTTACGGTCTGCGACATGGTCCTGATGGGCCAGCCCGAGGTCTATTTCACCTACAAGCCTGAGCTATTCGATGAAGCGGGCGACTTCGTGAACGAAAACACCCGCAAGTTCATCGACGGCTGGATCGACCGCTTCACGGGCTGGATCGAGCGCACGTCGCAGCCGCGCACGATGGCCCAAGCCGGCGCGAGCTAAGGAACCTGACAAGTGTTGTCGGCGCAAAATCAGGGCGCCGTTAACGGACCCTGGTTAGCGAAGCGGAATGATCAAAGCCCCCGATCCCTCCCCCGACTTCAACTCGTCGCCCGAGGTAATTCGCCTCGTGGTGATGATGTATGTGAAGTATCTTTCTCCCTTCGCAACGTCGAAGACCTTCTGTCTGTGACCTTTCGTCCACGACAACGCACTGATTTCGTTGACGCGGTGAAGCGCTGGGTCGTCAATCTGAGGGAACTCGTCATCGATGGCCGCCAGCTCGGCCAGAATGGCCAGCAGCGACCGGGCCGGCCCGGCCCCGATGATCAGCTTGCCCCCCTCGCGATGCATTATGGCGTCCTCGCCCGGCTGTTCGAATTCCCCGGAATTCAAACGGCTTGGTTGCGGCCGTTAGGCGTTCATCGCGCGAGAATAGCATCTGCTCCAGCACAGGCCATCCATGGCTTGGCTGGGAATCGGGGCGAGACGGCTGTGGGCGCACCGGCGTTTCGAATAAATTCTCGCCGGGGCTCTTGAAGACGAGCCGCAAAAACCAGCGTCAGCTTAGGAAAACGGCCGAGTCGAAGCGGTATTTGATCGGAATATCGCGCGATTTGGCGACCCGCTGAGCGATCTAATTCCGAAAATCCTTTTGACCGCTGGAAAATATGTTAAAGACCCCTATGCGAATGACCCTGGACGGCTTTTAGGACGTCCCATGAAAACTCCCTCGCCCCCCTTGAGTCGCGCCTCCGTGGCCGACCAGTTTCGTAGCCAGATCGAGCGCGCCGAGGCTGACGGAACCCCACGCGGGGATATGACCCTGCGACTGACCTTCAGCGACGCGTCCGCGCTCAAGCGCGACCCCAATCTCCCCCTGGCCGACATTCATTTCGCCGAAGGAACCATGCGGTTTCTGGGCGTCAGGGTCGAACAGGGCGGCGTGGCGGTAAGCGCCCTCGATCGGCCAGCGGCCGAATAGGCCGGGCCTCGGCCGCGGCTCTCAATTCCGGCGCCGTTCCTGCAGCAACCAGCCAAACACAAGGCTCGCCGTGATCGCTCCCGCCAACTGGGCGAGGATGAACAGCGGCGCCGAGCTGGGCGCTATGCCGGCGAAGGTGTTTGACAGCGACCGTGCGAGGGTCACCGCCGGATTGGCGAACGAGGTCGAGGCGGTGAACCAGTAGGCCGAGGTGATGTAGAGTCCGACGATCATCGGCGTGGCCTCCGGCCGAAAGCGGACCGAGCCCAGGATCGCGGCGATCAGGCCGAAGGTGGCGACGAATTCCGAAAACGCCTGACCCGGGCCGTCGCGCAGCTTGGTGGAAACCTGCACGATCGGCTCGGCGAACATGGCGTGGGCGGCCCAGACCCCGAGCACGCCGCCGGTGATCTGCGCCGCGACATAGGCCCCCGCCATCCGCCGTCCGATCTCACGCCTCGCGGCGAAGACCAGGGTGACCGCGGGGTTGAAATGCGCGCCCGATAGCGGCCCGAAAAGGGTGATCAGCACCACCAGCGCCGCCCCGGTCGACAGCGTGTTGCCCAACAGGGCGATGGCGACGTTTCCGCCCGAAAGCCGCTCGCCCATGATCCCCGAACCGATCACGACCGCCAGCAGCAGGGCCGTCCCTAGCCCCTCCCCGGCCAGCCGGCGGGACGTGGAAAAGGCGTGCAACGGCGGCTCCAGGCTCGCCTGGGTGAGTTCCCCGGTATCGCGCATGGTCAGGCTGTCGTCGCCGGTTGGTCGGCGCTCTGGCCGATATCCTCCAGCCGCCTCTGCAGCGACAGGCGATCCAGGCTGGCCAGCGGCAGGCTGGTGAACAGGCTGATGCGGTTGTCGAGGACACGGAAGGTGTCGGCGAAGGCCAGGGCGATTTCGGCCTCATTGCCGGTCGCCGCGGCCGGGTCCGGAACGCCCCAATGGGCCGTCATCGGCTGGCCCGGCCAAATCGGACAGACCTCGCCGGCGGCGTTGTCACAGACTGTGAACACGAAATCGAGCCTGGGCGCGTCGGGCTCGGAGAATTCCTCCCAGCTCTTGGAGCGGAAGTCTGCAGTCCGGAAGTTGTTGCGCCGAAGGATCTCCAGGGTTCCCGGATGCACCTCGCCCTTGGGCATGGAACCTGCGGAATAGCCCCTGAACTTGCCGCCGCCGACGCGGTTGATGATGGCCTCGGCCATGATCGAGCGGGCCGAATTGCCGGTGCAGAGGAAGAGGACGTTCAACGGCGTGTCAGACACGATGCGGCTCCTTCAGGCGCAACAGGCGGCCTGCTTGGCCATGTCGGCGAGCGGCCCGCAGACCTCCGGGCGGCCCTGGCAGCAGTCCTCCATCAGGTAAACGAGCAGGTCCCTCATGCCGTCATAGTCAGCCGCGTAGATGATCGAGCGCCCGTCCCGGCGGCTGGCGACCATGCCGGCGTTGGCGAGGACATTGAGCTGGGCCGAAAGGGTGTTGGGCGTGATCTCCAGCGTCCGGGCGATCTCGCCGGCGGCGATCCCTTCGGGTCCGGCCCTGACCAGCAGGCGGAACACGCCGAGCCGCGAGTCCTGAGCGAGCGCTGACAGACGTTTGACTGCGAGTTCCGATTCCATAGTTCCATAATTATAGAATTATAGAATTGGATCAAGGATCCGGCCCACGGCATATCAGCCTGGCCTCGCCGCCTCTTAAAGTATGGAATGTTCGCGCAGGATCTGTTCCAGCCGGTCGATGTCGATCGGCTTTTGCAGCACGGGAGCGCCTTGCAGGTCCTTGCGCCCCCCGGCCTTGCCGTAGCCGGTGATGAAGGCGAACGGCACGCTCCGCGCGGCCAGGATGTCGGCCACGCCGAAGGAGTCGCCGCGGCCCAGATTGACGTCCAGCACGGCGAATTGCAGCGCCTCGGCGCGCGCCAGGGTCTCGCCCTGTTCGATGGTCATGGCCGGGCCGACCACGGTGCAGCCCAACCCTTCGAGCACGTCCTCCAGGAGCATGCAGATCAGGGCTTCGTCCTCGATCACCAGGATTCGCGGTGGCGTTTTAGGCATCGACTGTGCTTTCGCCGAAAACTTGAGCTGGCTCGATCGAGGCTCTGATCATGCACTGCAGACCCGCCTCGGTGAAGGCCATGTTGGCCATGCCCGACAGTTCACGCCCCAGGCCGAGTATCATCCGCGTACCAAAGCCCTTGCGTGCGGGCTCCCGCGCCGGCGGGCCGCCCTTCTCCACCCAGTCCAGGTGCAGGGTCCGTCCCCGCAGCGTCCAATGCACCTCGACCTTGCCGTCGGCGGCCGACAGGGCGCCGTATTTCGCCGCATTGGTGCAAAGCTCATGGAACGTCAGGGAAAAGGCCAGGGCGGCCTTGGGCGACAGCCGCACCATCGGCCCCGAGATGTCGATGCGGCCGCTGCCGGCATAGGGGCCGATCGCCGTCTCGACGATGTCGATCAGGTTGGCGCCCTCCCAGCTTTCGCGGGTCAGGATGTCGTGGGCGCCGGCCATGGCCGCCAGGCGCGCGTTCAAGGTCTGGCGCGCATCGGGCATGGAGCCGGAGGTGCGCAGGGTCTGGCTGGCGATCGACTGCACGCTGGCCAGGGTGTTCTTCACTCGGTGGTTCAGCTCATTGACCATCAGCCGCTGCAGCTTGACCACCTGGCGCATCTGGGCGGCGGACTGCTCGGCGGCGTGCTTGGCGCGCCGGGCGACGTCGAGGGCGCGGGTCAGGCTCCGCTGGTTGCGCTCCTTTTCCGCCAGGGCGGCCATGGGCACGACCGCCGAGGTCACCAGCGCAGCGAGGAAGAACTGCAGGGCCAGGAACGACGTCCCGGTCGCCTTGTGGTCGAGGATCGGGAACGGGCCTCGGCCGGCGGCGGAGAAGGTCGCCGCGACGACGGTCATCACCACCGCGCCCAGCATCATGTAGGGCGGGCTGAGGCGAAAGGCCGACAACACCACCAGCGGAAAGACGATCAGGTCGAAGGGGCTCTTCTGCTCGGCGAACACCAGCAACGTCAGGGCCACCAGCAGGGCCAGCAGCAGCGCTCGCTCGATGGGGTTGGTGGTCCCACCGAAATCGAAGCGCCGCATGCGGGCTATGATCAGCGACGTCGGCGCCCCGATCATCATGCCCAGGAAATCGCCGCCGGCCCACTGCGGCCATATGGTCCTGAACCTGTCGTGAAAGATCAGGGCGGCCAGGGCCGAGCCCAGGGTGCCGATGGCGAGCGCCGCGGGCAGCGCGCCCAGAAAGACGATCGCGCCCAACCGGCGCAGGTCCGTCACGTTCAGCGCTGCGCCGCCGACCCGCCGCATCAGAAGCGCCGCCAGGAAGGCTTCAAAGAGATCCAGCAGCGCGTACAGGGCCGCCGGCGGCGCGGGCGTATTGCCCAGGTAGAGCGAAGACAGAAAGTCGAGCGCCGCGCCGGCCGCCGCCAAGACCAGGGCCTGTCGCCAGGGCAGCAGCAAGATGCCGGCCGCCAGTATGCCGTTGCAGGGCCAGACTATGGCCAGGCTGCTGGCGCCGACGGTCCACTGATAGGCGAACAGCGCCACTATCAGATAGGCGAGCGCGAACCCTGCCGTCATCCGCCAGCCGCGATCCGAGCGCGGCCGCACGAACAGGCGCAGACTATGCGTCACCAGACCCCCGCATGGGCTTCTTGTAACCTCTTATCGCGACGCGCCTAGATCACGATGATTTCGGATTGGATCAATGCAAAATCATAAAACGTGATCGATTCCAAAGTTAAGAACGGGAGCATCTCGACTGATCCGAGCCGCAAGGCAAGCCTGTCGGATCTGACGTCCCGCGTTCGTCCTAGGCTTAGAGCCATTTGGAGATCCCTCGATGACCGCCCCCGCTCCCGCCTCAGCCGCCGACCGCGACCTGGTCCTGACCCGCCTGATCGATGCGCCGCCCGAGGCCGTCTACCGCGCCTGGACCGACCCGGGCCTGCTTGTAAAGTGGTTCGCTCCCCTGCCCTACACCACGACGGTCGCCGAACTGGATGTCAGGCCGGGCGGCGCAAGCCTGGTCGTCATGCGCGGTCCGGACGGGACGGACATGCCCAATCGCGGCGTCTATCTGGAGGTGGTCCCGAACCGGCGCCTGGTCTCCACCGACGCCTATACCAGCGCCTGGGAGCCCTCGGACAAGCCGTTCATGACCGTGATCCTGACCTTCGAGCCCGAGGCCGGCAAGACCCGCTACACCGCTCGTGTGCGCCACTGGACGCTGGCGGACAAGGAGGCCCACGAGCAGATGGGCTTCCACCAGGGCTGGGGGATCTGCACCGACCAACTCGAAGCCTTGGTCAAGACTCTATAGGCTCGGCGGCCGCTAAGTTAGGGCTCCGCTGTCTCAAGCAAGAACAATGGGCTCATTTTTGAGTAAGCGGAGCCGTATTGGCTGAAAAATACAAAATGCATATGCCGCTGAACCTGACCGCCACGATCCTTGGCGACGCGGCGGTGACGGTCACGTTCATGGGGTGAACTGAACTCGGACCTGACGACCCTTCCTCCAGGCGATCCGGGGGGAAGGGCCGATTTCCCTCAAAGGAAGTTGTTCGGCCAGATCATGGTCCGCCACATGTGCGCGACCTCGGAGCCGTCGAAGCCCAGGCCCTCTTCCGGCTGGCGGAAATGGCGGCCGATGATGTCTTCGAAGCGCTGGGGATCGACCTGAGGCCCCTCGTGGAAGAAATAGAGGTCGTTGATCGTCACCAGCCGCGAGGTCATGTACCAGCGGTGGGCGCGGGCCTCTTCCGCATCGCGGCGGATATAGTCGGGCGGCGCATAGTCCTCGCCGAAGAAGCGCCGATAGCTTTCCGGATAGACGTAGCCCACGCTTTCGTCGGCGAAATAGCGCAGGGCTTGATGATAGCGCACCGCCCAGGCGACCTCCTCGTCCACATAGGGCGCGATCATCTGGGCGCTCCAATAGCCGTGGTCGCTGCGGATCAGGCAGGCGTTGGACAGGTCGTGAAGCAGGCAGGCCAGCACCACCTTGTCCTCCATCCCGTCATCCAGCGCCCGGCTGGCGCTGGCCAGCAGATGACGGGCGGTGATGCCGCCGAAGCGCAGGCGGAAGAAGTCGAGCAGGGAGGGCCGCTCCGGCATGCGCGCCAGGGCGGGATTGTCGCCCATCATGAAAACATGCCCCTCGTCCAGCCGGGCCAGCGATTCAGCCTCGAGATTGGAGACGCCCGTGCCGCAACAGGCGACCGGCTGCGGCAGGATCATCCGCTCGCGCCCGGCCTGGGGCCAATCGGGTTCGCACATGCCGGCTGTCTCCTTGCCCCGCCGCAGCATCGGCGCACGGCGATGTTTACCCACGAAGTGGGCGGAGATCACGAAGAAGATAGATAGCGTTGCAGCCTCGGCCAGCGCCTGCACGAGTTCCCCCCTCGCCCGATGACCGGCCAACCGCCGCTATTTTAGCTTGCGCCAATGCTCCAATGGGTTGATCGTCCGATCGCTGCTGTATTCGCGCCACCAGATGGGGCTCCGCTCTGTCTTGTCGTTCGGCGCCCCTTCGCGTTGTGTCCTCTTCTTCAGCTTGTCGTTTCAAAAGCTTGTGGAGGCTGGAATGTTGCGGTCGTCCGAACAGCAAAAACGATCATTCGTTGCGAACATCAGCTATTATGTGCTGCTGCCGATTCGGCGGATGTCGAGGTCCGAGGTCGAATCCGCGACCATAAATCGGATATTCACCTCCAAGCATGTGGCCGATCTCCAACTGATCATGGCCTCGGCCATCCTGTTCGCGCTCCTGGCCCTCGTGATCGCCGCGCCCCTGTCCCTGTTCTATGAACACGCCCTGGCGGCGGCGAGCGTTCCCCGCGCTCCCACCCTCCCCTTGGGCGATCGCCTGATCATTGCATTCAAAGACTTCCTGACCGTCTTCGGCCCGATCCTGGCCGCGGCGGGCGCGATCATCGCCTGGGCCTACCAGGCCGGCAGCGCGCGGCTGGGGGTGGTCGACCTGTTCGCCTGCGAGATCAGCACCCTGTGCCGGGTCACGACCGTGGTCGACGCCGTGCGCCGAAAGGTCTGGCAATTCGAGCAAGGCGCCGGCGCGGACGGCGGCGGGCCGGACCATATTCCGGTCAACGGCCATGCCTTCACCTCGCAGGAAAGCTATTTCCCGGTGTTCGAGACCAACGCCCACGACTTGCAGGCGCTGGAGGCCAAGGTCGTCATCCACATCACCGCCTTCTACACCTACATGAAGTCCGTCCGGGACTACGGCCGCAGCCTGGCTGCGGCGGCGCCCAGCGATCAGGATCGCAAGGCCTATGTCTTGGGCCAGACCCAGATCGGGCCCTGGCGCGACGCGCTGCGGACAATGATCTATATGCTCTACCTGGGCCTGGAGAGCGGCCGCAAGGCGATCGGTCATCTGGTCGAGTTCGAGCCCGAGGAGGCCGAGCGCACCCTGGTGATCCTGATCAGCGAGCTCGAGGCCTACAGATTCCTCCGCGAGCAGTATGCCGACCCCAGGGACGTGCATCATCAGCGCATCAGCCTGCGCGAGCGCGACTATAGCCGCATCATCCCGGTCATGGTGGACCAGGTTTACGAATCCTATGCCGCCGCAGAGCGCGGCCGTGCGGAAAACCCGCGAAACCTGATGCGGTGGGAGGCCGCCGAACGGCTCATCCCCGAATTGTGGGCGCGCTTCGAGGCCGCCGTTCCCATACCGGCCAAGGCGCCGGCCGCCCCCGGCGACAGCGTGGCCGTGTGCCAGGCCGCGGCGAGACAGGCGGCCGAAAGCGCGCGCGAGCGCATGGAGCGCGAACCGGTTTAAGCTGGCGCGCCTGAGGAAGGCCGCCTTCGCGTGCGAACGCGGCCCGGTCGGCGCAGCTGAAAGCCAACGCCGCCGACGCCATGGTTGCTGCCTCGACAAGCTGCCCGTGGTCGGCTGAGCGG
>FTFU01001328.1_pt1 | contig 34258 bp, 29 predicted proteins | sample 1640511 | NCBI WGS metagenome assembly FTFU01 (sample SAMEA3914789, study PRJEB12502) | metagenome | biome: forest; material: soil | place: Canada | collected 2011-07-03 | depth 0.3 m | reverse complement strand
GGAACCTAAATCCAGTGCGTCTACCAGTTCCGCCACATCCGCGCGGGGTTCCGGATAGGGACTTCGGGAGACAGTAGCAAGGGCGGAGAGGCGTTTAACCACGAAGAACACAAAGACCACGAAGGCTCGAACTTGAAGGGGGCTCGAGGGCCACCCTCCAACTTCGCGTTCTTCGTGGGCTTCGGGGTTGAATCCTATTTTCCGTTCGAATGAGCCTCCGAATACCCGGCATTGGCCTCCGTGATGATGTAGGCCCGCACCGCCTCGGCGTCCGCATCCGAGATCTGCCCCGCGAAACTCACCATGCCGCTGCCCTTGCGCGAGCCGCCCAGGACCACGTCCTTGAAGCCGGCCGCATCGGCGATCAGGGGGCTGTAGCGCAGGTCGGGGATGACCCCGCCGCTGATGGCGTTGTAGCCGTGGCAGACCAGGCAGTAACGGTTGAAGGTCGAGTGGCCGTGCGCCACCACGGCCGTCGGTGCGGTGGCAGGCGGCGGCTTGGGCATCTCGATGCGGTTCAGGTCCGGCTTGGGCAGCACCGCCTTGCCGCCGAGCTTGTAGACGACGATTCGGCCGTTCTCGGGCGTGCCGAGCTGCGGCACGGCGAACCCTGCGGCCAGGTAGAAGATCGAGCCGAAGCCCGCCCCTACCGCCACGTACTGCTCGCCGTCCACCATGTAGGTCATGGGTCCGGCCAGGGTCGCGGCGTAGGTGCTCGTGCTCCATAGCGGCTGGCCATTGGCGGCGTCATAGGCGTTGAAGTGGCCGTCGGCCGTGCCCTGGAACACCAGCCCCCCCGCGGTCGCCAGGGTTCCCCCATTCCACGGCCCCTTGTGCTCGGCCCGCCAGACCTCCTTCTGGTTCACCGGGTCCCAGGCCAGGAGGTAGCCTTTGAAGGCGTTCTTCATCGCCGCCCGCGCCTTGGGATCCGCCGGCAGGCTGTTGAGGTCGGTATTGGTGGCGGTGTTCCACTCGCCGGGCCTGTAGGCGAACTTGTCGTCCGTGCCATAGACCCCCGGGACCTCTTGCGCCGGCACATAGACCAGCCCGGTCTTGGGGCTGAACGACATCGGGTGCCAGTTGTGCCCGCCGAAGCTGGACGGCGCCATGACCGTCGGAGCGGCCTTGTAGTGGTCGTCACCGACCTCGACCGGCTTGCCGGTCGCGGGATCGACGCCCGTGGCCCAGGTCACCGGCACATAGTTCTTGGCCGAGATCAGCTTTCCGGTGATGCGGTCGATCACATAGAAGAAGCCGTTCTTGGACGCCTGCATCACCACCTTGCGCGGCTGGCCGCCGATGCTCAGGTCCGCCAGGGTCAGGGTCTGGGTGGAATCGAAGTCCCAGCTGTCTCCCGGCGTGGTCTGCAGGTGCCAGGCGTATTTGCCGGTGTCGGCGTCGACGGCGATGATCGAGGCCAGGAACAGGTTGTCGCCGCCCTTGGGCGAGCGGGCCTTTTCATCCCACGGCAGGCCGTTGCCGGTACCGAAATAGAGCAGGTTGGTCTCGGGATCATAGGACATGGAATCCCAGGGCGAGCCGCCGCCGCCGAACTTCCACCATTCGCCGTTCCAGGTCTTGGCGGCCGCTTCCATCTGCGGATTCTCGAACGGCTGGGAGGGATCGCCGGGCACTGTGAAGAAGCGCCAGACCAGCTTGCCGTCGTCGGCGTCATAGGCCGACACATAACCCCGGACCCCGTATTCGGAGCCGGAATTGCCGACCATCACCTTCCCCTTGATGATCCGCGGGGCCATGGTGATGGTGTAGGGCTTGGATTGGTCGACCGTGACCACCGACCAGGCCGGCTGGCCGGTCTTGGCGTCCAGGGCCACCAGCCGCCCGTCGAGCGTGGCGACATAGACCCTGCCCTTCCAGACCGCCACGCCGCGATTGACCACGTCGCAGCAGGCGTTGTGGCCCACTTCGCGCGGGACCTTGGGGTCATATTTCCAGAGCAACTCCCCCGTCTTGGCGTTCAGGGCGTAGACCAGGCTCCAGGCGCTGGTCACGTACATGGTCCCGTCGACCACGATCGGCGTGGTCTCGACGCCGCGATTGGTCGACAGCTCGTAGGTCCAGGCCAGGCCCAGGTCCTTGACGTCGCCGGCGTCGATCTTGTCCAGGGGGCTGAAGCGCTGTTCGCTATAGGTGCGGCCATAGCTCATCCAGTTCCCCGGATCCTTGTCCGCGTCGGTGAGCCTGGCTGCGTCCACCGCCGCCGGCCCCCGGCCCGCATGACAGCCGCCTAGCGCCAAACATGCCACGACCACCGTCGCCAGCGACCACGCCGCAATGCCACGCCTCATCGTCGATCCTCCCAGCGCCGCCGGCGGCCCCGGCGTGCGTCGTTCGCGTATGACGGCGAGGCTAACGCTGATCTGCCGGCCCTTGGAAGGGCGCCCTAAGGTCAACCGGACTCAAACCGGCAGCACCACCGTGTGCTTGCCCCCCCCGACCACCATGGGGCGCTCCATTTGGTCTAATTTGGCATACACCGATAAAACGCCAATTTGGACGACCGCCATGGACTGGGACGCCCTGGACGCCGGCAAGTATCGTGACGAGGCGGAGGCTGTGGCCGAATTGTTGGCCGCTGCGCCCTTGAGCCCAACCGACCGCGCCGCCGTGCGCGCCGAGGCCGAAGGCCTGGTGCTGGCCACCCGCAAGGCCGCCAAGCGCCAGGGCGTGGTCGAGAGCTTCCTGCAGGAATTCTCCCTCGGCACGCGCGAAGGCCTGGCCCTGATGTGCCTGGCCGAGGCCCTGCTGCGCACCCCCGACGAGGACACCCGAGACCGGCTGATCGCCGAAAAGATCGGCTCCGCCGACTGGGCGGCGCACATGGGCCGCTCGCCCAGCCTGTTCGTCAACGCCTCGACTTGGAGCCTGATGCTGACCGGCAAGCTGGTCGATGTCGACGAGGAGGCGCGCCGCGACCTGCCCGGGTTCCTCAAGCGCCTCGCAGGCCGGGTCGGCGAGCCGGTGATCCGCAAGGCGGTGGGCGCCGCGGTCGGCATCATGGGCGAGCAGTTCGTGCTCGGCCAGACCATCGAGGCGGCCCTGAGGCGGGCCAAGGCCGAGGACCTGGTCTGCTCGTTCGACATGCTGGGCGAAGGCGCCCGCACCGACGCCGACGCGCGCCGCCACGAGGCCGCCTACGCCCGCGCCATCGGCGTGATCGCGGCGGCCGCCAAGGGCAAGGGGCCGGAGGCCGGCCACGGCGTCTCGGTCAAGCTCTCGGCCCTGTCGCCGCGCTATGAGCCGACCCAGGAAGAGCGGGTCTGGGACGAGCTCTATCCCCGCCTGAAGCGCCTGGCGGTGACGGCGGCCGAGGGGGACATCAACTTCACCCTCGACGCCGAGGAGGCCGACCGGCTGGTCCTGTCGCTGAAGCTTCTGGAGCGGCTCTGCGCCGAACCGGCGTTGGGAGACTGGCGGGGCCTCGGCCTCGCCGTCCAGGCCTATCAGAAGCGCAGCCCCCAGGTGATCGCCGCCCTGGCCCGCCTGGCCGAGACCAGCGGCCGACGGCTGATGGTGCGGCTGGTCAAGGGCGCCTACTGGGACAGCGAGATCAAGCGCGCCCAGGTGAACGGCCGGCCGGACTATCCGGTCTATACCACCAAGCCCGCCACCGACCTCAGCTATCTGGTCTGCGCCAAGGCCCTGATCGCCGCCTCACCCCATCTCTACGGTCAGTTTGCGACCCACAACGCCTATACCCTGGCCGCCGTCCGGCGCATGGCGGACGCCGCTGGCGTCAGGATCGAGTTCCAGCGCCTGCATGGCATGGGCGAAGCGCTCTACCGCGCCGCCGGAGACCTGAGCGGCGAAACCATGCTCCGGGCCTATGCGCCGGTCGGGGGCCACGAGGACCTGTTGCCTTATCTGGTCCGGCGCCTGCTGGAGAACGGAGCGAACACCTCCTTCGTCCACGCCCTCCTGGACGAGAAGACCCCGCCCGAGGCGGTGATCGTGGATCCGCTGGCCGCGGTCGAGGCGCGGCCGGGGCCGCATCCGCGCATCCCGCGCCCCGCCGGCCTCTACGGCGCAGCGAGGCGCAACTCCGCCGGTGTGGACCTCACCATCAAGGCCGAGCGCGACCGGCTCGCCGCCGCCATCGCCGAGCTGGACAGGACCAGCCTGACCGCCGGCCCGATCATCGGCGGCGCCTTGCAGGCCGGCGACGCCCCGAGCGAGGTCAAGAGCCCATCCGACGGTCGCCTTCTCGGCCGCGTCGCCGAAGCGCGGCCCGCAGATATCGACGCCGCCTTCCGCCTCGCCAAGGCGGCGCAGCCCGGCTGGGATCGGCTGGGCGGGGCGGCGCGGGCCAAGGTGCTGCGCGCCATGGGCGACGCCCTCGAGTCAGACCGCGACCATCTGATCGCGATTCTCAGCCGCGAGGCCGGCAAGACCCTGCCCGACGCCATCTCCGAAGTGCGCGAGGCGGCCGATTTCTGCCGCTACTACGCCCACCTCGCCGAAATCCAGTTCGGACAAGCCGACATCCTGAGCGGCCCGGTGGGTGAGATCAACAGTCTGCACCTCCAGGGCCGTGGCGTCTTCGCCTGCATCAGCCCGTGGAACTTTCCCCTGGCCATCTTCACCGGCCAGATCACCGCGGCTCTCGCAGCCGGCAACGCCGTGGTGGCCAAGCCGGCCGAACAGACCCCTCTGGTGGCGGCGGCCGCTGTGCGCCTTTTCCACGGCGCAGGGCTCGACCCGCGCCTCCTGGCCCTGACGCCCGGGCGCGGTGAGACCGTGGGCGCGGCCCTGGTCTCGCACCCCGGCCTCGATGGCGTCGCCTTCACCGGCGGCACGGAGACCGCCTGGGCCATCAACCGGAGCCTGGCCGCGCGCCTCGGCCCCATCACACCCTTCATCGCCGAGACCGGCGGGCTGAACGCCATGTTCGTCGACACTACCGCCCTGCGCGAGCAGGTGATCGACGACGTCATCGCCTCGGCCTTCGGCTCGGCCGGCCAGCGCTGCTCGGCCCTGCGCATCCTGATGCTCCCGCGCGAGACCGCCGACAGCCTGATCGAGGGCCTGGCGGGGGCCATGGACGCCCTGGCGATCGGCGATCCGGCCGATCCGCGCACCGACATCGGCCCGGTGATCGACATGGAAGCGCAAGGCGCCCTGCGCCGGCACCTCGCCCGCCTGGACCGCGAGGCCAAGGTGCGTCATCGGCTGTCTGTTCCGGACAAAGGGATCTTTTTCGGCCCGGTCCTGGCCGAGATCGAGCATGCCGGCGTCCTCGAACGCGAGGTGTTCGGCCCGATCCTCCACATCGTCCGTTATGACCCCGAGAACCTGGCCGCCGCCGCAAAGCCCCTGGTCGAGCGCGGCTATGGCTTGACGCTCGGCGTACACAGCCGGCTCGAGCGCTTCGCCGAGGCGGTGATGGCCATGGTTCCGGCCGGCAATGTCTATGTGAACCGCTCCATCATCGGCGCGGTGGTCGGCGTGCAGCCGTTCGGCGGCCTGGGCCTCTCCGGCACAGGGCCCAAGGCCGGCGGATCGCACGCCCTGACCCGGTTCGCGGCCGAGCGCGCGGTCAGCGTCAACATCGCCGCCCTCGGCGGTGATCCCGCCCTGCTCAATCTCAACTAAGGCTGGGCCGTCGCCGACAGGCCCTCCCCTTTTTCGCCACGGGTTTGCTATAGCTCAGCATCGGCCTGGATCGGGCTGAAGCGGACTCAGCCGGTCGTGGCGGAGCCAAAGGAGCGCGTGGATGTCATTGCGGTGGGTCGGATGTGGTTTGCTGTTGGCGGCGTCGGTCAGCGCCATCGCGCATGGCCAGACGCAGGACGGCGCTCAGCCCTACGGGACGCAGGACCCTAACGCGCCAACGCCCTACGGCGTCCGGCCGCCGCCAAAGCCCTATGTGCCGCCAGCGACGCCATTGCCTGTCACACCCATGGATCCAGGGCCGGCCCGGCCCAGACCCATCACCACCATCCCCTACGATCCGCCGGGCTATGGCTGGTGTCGCTATACCGACGACGCCGACAAGCGCACCTTCTACAGCGCGCCGTTCCCCGGATCACCCAAACACGACCTCACGCCCCGGGTCGGCGCCTTCGCCGACTACATCCACCGCACCTATCCCGGCTACAAGGGCAATGTGGACTGCTACTGGATGCCCTACGACACGGCCTACGCGTCCCAGACCACGGAGGAGCGCAACGAGTCGGGAGACCAGTTGCGCAACTACAACATGGTCAACACCCACTGGAAGCCGGCCGGCTGAGCAGACCAGGCGATCAGCTCTCTCAGCACCTGAGGCGCCAGGCCCGGCAGGTCCTCCGAGATCAAGCCCGGCCCGTGCAGCGACGCCGCCTTGGCATGGATCCAGACCGCAGCGCAGGCGGCCTCGAAGCTGTCCATGCCCTGGGCGATCAGGCCGCCGATGAAGCCGGCCAGGACGTCGCCCGACCCGGCCGTCGCCAGCCAGGGCGAACCGTTGGTGTTGACCGCGCAGCGGCCGTCGGGAGCTGCGATCACCGTATCCGGCCCCTTGATCAGCACCACCGCGTGAGCCCGCGCCGCCGCCAGGCGCGCCGCGGTGATCCGCTCGGGCGCCGACTTCAGGAGCCCCGGGAAAACCCGATCGAATTCACCCACATGCGGCGTCAACACGTCATCGCGGTCGAGCACCGAGAACAGCTCCGCCGGATCGTCGCGGAAGGCGGTCAAGGCGTCGGCGTCGACCACCAGGGCCGCTCCGGTCCGAGCCAGGGCGAACAGGTTGGCGACTGTGGCTTCGTTGACGCCGGCCGCCGGCCCGATAATGGCGGCGTCGGCGTGGGCGGCCGCGGCTTCCAGCTCCATGTCGGTGTCGAAGGGCCGCAGCATAACCGCCTCGATGTGGGCGGCGTTGACCGCCAGGGCGTCCGGCGGCGACAGCAGGGTGACGAGGCCGGCGCCGATGCGCAGGCCCGCGCGCGCCGCCAGCCGCGCCGCCCCTGTGTTCCACATCTCGCCGCTGATCACGATCAGGCGCCCCCGCGCGTGCTTGTGCGAAGCCGCATCGGGCCAGGGCATCTTGGACGCCCACTGGTCGGGATGGTTTTCGAACAGCTTGGCGGAGGCCGTGTGCAGCCCGATGTCGCCGACCACGACCTCGCCGCAGAGTTCGCGTCCCGGTTCAATGACATGGGCTGGTTTCTTGCGGTGAAAGGTGACCGTCAGCGCCGCCCTGGGCGCATAGCCCAGGGGGCGGCCCAGATCTCCTGAGAGCCCCGACGGCAGGTCGACCGCGACCAGGATGGCGCCCGAGGTCTCGGCGAGGCGCAGGGTCTCCGCCGCGATGGCGTCGAGCCGCTTGGACAGGCCTGCGCCGAACACGGCGTCCACGATCAGCGCCGCCTGGCCGATGCAGCGGGGGACCAGGGGCTCGATCGCCCCCTCCCACTTGGCCGCCGCCAGGGCTGCATCGCCCTTCAGCCGTTCCTGCTCCCCCAACAGCGCCAGGCGCACCGGCCAGCCGACCGCCGCCAGGAGCCGGGCGACGACGAAGCCGTCGCCGCCGTTGTTGCCCGGGCCGCACAGGACCAGGGTCTCGCGCGGCGCCCAGCGCTTCAGGATCGCGTCCGTCACCGCGCGCCCTGCCCGCTCCATCAGCACCTCGCCCGGCGTTCCCGCCGCGATCGCCGCCCGATCGGCGGCCGCCGTTTCGGCGACGGTAAGGATGTCGTGGTCGGCCATGGCCCCGTCCTGACTGCAACCCAAGGCAAGAGCTTGATGGCTTCGTTCCGAAGCCTGAATCAAGCTCTACACTGTTGAATCTAGGGCACGATTCAGATCTGAGGCGAATCCGCCTCAGATCATCGTGCCCTAGCACCCCGACTTAGGCGGGATAGGCGCTTCGGAAAAGGGACCTCATGCACTCCGAAAGGGTGACGTCCCGCCTCGCAGGTGATTTGGTATCGCCCACCGGAGATGGCCGCGCTATGACCGACGCCTGATCAACAGGAGGTTTCATGTCCACGGTCGCCCAGCGTTTGGTGAGCCTCGGGATCACCCTGCCCCAGCCGGTGACGCCGGTGGCCAACTACGTTCCCTTCGTACGCTCGGGCTCGCAGGTCTATATCTCGGGTCAGATCTCGGTGGACGCGGACGGCGGCGTGCGCGGGGTGGTCGGCGAGGACGTGGACCTGGAGACGGCTCAGCGCGCGGCGCGGATCTGCGGGATCAACCTCCTGGCCCAGATGAACGCCGCCTGCGATGGCGACCTCGACCGCGTGGTGCGGGTGGTCAAGCTCGGCGGATTCGTCCAGGCTGGCCCGGATTTCTTCGATATTCCCAAGGTGGTGAACGGCTGTTCCGACATCATGGTCGAAGCCTTCGGCGATGCGGGGAGACACGCCCGCTCCGCCGTGGGGGTCTACCGGCTGCCGCTGAATTTCGCCGTCGAAGTCGACGCTGTCGTCGAGGTTCGATGAGGGAGGTCCAATGAGCCTGACAGACGAGGTTGATCCCCGAGCCAGGTTCGGCGAGGCCTGGGACCTGCTGTTCGCCCCGCCGATCGCCCACCGGGGCTTCTGGAACGGCGACGGCGCGCCGGAAAACTCCTTGGCCGCCTTCCAGGCCGCCTGCGCCCGCGGCTACGGCATCGAGTTGGATGTGCAGCTTTCGGCCGATCGCGAAGCGGTGGTGTTCCATGACGCCACCCTCGAGCGCCTGACCGGCGCGCCCGGCCGGGTGGGCGACCACAGCGCCGCCGACCTCGCCACCCTGCGCCTCAACGGCGCCGACGAGGGCATCCCCACCCTGACCGAGGCCCTGGCCGTGGTCGGCCACCGCGCCATGGTGCTGATCGAACTGAAGATTCCGGCCGGCGAGGTTGGAGCACTGGAAAAGCGGGTGCACGAGGTCCTGATCGACCACAACGGCCCGGTGGCGGTGATCGGCTTCAACCCCTATTCCCACGCCTGGTTCGCCCAGCACCACCCCAAGATCCTCCGGGGCCTGGACAGCTATGGCTATGGCGACCAGGCCGGGCGCAAGCTGGCGCCCGAGCAGCGGCAGGCCTATGCGCAGCTGGAGCAGGTCCCCATCGCGCGCCCGCACTTCCTGGCGCTGGGCGTCGACATGCTGCCCAGCCCCAAGGCCGCCGAATACCGTCGCCAGGGCATGCCGATCATCGCCTGGACCGTGCGCAGCGCCGAAGAGTGGGATACGGTCAAACCCCATTGTGACAACGTGATCTTCGAGGGCTTCGCCGCGTGATGGGCGTCAAGCCGGCGGTGCGCGTGCACAGCCGGATCAAGGAAATCGGCCGAGAGGCGTGGGATTCCTGCGCCGGCAATCCGGCCTATCAAGCCAATCCGTTCGTCTCGTTCGACTTCCTGGATGCGGTCGAGGAGTCGAACTGCGCAGTGGAGCGCACCGGTTGGGGCCCTCGGCACATCGCCGTCGAGGACGAGGCCGGCCGGGTCGCGGCGGTGGGGCCGCTCTATCTGAAGTCCCACAGCCAGGGCGAATATATCTTCGACCACGCCTGGGCCGACGCCTACGAGCGCGCCGGCGGACGCTATTACCCCAAGCTGCTCAGCGCCTCCCCATTCTCGCCGGTGACGGGGCCGCGCCTACTGGTCCGCCCAGATGTCGACCCCGACGCCGCACGCAACGTGCTTCTGGGCGGCGCCTTGGCGGTGTGCGAGCGCACCAAGGCCTCGTCCCTGCATATCAACTTCCCGCACGAAACCGACTGGCGGTTCATGGGCGCACAGGGCCTGCTGCTGCGCCAGAACGTGCAGTACCACTGGCGCAACCAGGGCTACGCCACCTTCGACGATTTTCTGGGAGCCCTGTCCTCAGGCCGCCGCAAGACCATCCGCCGTGAGCGCCGCGAGGCGGCGGCGGATGTCGAAATCCTGGCCCTGACCGGGTCCGACCTCACTGAGGACCACTGGGATGCCTTCTTCGGCTTCTACATGGATACCGGGGGGCGTAAATGGGGCCGGCCCTATCTGAACCGGCTGTTCTTCTCCCTGCTGGGCGAGCGGATGGCCGAGCGGGTGCTGCTGATCATGGCCCGGCGAAACGGGCGCTGGATCGCCGGCGCTCTGAACCTGATCGGCGGCGACTGCCTCTATGGCCGCAACTGGGGCTGCGTCGAGGACGTGCCGTTCCTGCATTTCGAGCTCTGCTACTACCAGGCGATCGAGCAGGCGATACTGCGCGGCCTGCCTCGCGTCGAGGCCGGCGCCCAGGGTGAGCACAAGATCGCCCGCGGCTATCTCCCTTCCCCGGTCTATTCGGCCCACTGGATCGCGGACCCCGCCCTGCGCGCGCCGGTCGCGCGGTTCCTGGAGCAGGAGCGCGGGCGGGTGCAAGGCGAAATGGAATGGCTGGAAGAGGAATACTCGCCGTTTAGGCAGGGCTAGAGATGTCCGAAAACCGCGAGCCATGAGCGCGTCTCCGCGTTAGCTTCCGCTCATGACCAACTCCGGCTTCACCCTGTTCGACACCGCCATCGGCGTCTGTGGCGTGGCCTGGCGTGAAGCCGGAATCGTCGGCGTGCTGTTGCCCGAGGTCGGCGGCGCGCCGGCCAGGAACCGCCTTGTCAAGCGCTATCCCGATCTGGCCGAATCCGAGCCGCCGGCTGAAATCCGGGCCGCGATCGCAGCCATCACCGCGCTGCTGCTGGGCCGGGCTGCGGATCTGACCGGGATCGAGCTCGACCTCAGCCAGGCCTCGCCGTTCGAGCGTCAGGTCTACGACATCGCCAGGACCATCCCGCCCGGCCGCATCATGACCTATGGCGAGATCGCCGAACGGCTCGGCGACAAGCTGCTGGCGCGGGACGTCGGCCAGGCCATGGGCCGCAACCCCTGCCCGATCATCGTCCCCTGCCACCGGGTCCTGGGCGCCGGGGGCAAGATGACCGGCTTCTCGGCGCCCGGCGGAGTGGCGACCAAGGAACGCATGCTGGCCATCGAGGGCTACTATCCCGGTGGCCAGCCTTCGTTGTTCGGTTAGCTCTACAGGCTTGCCAGCCGCGTCGTCTGCGATCACAAATACGGTCATGCTCTGGCCCGAAGACATCACCCTGAACGGCGACCACGTGCGCCTGGAGCCGCTGACCCGCGCCCACTGCGACGCCCTGGCCGAAGCGGTGCAGGACGGGGAGCTTTGGCGGCTGTGGTACACCAATATACCGGCCCCCGACGGCATGGCGGTCGAGATCGAGCGGCGGCTGGCCTTGCGGGAAAAGGGCTGGATGCTGCCCTTCGCGGTCATCAGTCCCAAGACCGGCCAGCCGGTCGGCATGACCAGCTATATGAACATCGACGCCGCCAATCGCCGGGTCGAGATCGGCAGCACCTGGTATCGCCGTTCGGTCCAGCGAACGCCGCTGAACACCGAAGCCAAGCTCCTCCTGCTCCGCCACGCCTTCGAGGGGCTGGACTGCATCGCGGTCGAGTTCCGCACCCACTTCTTCAACCAGGCCAGCCGCCGGGCGATCGAGCGCCTGGGCGCAAAGCTCGACGGGATACTGCGCAGCCACCTGCGCGCAGCCGACGGGACCCTGCGCGACACCTGCGTCTATTCGATCATCGCCTGCGAGTGGCCGACCGTGCGTTCGCACCTGAGGTTCCAGATGGAGAAGGCGCGGGGCTGACGGTCAGCAGGTCTCCCAGGCCTGACGCAGGAGGTTTTCGACCTCACCATCAACCTCGGCCGGCGCCTTCAACAACAGGTTGGCCGCCAGGCGATCCGACCAGTTTTCGCTCTTGCCACGCGGCGTCAGGCGCGGGCTCGCCTCCGCCGGGACCGCCAAGCCCAGCGACGCGCCGGCCTTGACCGGCTTCAGGGCGCAGAACTGCACCTTGCGGGAAAAGGCGGTGTAGGTCTTGCGCGCGCCCATCACCACCTCCGGCAACGCTGTGACCGTCTCGCGCACCGCCTCGAAGATCGCCCGCGCCGCGGGATCGGCCCACAGGGCGGCGACCAGGGCGTCGGGCTGGTCCCAGCCCATGCCGGTCTCGAAGGCTTCGCTGAGCACCTGGGAGGCCCGGTTCTGGGCCAAGCCGTGGACTTCCTTGAACCATTTCAGTCGAGCGCGATGGGCCGTCTCAGGGCAAGCCCCTGCGATCGCCACCCACTCGGCCATGGTCTTGCCGGTGTCGCGCTCTAGCCCGGCGCGGACCGAGGCGAACCATTTCTGCTGACGCTCGGTCAGGTGGGGTTCGGCCATGTTTCACCCCCTCGCGCGGTTTGCTACGACAGCGGCGAGAATGGCCCGCTCAACGAAGGATCGCAATCATGAGCCTCGACGGCGTCTATGACGAGAACAACATCTTCGCCAAGATCGTGCGCGGCGAGCTGCCCTGCGCCCGCGTGTTCGAAAACCCCCACGTGCTGGCCTTCATGGACGTCTTTCCGCAAAGCCGCGGCCATACCCTGGTGGTCTCCAAGCAGAGCCGGGCGCGCAACCTCTTGGACGTAGAGCCGGAGGACCTCGCCTACCTGATCCAGGGCGTGCAGCGGGTCACCCACGCGGTCAACGCCGCCCTGACGCCGGACGGGATCGTCGTCACCCAGTTCAACGGGTCGACGGCCGGCCAGACCGTGTTCCACCTGCACTTCCACATCATCCCGCGCTGGGAGGGCGTGGCCCTGGGCCGCCATGGGGGCGGCCAAATGGCGGACATGGACGAGCTGGCCCATCTGGCCCACCAGATCGCAGCTCAGATCAGTTAAGGTCGGCTGCGACCAAGTAGACCCGACTTAACCTCCGCTCATCCCCGCGAAGGCGGGGATCCAGTTAAATCCGCCGACTTCTGCAAGTCGGCTCCTGGATCCCCGCCTTCGCGGGGATGAGCGGATTGAGGTGAAACCGAAAGGTTCGCCCTGACACATCGGGGGCGACCTTAGCTCCGGCAACGATCGCTTCGAAGCCAATCCTTTGCTTCGGCGGGCGTTTGAATTCCTAACAGCCGAACCTCGGTGAGGATATCGCTTGGCGTCGCGAGGTGATCCTGCCCGGCCGACTCCGCTCGACGCTGGCGATCGACGACGCCACTAGACGCATTCTTGATCGAGGAATTGACAGGCATGGCTTCGCTGTAGCGCCAAAATAGAACCACAGCCAACACACATCGTGTCAACAGCCGGACACGCTTTCATACTGCCCCGGCACGCAGCAAAGAGGGCGGCCCAGCCGGACCGCCCTCCTCCAACCTTACCTTCAACCCCGCGCCTACTCCGCCAGGGCCGGTTCTTCCTCGCCCGCGGCCGGAGCGCTGCCCGCGCCTTCGAAGTCGAAGGCCAGCTTGCCGTCCTTGAGCGAGACGCGCACGTGGCCACCGCGGACCAGCTTGCCGAACAGGATCTCGTCGGCCAGGGGCTTCTTGATATTCTCCTGGATCACCCGGGCCAGGGGCCGGGCGCCGTAGAGTTCGTCGAAGCCGTTCTTGGCCAGCCAGTCCGCAGCATCGTCGTCCAGCGAGATGGTGACGTGGCGATCGGCCAGTTGGGCCTCCAGTTGCAGCACGAACTTGTGCACCACCTGGCGGATGATCTCCGGCGTCAGGGCCTTGAACGCCACCACCGCGTCGAGGCGGTTGCGGAACTCCGGCGTGAACACCCGCTTGATCGCGGCCTCGTCCTCGCCCTCGTTGCGGCCGCGGCCGAAGCCGATCGAGTTGCGCTGGGCGTCGGCCGCCCCCGCATTGGTGGTCATGATCAGGACCACGTTGCGGAAATCGACCTTCTTGCCCACCGCATCTGTGAGCGCCCCATGATCCATCACTTGCAGGAGGATGTTGTAGACGTCCTGGTGGGCCTTTTCGATTTCGTCCAGCAGCACCACCGCGTGCGGATGCTGGTCGACGGCGTCGGTCAGAAGCCCGCCCTGGTCATGGCCGACATAGCCCGGAGGCGCCCCGATCAGGCGGCTGACGGTATGACGCTCCATGTATTCCGACATGTCGAAGCGCAGCAGCTCGATGCCGAGGGTGTCGGCCAGCTGGCGCGCGGTCTCGGTCTTGCCGGTGCCGGTCGGGCCAGAGAACAGGTAGCAGCCGATCGGCTTTTGCGGATCGCGCAGGCCGGCGCGGGCCATCTTCATCGCTGCCGACAGCTGGTGGATCGCATCGTCCTGGCCATAGACCGCCCGGCGCAGGTCGGTTTCGAGCTGTTTGAGCGCCTCGGTGTCGGACTTCGACACCGACTTCGGCGGGATGCGGGCGATCTTGGACACCACCGTCTCGATTTCCTTCACGCCGATGGTCTTTTTGCGGCGCGATTCGGGCAGCAGCATCTGCGAGGCGCCCGCCTCGTCGATGATGTCGATCGCCTTGTCCGGCAGCTTGCGGTCGGTGATGTAGCGGGCCGACAGGTCCACCGCCGCCTTCAGGGCGTCGTTGGTGTAGCGCAGCTTGTGGAACTCTTCGTAGTAGGTCTTCAACCCCTTGAGGATCTTCAGGGTGTCGTCGATCGTCGGCTCGTTGACGTCGATCTTCTGGAACCGGCGCACCAGCGCCCGGTCCTTTTCGAAGTGCTGACGGAACTCCTTGTAGGTCGTCGAGCCCATGCAGCGCAGGGTGCCGGACGCCAGGGCGGGCTTCAGCAGGTTCGAGGCGTCCATGGCCCCGCCGCTGGTGGCGCCGGCGCCGATCACCGTGTGGATCTCGTCGATGAACAGAATGGCGTTGGGGTGGTTCTCCAACTCCTTGACCACCTGCTTGACCCGCTCTTCGAAGTCGCCGCGATAGCGGGTGCCGGCCAGCAGCGAGCCCATGTCCAGCGAGAAGATGGTCGCGCCGGCCAGGACCTCGGGCACCTGGTGGTTGACGATCTTGCGCGCCAGACCCTCGGCGATGGCGGTCTTGCCGACGCCCGGATCACCGACCAGCAACGGGTTGTTCTTGGTGCGGCGACACAGGATCTGGATACAGCGCTCGACCTCGCCGGCGCGGCCGATCAGGGGATCGACCTTCCCCTGCTTGGCCTTTTCGTTGAGGTTGACGCAGTAGGCCTCGAGCGCTTCGCCGCCGGTCTTGACGGCGGGCTTGCCCTCTTCTTCGCCCCCTTCGGAGGAGCCTTTCACCGGCCGCGCTTCGGACGCGCCGGCCTTCTTGGCGATGCCGTGGGCGATAAAGTTGACCGCGTCATAGCGGGTCATTTCCTGCTCCTGCAGGAAATAGGCGGCGTGGCTCTCGCGCTCCGAGAAGATGGCCACCAGCACATTGGCGCCGGTGACGTCGTCGCGGGCCGAGGACTGCACGTGGATCACCGCGCGCTGCATCACGCGCTGGAATCCGGCGGTCGGCTTGGCGTCCTCGCCGTCGTCGACCACCAGTGAGCTGAGCTCGGTGTCGAGATAGTTGATCAGGCTCTTCTTCAACGCCGGCATATCGACGTCGCAGGCGTTCATGACGGCCGAGGCGTCGGCGTCGTCGATGAGGGCCAGCAGAAGATGCTCCAACGTCGCATATTCGTGCTTACGCTGGTTGGCGTAGGCCACGGCGCGGTGGATGGACTCTTCGAGATTGCGTGAGAATGACGGCAATGTTGACCTCTCAGTCCTTTTCCATGGTGCACTGCAACGGATGCTGATGGCGCCTGGCGGTGTCGATCACTTGGGCGACCTTGGTTTCGGCCACCTCGTAGGTGAATACCCCGCAGACGCCCACACCGTGCTGATGCACGTGAAGCATGATCCTGGTCGCATCCTCACGCGATTTATTGAAGAACCTCTCAAGGACGTAAACCACAAACTCCATTGGCGTGTAGTCGTCGTTCAGGATGAGGACCCGGTACAGCGAAGGCTTTTGCGTCTTCGTCTTGGTCTGGGTGACGATCCCGACGCCGGCGCCATTTCCCTGATCACCTTGCTTTCGCTCGGCCATCAAAAAGTCTCTCTCCAAAAAGGCGCCGGGGCGAAACCGCTTCTCATACAGGATTAGATATGGAAACCGCGGCGGTTTGGAAGGGTCCAATTGGTCGCCGGGGCGATTCCGCCGCAGTCGCGCGTCAAATAACCGCCTCGGCGCCCAAAGGGTTCAACCAGAAGACCGTTGCGCCGTGCGGATGCGCACTGGCGAGGAGCGCCTCGCACCCTCCAGGCCATCGGGTGAGCCGAATCTGCATCGGATTGGCGATGCTGTCCGGGTCGGGCTCCATGCGCAGCCAGGCGAAGGGTGAGTCGGGCGTCGCCGCCCTTCCCGCCTGCTCGATAGCCGCGCGGATCCGGTTTTGCGTCTCGCTCGGCAGGTATTGCCAGACCACAGAGTGGAACAGCACGGTCGCCACGCCGGCCCTCGGCTGGGCCTGGGCCTCGACCCACGCCGCGGCCTCGGCCCTGTCGATCACCGGCGGATGCTCCCGCGCGACGGCGATGGCGGCGCGCAGCCGCTCCAGCCGGTCGAACTGGTCGGCCCAGACATAGGCCTGCAGGCGAAGGGCTTGCTCGGGGTCTGAAACATCGATGGGGCGCAGGTCGCAGCCTCGGGTCTCGGCCACGACCGCCTCGGCCAGCGGCGGGGGCGGTCCTTTCCAGTCGGCCTCGATGGCGACGTCCGCGTCGGGGTCGCCCCAGGCGGCCTCGCCGAAACGGTAGCGGTAGCGGCTCCAGTTCTGATTGAGACCGGCGCTGGACCCGATCTCCAGGCACCGGAGCGGCAGGCCGGCGCTTTCCGCCACGGTCAGGAAGCCCCCGACCAGGCAGATGGAGCGGCGAACCTCGTTGGTCTGCGGCGCCGAAGGGATGAAGGTCTCGAGCTTCGCCCGATGATCATCAACGGCGCGCCGCAGCCCAGCCTTCAACACGCCGCTCTCGACGGCGGCGGACCGCGCCGGATAGAGCGCCGCAAGGCCGGGATCGGCGCCGCCGAGCGTCAGATAGTGCAGCCCGCCGAGGATTCGCAGCGGCGCCGCGTCATTGACCGCAGGCGCGGCGTCCGGCCCGATCCAGGGGCGCATGAGCTCCGCGTAAGGACCGCCGGCGGCGATGTCTTCGGAGAGAATCGCCAGCACCTTGGCCGAAAAAGGCGACCCCAGGTGCTCGCAAGCCGCCCGATGGAAGCTGAAAGCCCGCAAAAGGCCGCTGAAGTCCTGGCTCATGCGGCCATACTTAGCGGCAAAGACCGATCAATAAATCTTGATTGGGCCCGTCAACGACTCAGGCCCTTTCGCGCTGCACACGAAAAAGGCCTGGGACAGATCGTCCCAGGCCCTCATCGATTAAAAGACCGGCTGGGCCGGCCGCAAGCAGCCTCAGCGGGCGGCTTGGAACTTCTCGACCGCGGCGGTGACGCGGGCGTTCAGCGGGGTCAGGCTTTCCTTGACCGAAGCGGCGACCGTTTCCGAAGCCTTGTTCAGCTCGGACAGATAGGTCTCCAGAGCCGACTTGGCCCAGCTGGTTTGCAGCTCGACGGCTTCCTGCACGCTGCGCGCGCTGGTCAGCGACTTGGCGGCCGCGACGTTGTCTTCGAGGGTCTTCTTGGAGAAAGCGATCGCTTGCGAACCAAGCGTTTCCGCGCCTTTGGTGGCGGCGGTGGCCGAGGCCACGAAGGCTTCGAGGTTTTGCTTGGAAGCGGCGTTAATCTCGTTCAGGCTGGTCAACGACTTGTCGACCGCATCTTTGAAAGCTTGGCTGCTGGCGGCGGTGTACTTCTCCGCCGTAATCTTGAGGGTCTCGGCGCCGGTGGCCATGTCGGAATCTCCTGTGGGCGGTCCGGGGGTGGGAGTTTTAGGTCTCCCTGACGAATGGTTTATGCTCCATATATTGCAGTGCGTCAAGATTTTTTGTGCACTGCACAATAGCCTGATGCGCGAATTTAGGTCACTCTCCATTCGCACCCAGAGGGATTGCCTGACCGGACGTTTACCGGCAGGAAAGGGTGTTAGAGGCATGTTAAGCATATCAATTGGCGACGGTTGTCGCCGGTCATGGACGAGCATCCGCGTATGTATCAGCCCGCCCGCCGCCTGTTCGCAGCCTTTGGCCTAGGTCTCACAGCTCTCAGCAGCGCCGTCGCACTTCCTGCCGCGGCGCACGCGACCCCGGCGGGCGTGACCGAGTCGAAATATGCGGCGATGGTGATGGATGCGAGCAACGGCGAAGTGCTCTACGCCAAGAACGCCGACGCCAGGCGCTATCCAGCCTCGATCACCAAGGTGATGACCCTCTATCTGGCGTTTGAAGCCCTCTCCAACGGCCGCCTGAAGCTGGACGACCCCGTCGTGGTCTCGGCCCATGCCGCCAGCATGTCGCCCACCAAGCTTGGCGTTCCGGTCGGCCAATCGGTGACGGTCGACGAGGCCATCCGCGCGATGACCGTCCACTCGGCCAACGACATGGCCGTGGCCCTGGCGGAGAAGCTCGGCGGCAGCGAGGCGAAGTTCACCGCCCTGATGACCCTCAGAGCCCAGGAACTGGGCATGAACAACACCCACTATGTCAGCGCCTGCGGCCTGCCGGACGCACGGCAGGTGACGTCGGCCCATGATCTGGCGATCCTGGCCCGCGCCCTGATGCGCGACTATCCGCAGTATTATGGCTACTTCAGCCTCAAGTCGTTCAGCTACCACGGCCGGACCATGGTCAACACCAATCACCTCCTGAACGACATGCCGGGGGTGGACGGGATCAAGACCGGCTTCACCAACGCCTCGGGCTTCAACCTCGCCGCCTCCGCTGTCCGCGAGAACCACAGGCTGATCGTGGTGGTGCTGGGCGGCAACTCGTCGGCAGGCCGCAATCACCAGGTCGAAAACCTGCTGGACACCGGTTTCGACCTCATGCATCGGCGCGGCCAGGGCGAGAAGATCGCCGTGGCGCAGAACTTCTTCGAGCCGGGCTCGGCGCCGCAGGAATTGGCCGCCTCCTCGCCCAAGATCGTCCTGAGCGACAGTGAAGTCGCGAGCCTCCGGGCGGCCGACACCCCGGTCCAGAAGCCCCAGGTCCAGACGGCGCAGGCCCATATTTCCGCCGTCCCGGCTCAACCGCGGCTGATCCGGGTCAAGGCCGATGACGGCGACCGCCATGGCCGCCGCGGACACGGCGAATGGCGGGTGCAGGTCGGCTCCTACAAGCTGAAGAGCCAGGCCCAGGCCCAGCTTTCCAATGTCGCCCACCGCTATGGCGACACCATCGACGGCGCCCGGGGGGCGGTGACCGAAGCCGGCCGCCATGGCTACAATGTCCGCTTCACCGGCTTTTCCGCGGTCTCGGCCAAGGACGCCTGCCATCTGATGCGCCGTCACGGCCAGGCCTGCGTGGCCATGCCGCCTGAGAGCTGAGCCGCTTACGATTTCAGAAGCACATCCCGCGCGAGGTTGAGCTGGGCCGCGAGGCCCGGTGCGCCGCCCTTGTCCGGATGGACCCGCTGGATCAGCCGCGTATAGGCCGCACGGATCTCGGCCGGGCCGGCCGCCTCCCCTACGCCGAGGATATCACGGGCTTCCTGCAGGCTCATGCCGGTGCGGCCGACCGTTTGCGGCCCGGCCTGCCGCGGCCAACGCGCCGAGGCCGTCATGCCAATGGCGATCAGCGCCAACACTATGGCTGGCCAGAGGCCGCCGCGCAGCCCCTCGAAGCCGGCGGCGGCGAACAGGCCCACAGCCAGGAGCGCGCTGGCGCCGCGCCAATCCGCAAAGCGGCGCGCGATACGCCGGCCAGCCGCGCTGTAGAGCACGGCGACGAGGATCCCCCCGACGATCAGATAACCCATGGGATCAGTCTTGTGGCGCCGCGCTCAGGAAGCCGCCAGTTCCAATTCGCCGAGGTCCGACAGGCCCAGGGCCTGGAGGATCGCGCGCAGCTCCTGGCGGGCGGCGACGTGGCTCAGGGCGACCGGCACCGGGCGGACGGTCGGCGACAGGTCGGCCACGGTCAGGCCGAAGGGGAACAGCTCGCGATAGATGACCCGGTCGCGCAGGCCCGGCCCCATGCGGAAACCGACCCGCCGGGCCAGGGCGGTCATGCGCTCCTCCAGCCGCTTGCGGTTGCGCGCCTCGGTGGTCGCCAGGCGATTGCGCAGCACCACCCAGTCGATGGTCGTCCCGCGCTTGGCGGCCTTGATCTTGCGCGATTCCCACACCGTCTCGGAGTAGATGCTGGGCCGTTTCAGATCCAAGGTCACCGGATCGACCACGCCCAGGAGGTCGAAGTCGACGAAGCTGTCGTTCATGGGCGTGACGATCATGTCGGCCTGGCCGTGCGCCGCCCGCGACAGGGCCGTGTCGCCCCCGGGGGTGTCGATCAGCACGAAATCCGAGGCCAACACGGCCTCGCTGAGCGCCGCCTCGAACCGCGCCACGCCCTCGGCGGGGTCGGCGGCGGCGAGCTTGATCGGATCGTCGGCCAGGGGGTGCTCGACCGGCAAAGGCAGGTTCGCCTCAGCCGACTTGGACCAGGCGCGCCGGTTGGCGAAGAAGTGGCCCATGGACTGTTGGCGCAGGTCCAGGTCGATCACCGAGACCTTGGCCCCGCCGTGCAGCAGGGCGGCGACCACGTGGATGGCGATGGTGGACTTGCCCGCGCCGCCCTTTTCGTTGCCGATCACGATCACGCGCGACTGGGCCATCAGGGTCCCCCACGAACCACACTAACAGGTGATTAACCAGACACTGCGTCGGGCTGCGCCGTCAATGCGCAGAGAGTCGCGATCTGGGGACGAAGAACACCGTTCGTCAAGCTGAGCCGTCACCAAGCTCCGATCTCCCGCAGCCGCTGGGCCAGGTCCTGGGGCATGGCTTCGCCCGCTGCATCGTTGGCCAGGTCCGGCGGCGCGTCCTTGGCCTCGAAATAGCGCCAGCCCTGGAAGGCGCGCCGGGGCTGGGGCGCAGTCAGGACCATGGGCTCGTCCAGCAGAATGCGGCAGGGCTGCGCCCCCGACTCCAACGTATCGATGGCCAGGATCGTCTGGCGCACCAGCACCTGGCCCTTGATCACCCAATAGAGCGAGCCGCCGTCCAGGATCTCGGCGGCGCGCTTGGGGGTCTGGCGGGTCGGCACGATCGGCTGGTGGCCCTCGGCCTTGCGCTGCGCCCGCCAGGCGCGCAGATCCTCGACGCTATCGGCCCCGACACAGAGTTTGATCAGATGCAGCGGCATTGAAATTCCTTACGGTCGGCTGTCCCAGGCGGGCTTGCGCTTGCCGAGGAAGGCCGCAACGCCCTCGCGCCCCTCCTCGCCTACCCGCGCGCGGGCGATCCGCCGAGCGGTCTCGTCCATCAGGGCGCGGTCGATGGAGCGGCCCTCGACGTCGCGGACCAGTTGCTTGGCGTCGGTCATGGCGCCGGGCGCGCAGGCCATGATGTCGTCGGACAGCCTGGCCTTCACCTCGTCCAGGGCGACGCTGTCGGCCACCACCTCGCTGATCAGCCCCACCTGTCTGGCCTTCTCGGCGTCGAATACTGCGCCGGTGGCGAACAGGCTGGTGGCGGCCCGCGGCCCGATCGCGCGAACCACATAGGGGCTGATGGTGGCCGGGGTCAGGCCGAGCTTGACCTCGGAGAAGGCGAACCTGGCGTCCTGCACGGCGACGGCCATGTCGCAGGCCGCCACCAGGCCCACCCCGCCGCCGAAGGCCGAGCCTTCGACCAGGGCCACGGTCAGGACCGGGATGATGTCGAGCGCCTTCAGCATGTGGGCCAGGGCCATGGCGTCGTCGCGATTGTCCTCCTCGCTCCAGTCGGCGGCCATGCGCATCCAGTCGAGGTCGCCGCCGGCGCTGAACGACCCGCCCGCGCCGCGCAGGAACACGATCCGCACGCCCTCGGCGCCCTGCAGGGTCTCGAAGATCTCCGTCAGGGCCTGGATGGTCGGCGCGTCGAAGGCGTTGCGGCGATAGGGACGATTGAGGGTGACGGTGGCGACACCGTCGGCCGTGGCCTCCAGGGTCACCGGGGCGGAGGCGACGTCATCGCTGATCACGTTCTCGACCAGGGGGTCGCTGATGGGATTGGGCATGGCGGTCCTTTCGGCGACTCGCACGGCGCGACTCAAGCAAACCAGGAGCGCCGGCGGCCGGGTTCGAGCCTCGATCGACAACGGCCATATTCTCCTGCGGGACGCGCATCGCAAGCTGGTTCGCCGCCGACTTGCCCCGGCGCGGCCGGTCTGCGAGGTTCCCCCAGGCGAAGTTCAAGGACCCATTCTATGACCCGCGTGATTCTCGCCTTGCTGGCCTCCAGCCTCCTCGCCGCTCCCGCCCTGGCCCAGCCGGCCCTGATCACGCACTGGGACTCCAGCCAGTTGGTCAACATCCTGCAGTCTGTCGGCGCCAGCGAGATTCAGGTGGGCCAACTGGGCGGCAAGCCGGCCCTGACCGGACATTCGCGCGACGGCCTCAGCTTCGGCCTCTACGCCAAAGGCTGTGATCCGGCGACGCCGCCCGCCGCGCCGGTCTGCCACGGCATGGAGGGCGCGATCACTTATGATGCGAGCCAGAAGCCGGACCTCGCGGGCTTGGCCAACCAGCTCAACCACCAATACGCCCTAGGCAAATTCATGGCCGAGCCGGACGGCACGATCCGCGGCTCGCGCTATTTCATGCTCGACGGCGGCGTCACCGAGGACAATCTGCGCGCCGAATTGAACGGCTATTTTGCTGTCGCCGGCCTGGCCGGCCGAGCCGTCTGGCAGGCGCCGGGGCGCTGACGCGGGGGCCGCGGGGGCGGGCCCATGGTGAAAATTCCAGATAATATCGCCGAATCCGCCCTCGCCCGGCTGTTCACCGACAGCCGGCTCGACAACGAAATCACCTGGTTTTCGCTTCCCGGCGGCGCCCTGCTCTGCGAATCGGGCGACGAGGCCGACCAGCTGTTCTTCGTCCGCGCCGGGCGCCTGGCCGCCTTCCGTTACGAGGAGGGGCATGAGCCGCAGTTCCTGGGCCTGATCCGCCCCGGCGAGCCGGCCGGCGAAATGGCCATGATCGCCGGCTCGCAGCACTCGGCCAGCGTGGTCGCCCTGCGCGACAGCGAGATCCTGGCCATGCCCCGCGAGGTGTTCTTCACCGCCGCCGAGAAGGACCCGGCGGTGATGATCGAACTGGCCCGGCTGATGATCCGCCGCGCCCGCCAGACCGCGACCCGCGCCTCGACCAGCGACCCCAGCGTATTCGGCTTCGTCGGCGTCGACCGCATGATCAAGGTGCGCGATCTGGTCGAGAAGATTGCGGCGTCGATCGAGGCCCTGGGCTACAGCGTCACCACCATCGGCGAAGAGGGCCAGCACGCCCCCACCGAATGGTTCTCCAATGTCGAGGGCGCCCACGACTTCGTGCTTTATTCCGCAGAGGCCGACCAGATCGCCTGGAAACAGATCGTCGGCCGCCAGGTCGACCGGCTGTTCCGCATCGCGCGCGGCGACAAGCCCCCGCCGGCCCTGCTCGACTATTTCGCTTCACCGGCGATCGAAAAGCAGTTCCTGCTGGACCTGATCCTGATCCAGCCGCAGGGGCTGGCGATGCCGGCCGGCAGCGAGGCCTGGATGGACGCCGTGCGGCCAGCGCGACTATTCCATATGCGAGCCGGGTCGGATGCCGACATCGACCGCATCGCCCGGGTCCTGGCCGGCCGCTCTGTGGGGCTGGTGCTGTCCGGAGGCGGCGCACGGGCCTACGCCCATGTCGGCGCCATTCGCGCCTTGCGCAAGATCGGCGCGCCGATCGACTTCATCGGCGGCTCGTCCATGGGCGCTGTCATCGGCGCGGCTGCGGCCATGGGCTGGGACGACGAGGAGATCGACTGGCGCCTGCGCAAGGCCTTCGTCGAGTCCAATCCCGTAGGCGATATCGCCCTGCCCCTGATCGCCATGACCCTTGGCGAGACCGTGGGCGCGCGGCTGAAGGAGCATTTCGGCGAGCAGCAGATATCCGACCTGTGGCTGCCTTTCTTCTGCATTTCCTCCAACCTGACCTCAGGCGCGTTCCAGACCCACCGCCGCGGCCTGCTGCGCGAGGCGCTTCGAGCCTCGATCGCCATTCCGGGCCTGTTGCCCCCCGCCGTGCAGGACAACAACGTCCTGGTGGACGGGGCGGTGATGAAGAACTTCCCCACCGACGTCATGCGTGGCCTGCACCTTGGCCCCGTGGTCGGTGTGGACGTCACCCGCGGCCGCAACATCACCGCCGACCAGGTCGCCCGACCGAGCTCGGTCTGGCGCTGGTTCCTGTCAGGCCAGTGGCGCAAGGGCCCGCCGATCGTCTCCTTGCTGCTGCGTTCGGCCACGGTCTCCAGCGGCCGGGAGATCATCGCCAGCCGCGAGGCCACCGACCTCCTCGTCCTGCCCAAGATCGAGACGGTCGATCTGCGCGATTGGGAGGCCTATGACGAGGCGGCGGATGCTGGCGAAGCGGCGATGCGAGACGCCTTGGCCGCCCTCTCCCACCCCATCACCGAGCTTCGCCGCCGGGCCAGCCTGGCGGAGATCGCGGCGGCGCTGGAGGCGTGAGTCGTGCGTGGTTCGAGACGCGGACCTGCGGCCCGCTCCTCACCATGACTATGTTCTTTGAAGGCCACCAGCCACAGTCATGGTGAGGAGCCCGCAGCGCGGGCGTCTCGAACCACGCACCGCGGACGACCTATCGCCGCGCCACGATGAACATCCGCGGAAACGGAAACAGCGTCCGCCCATCCGCCCGCGCCGGCAGGGCCTCAGCCACCCTCTGGCGGTAAGTGTCCAGAAAAGCCGCCTGTGCAGCTGGATCCGGCAGGGCGTCGAGATAGGGGCGAAGGCCCGTGCCGCGCATCCAGTCCACGACCGGATCGTCGCCCTCCAGCACGTGCAGATAGGTGGTGCTCCAGATGTCGATCTCGCTGCAGACCGGGCTCAGCCAATCGAAATAGGCCGCGGCCGGAGCTACGGGGGTCGTGCCCCTGACGTTTCCGAGCAGGGGCTTCCACTCGGGCGTCTCGGCCAGGTCGCGCAGGATCACATGCCACGGCTCATGAAACGCGGTCGGCATCTGGCAGGCGAACACGCCCTCCGGCGACAAATATCCCGCCAATCGCGGAAAAAGCGCCTCATGATTCGCCGTCCATTGCAGGGCGGCGTTGGTGTAGATCAGGTCCACGGGCTGGTCGGGGGCGAAGCTTTCGATATCGCCTTGAACCCACGTCACCCGCTCCCTGCGCCGGCGCGCGGCCTCCAGCATCTGCGGGCTGGAATCCAGGCCGAACGTCTTCGCCAGGGGATGGCGCCGGGCCAGCAGGGCCGCCTGCTCGCCCGTTCCACAGCCGAGGTCCCAGGTCACCTCGGGTTCGAAACCGGACGGGATCTGCAAGAGGAGGTCCAGAGCCGGGCGGTCGCGATAGGCCTTGTAGCGCTCGTAGACGTCGGGATCCCAACTGGGCATGGCCTCAAGGCTCCTTTGACGAGACGAGCGCCCCGCAAACCAATCCACACAACCCACAGTGGGACCGATTCTGTTAGCGAAGCTCAGTTTGCATCGACGAGACCGCCCGGGGTGGGTATAGTTAAACCGTGAACGCCTGCAGTGGACAAGTCGCATGGCGCGCCAGCTTCGTTTAGAGCTTCGGCGCCCGACATCCTTTCGGCGGGAAGACTTCATCATCTCCCCGACTAACGAGCCTGTGGTCCAGGCCCTGGACGCATGGCCGAACTGGCACGCCGGCTGTCTGGCCCTGGTCGGGCCGGCCGGCTCCGGCAAAAGCCACCTCGCCCGCGGCTGGGTTCGGCGCTCCGGCGCCGCGGCGCTGGTCGCCGGGACCGATCAGCCCATGGATCTTGGCGACCTGCAGGACGGACGGCCGGTGCTGATCGAAAACGCCGACCGGGGCGTGCCGGACGAAGTCCTGTTCCACCTGATCAACCGGGCCGGCGCCGAAGGCTGCGGCCTGCTGCTCACAGCGCGGACGCCGCCCACGACGTGGCCGGCCGGACTGCCGGATCTCAGGTCCCGCCTCAACGCCCTGACCATCGCTCTGCTCCCGGAGCCCGACGACGAGGTGTTGGAGGGCGTGCTGCGCAAATTGTTCCTTGAACGGAACATAAAACCGTCCGACGAGCTGGTTTCCTATTTGATCAAGCGAATCGAACGCTCCATCCCCTATGCCGGATGGATTGTCGATCGGTTGGACGAACTGGCGGGCCCTGAACACAAGCCGGTCAGTCGGGCCCTGGCTCGCCAGATCCTGGAAAATGACGACGAAACCCTGAATTTGTTCGAGTGAAATTGCGCTGCATCAGACCTCATCAGCCATCGCACAGTAGATGAATCACTCCGAGGACCATGGCGCCGCCAGTTTTACGCGCAGCTTTTGATCGTCATTGAACTGTCAAACTGGCGCCGCCAAGCTTTGGCGACCAAAAACGATCAACGAAGGCTTGCGAGGCTCGGCCGGCTGGGCGACAAGATCCTGGCCTCAACCCGGGTATGCTCCATGACCGACACAGCCATTGAAGCTGCGATACCCGAAACATTGCCGCCGGTGCCGTCCAGCCCGGCGCTGGACGAGACGCTGCTGGCCGCGCCGGAGCGGTTTTTCAACCGCGAACTGTCGTGGCTGGCCTTCAACGAGCGGGTGATCGAGGAAAGCGAGAACCCGCGCCATCCGCTGCTGGAGCGGGTCCGCTTCCTGTCGATCTCGGCCAACAACCTTGACGAGTTCTACATGGTGCGCGTGGCCGGCCTGAAGGGCCAGGTGCGCGAGGGCGTGCGGGTGCTGAGCCAGGACGGCCTGACCCCGGCCGAACAGCTGGAACGGGTCAACGCCGCCGCCGCCCGCCTGATGGATTCGCAACAACACCGCTGGCGCGACCTCCGGTCGGAGATGCGCGAACAGGGTCTGAGCCTGATCGATCCCGGCGACGTCACCGCGCCCGAGCGCGCCTGGCTGGCGGACGTGTTCGACAACCAGTTGTTCCCGGTCCTGACCCCGCTGGCGATCGACCCGGCCCACCCGTTCCCGTTCATCCCCAACCTGGCCTTCTCGCTGGTCCTGAAGCTACGCCGCAAGAGCGACGGCCGCGCCATGTTCGCCCTGGTGCCGGTGCCAGCCCAGGTACGCCGCTTCTGGGAGTTGCCGCCGGTCCAGGGGCGCAGCCGCCGCCCCAGCCGCCGCTTCATCGCCCTCGAAGGCCTGCTGGTGCTGTTCCTGGACGCCCTGTTCCCCGGCTGCGAGGTCGAGTCCACGGGTGTGTTCCGCCTGATTCGCGACAGCGACGTCGAAATCGAGGAAGAAGCCGAAGACCTGGTCCGCGAATTCGAGGCCAGGCTGAAACAGCGTCGCCTGGGCTCGGTGGTGCGCATCGAGCTCGAATCCCTGATGTCGGACGAGCTGCGCACCTTCATCGCCACCAACCTGCGCGCCGGACCCGACGAGATCGTCATCATCGACGGCATGCTGGATCTGGCCAGCCTGGGCCAGCTGATCCCGGCCGACCGGCCCGACCTGAAGTTCAAGTCGTTCGAGCCGCGCTTTCCCGAGCGCATCCGCGACCACGGCGGCGACTGCTTCGCCGCCATCCGCGAAAAGGACATCTTGGTCCACCACCCGTTCGAGAGCTTCGACGTGGTGGTCCAGTTCCTGCGCCAGGCGGCCCGCGACCCCAATGTGCTGGCGATCAAGCAGACCCTCTACCGCACCTCCAAGGACAGCCCGATCGTCGCCGCCCTGATCGAGGCGGCCGACAACGGCAAGAACGTCACCGCCCTGGTGGAGATCAAGGCCCGCTTCGACGAGGAAGCCAACCTGAAATGGGCCCGCGACCTGGAGCGCGCGGGTGTGCACGTGGTCTACGGCTTCGTCGAGTACAAGACCCACGCCAAGCTTTCGATCGTGGTGCGGCGCGAGGGCGAGGCGCTCAAGGCCTACTGTCACTTCGGCACCGGCAACTACCATCCGCAGACGGCGAAGATCTATACCGACCTGTCGCTGTTCACCTGCGATCACCAGCTGGGCCGCGACTCGGGCAAGCTGTTCAACTTCATCACCGGCTACGCCATGCCGGAAAAGCTGGACAAGCTGTCCTTCTCGCCGGTGACCTTGAAGGCCGAGCTGTTGCGCCTGATCGCCCAGGAGGCCGAAAACGCCAAGGCCGGCAAGCCGGCCGCCATCTGGGCCAAGCTGAACGCCCTGGTCGACCCGGTGGTGATCGACGCCCTTTACCGCGCCAGCCAGGCGGGCGTCCGGATCGAGCTGGTGGTGCGCGGCATCTGCTGCCTGCGGCCCAGCGTGCCGGGGTTGTCGGACAATATCCGCGTGAAGAGCATCGTCGGCCGCTTCCTGGAACACACCCGCATCGTCGCCTTCGCCAATGGGGAACATATGCCGAGCCCCGCCTCGCGAGTCTTCATCTCCTCGGCCGACTGGATGCCGCGCAACCTGGACCGCCGGGTGGAATCCCTGGTGCCGGTGGAAAACCCGACCGTGCACGAGCAGGTTCTGTCCCAGATCATGGTCGCCAACATCAATGATGTCGCAGCCAGCTGGAATCTGGACGGGAAGGGCGTATACAGCCGGGCCAGGGGTTGGACCCACAAGGCGGCCTTCTCCGCCCATCAGTATTTCATGACCAATCCCAGCCTCTCGGGGCGTGGTCACAAGGTCAAGGATTTGCCGCGCGCTTTCGAACATGTCGACGCACGAGGATAGGGTCGAGCACGACGCCGCCGGCATCGATATCGGCTCCAATTCGATCCGCCTGGTGATCTATCGCCTGGACGGACGGGCGATCTGGACCGTGTTCAATGAAAAGGTGCTGGCCGGGCTCGGTCGCGAGGTGATCCACACCGGCCGGCTGGCTCCCGACGGGGTAGAGGCGGGCCTGGGCGCCTTGCGCCGGTTCAAGGCCGTGCTCGAAGCCGCCCGTCCGGCCACGGTCCAGGTGGTCGCCACCGCCGCCGTACGCGAGGCCAGCGACGGCCCGGCCTTTGTCGACAAGGTCCGCGAGGCCACGGGCCTTACCGTCCGGGTGCTGACCGGCGAGGAAGAGGCCCGGTTCGCCGCCCTGGGAGTCCTGGCCGGCGCGCCGGACGCCCAGGGCCTGGTCGGCGACCTCGGCGGATCCAGTCTGGAGTTGACTCCGATCGCCGCCGGCGCGCCTGCAAGGGGCGTGACCCTGCCGCTTGGGCCCTTCGCGCTGCGGGGGCCGGACGGCTTCGACCTGGAGCGGACCCGGGCGCGGGTCGGCCGAGTCCTCGCTCGTTACGAATCGCGCGCGCCCATAGGGACCCTCTATGCCGTCGGCGGCGGCTGGCGGAACCTCGCCCTGCTGCAGATGCGCATCGCCACCTACCCGCTGCGGATCGTGCATCAGTACGAGATCACCGGCGCCGAGGCGCTGGAGGCGTCCCGCTTCATCGCCCGCCAGTCGCGCAGTTCCCTGGAGCGCATCGAGGGTGTCTCCAAGCGCCGGCTCGACACTATCCCCTTCGCCGCCGTGGTGATGGAGGGCCTGATCGAGCGTCTGGGCGTCGAGCGGATTTCGATCTCGGCCTATGGCGTGCGCGAAGGCCTGTTGTTCGACGCCATGGGCGCGACCCTGCGCGCCCAGGACCCGCTGATCGCCGGCGCCGTGGCCCTCGGCGCGCGGTCAGGCCTGGGCGAAGACCTCGGCCCGGCGCTCGAGGCCTGGCTGCGGCCGTTGTTCGAGGCCCTGCCCCCGGTGTTCCAACAGCGCGACCCGACGCTGATCGCCGCCGCCTGCCGCCTGGCCGATCTCGGCGCGAGGCTGCACCCCGACCACCGCGCCGACCTGGTGTTCGAGCAGGTGCTGCGCGCCCCCATCGCCGGCCTGAGCCACGCTGAGCGCGCCTTCCTGGCGGTGGCTCTGTTCGCCCGGCATACGGCCGCCACCGGAACCCCGGAGCGCAACGCCATTTCACGCCTTTTGTCCCCCGAACGCATGGCCCGCGCCCGCGCCCTCGGCGCCGCCATGCGCCTGGGCTGTGACCTCTCCGGCCGCAGCCCGGCCCTCCTGGGCCGCTCCGGCCTTGTGGTCGAGGACGAGGCCGTGGTCCTGACCGCCGACGCCGGCTGGGCCGACATGCTCCTGGGCGAACAGACCGCCAAACGCGCCAGCACCCTGGCGGATACGCTGGACCTGGGGCTGAGGATGGGGCGGTAGCCCTACCCCGCCGCGGCCCGCGGCGCCCGGCGCACCTCGACCACCCGCACCCGGGTTCCGTCCAACACCAGGGCCAGTTCGCCGCGTTTGAGCCTCAGGGCGTCCTCGCCGAAGGCTTCGCGGCGCCAGCCGTGCAGGGCGGCGGTGTCGGCGTGGTCGTCATTGGCGATCTTTTCCAGGTCGGCGACCGTGGCGATTAGCTTTGAGGCGACGCCGGCGTCCTCCGCCCGCGCCTTCAAAAGCACCTTCAGCAGTTCGACCACCGCGGCCGAAGCGGGGTTCGGCGGCGCGCCGTTGCGCTCGATCTTGGGCGCATAGCCTTCGGGGTCCTTCAGGGCGGTGCGGATCACCTCGATCAGCTCCGGCCCGAACCGGGAACCGGCGAAGCCCTTCTGCAACGCGCGCAGCCGGTTCAGGCCCTCCGCGTCGGTCGGGGCCTGGTTGGCGATCTCGTCGATCACGTCGTCCTTGAAGATCCGGCCGCGCGGCTGGTCGCGCGTCTGGGCCGTGCGCTCGCGCCAGGCGGCGACGGCGCGGAACACCGCCAGGTATTTGGCCGAAGTCTTGCGCGGCTTCAGCCGCCGCCAGGCGTTCTCCGGATCAGTGTCGTAAAGGGCCGGATCGGTGACCTGGGCCATCTCCTCCTTCACCCAGGCCAGGCGCCCGGCCTTCTCCAGCCGCTCGCGCAGGATCGGATAGAGGTCGGCCAAGTGCGTCACGTCCGCCAGGGCGTAGTCCAGCTGGGCCTCGCTCAGCGGCCGGCGCGCCCAGTCGGTGAAGCGGCTGGACTTGTCCAGGTCGATGCGCAGCATCTGGCGCACCAGGGCGTCATAGGCGATCTGCTCGCCAAAGCCCGCGGCCATGCCGGCGATCTGGGTGTCGAACAGGGGCATGGGGATCACGCCCAGATTGTTGAAGATCTCCACGTCCTGGCGGGCGGCGTGGAACACCTTTTCGATTCGCTCGTCGGCGAGCAGGGTCAGGAGCGGCGCGAGGTCGATCCCCTCGGCCAGGGGGTCGATCACCGCGCTGTCGCTGGGACTGGCGACCTGGATCAGGCAAAGCCTGGGCCAGTAGGTGGTTTCGCGCATGAACTCAGTGTCGACGGCGATGAAGGGATCTTTGGCGATCCGGTCGCAGAAGGCCTGCAATTGCGCTGTGGTCGTAATCGGTGTCATTGGATAGCTATAGCCTGACGCGGCGTCCCTTGGGCAAGCGCTCATGCGCCGCAAACTGGCATATCGGCCCAGGAAAGCCCGTTTCGCGGGCCGCCCTGCCGGTGGAGTTCAACACGAAGCGGGCCCGACCATCCAGTCGGCCCGAAGGATAGTCTTGAGAATGACCGATCGGCCCAACGGCCTGACCTATGCCGCGGCCGGCGTTGATATCGACGCTGGCGAAGCCCTCGTGGAAGCCATCAAGCCCCTGGCCAAGTCCACGCGCCGGCCCGGCGCGGATGCGGCCCTGGGCGGATTCGGCGCCCTGTTCGACCTGAAGGCGGCGGGTTTTTCCGATCCCCTGATCGTCTCCACCACCGACGGCGTCGGCACCAAGCTGAAGATCGCCATCGAAAGCGGCCATCATGACACGGTGGGCGTCGACCTGGTGGCCATGTGCGTCAACGACCTGTTGGCCCAGGGCGCCGAGCCCCTGATGTTCCTCGACTACTACGCCACCGGCCGGCTGGATGTGGAGATCGCACGGCGCGTGGTGGCCGGCATCGCCGAGGGCTGCCGCCAGGCCGGCGCGGCCCTGGTGGGCGGCGAGACCGCGGAAATGCCGGGCATGTATGGCGACGGCGACTATGACCTGGCCGGCTTTTCCGTCGGCGCGGTGGAGCGGGACGCGGTGCTGCCCCGGCTCTCGACCCAGGCGCCGGGGGACCTTCTGGTCGGCGTCGGCTCGTCGGGGCCGCATTCCAACGGCTATTCCCTGATCCGCAAGATCGTCGAGCGGTCGGGCCTGGCCTGGGACGCGCCGGCGCCCTTCGAGCCGGGGGTCAGCCTTGGCGAGGCGCTGATGGCCCCGACGCGGATCTACATCAAAAGCGTGCTGCCGCTGATCAAGGCTGGCCTGGTGGAGGCCGGCGCCCACATCACCGGCGGCGGCCTGATCGAAAACCCGCCGCGCGCCATAGCCGACGGCCTTGAGCCGCGCTTCGACTGGGACGCCTGGCCCCTGCCCCCCGTGTTCGCCTGGCTGCAGCAGGCAGGCGGCGTGGCCGACCATGAGCTGCGCCGCACCTTCAATTGCGGTGTGGGCTTCGTGCTCATCGTCAAGCCGCGTCATGTGGAGGCGGTGCTGGCAGGCTTGCTGGAAGCGGGCGAGACCGCCTTCGTCTGCGGCCAGCTGGCCAAGGCCGGCGCCTGACCCGACCCATGCGCAAACGTGTCGGCATCCTCATTTCGGGCCGCGGCAGCGACGCCATGGCCCTGATTCGCGCCGCCCAGGACGCTGACTATCCGGCCGAAATCGCCCTGGTGCTGTCCAACCGGCCCGAGGCGCCAGGCCTGGAGAAGGCGGCGGCGGAGGGCATCGAGGCTCGGGCCATCGATCATCGTCCCTTCGGCAAGAACCGGGAAGCGCACGAGCGGGTGGTCGATGCGGCCCTGCGCGAAGCGGGCGTCGAGTTCGTCGCCCTGGCCGGCTACATGCGCATCCTGACGCCGTTCCTGGTCGAGGCCTGGTCCGGCCGGATGATCAATGTGCACCCCGCCCTCCTGCCCGCCTTCACGGGCCTCGACACCCACCAGCGCGCCCTCGACGCCGGCGTCAAGCTGCATGGGTGCAGCGTGCATTGGGTGACCCACGGGGTCGACGAAGGCCCCCTGATCGGCCAGGCGGCCGTGCCGGTGCTGCCGGACGACGACGAAGAGCGCCTGGCCGCGCGGGTGCTGGCCGCCGAGCACCGGCTCTATCCGGTATGCCTCGCCGCCGCCGTGACCGGCGCCGCAGCCGCGCCGCAGCCCGACGCGGTGTTGGCCAATCCGCCCTTCGCCTGAGCGGTGACGCTCTCCGCCGACCAGCGCCTGGCCGACGCCTTCGCCCGCCACCGCGCCGGCCGCCTGGATGAAGCCGCGGCTCAGTACGGCCAGATCCTGAGCGAGCAGCCGGACAACGCCGACGCCTTGCACCTGCTGGGCGTGGTCGAACAGCAGCTAGGGCGACTGGAGGCCAGCGTCGCCCTGATCGGCCGGGCCCTGGCGCTCAAGGCCGACGCCAGCTTCGCCAGCAACCTCGCCAACGGCCTGTTGAACCTCCGCCGCTTCGCCGAGGCCGAACAGGCCTGTCGCCTCGCCCTGTCGCTCGACGCCCGCCTGGCCATGGCTCACGGCAATCTGGGCGTCGCCCTGCAGGCCCAAGGAAGGATGGCGGAGGCGGCGGAGGCCCTGCGCACGGCGATGCGGCTCGATCCTGCCCGCCCCGAGCCCCAGGCCAGCCTGGGCGCGGTGCTGCTGGAACTCGGCCAGCGCGACGAAGCCATCGCAGTCCTGCGCGCGCTGCTCGCAACCCAGCCGGCCAACGCCATGGCCGAATACAACCTCGCCAACGCCATCGCCGCCAACCAGACGCCGACCAACCTGGCCGAAGCCCTGGCCCACTACGACCGCGCCATCGCCCTGCATCCGCGCTACGCCGAAGCTCACGCCAACCGCGCGGCGATCCTGCGGCGGCTGGAGCGCTATGACGAGGCGGAAGCAGGCTTCAAAACCGCGCTGGCGCTCAATCCCAATTCCGCCCTGGCCCACTACAACCTCGGCCTGCTGCTCGGCGAGCAGGACCGCCCGGCGGAGGCCCTGGCGGCGCACGAGCGGGCCATGGCCCTCGCCCCGGACCTGGCCCAGGCCCACTCCCACCGCGGCAACATGCTGAGCGCCCTGCATCGGCACGACGAGGCCATGGCGGCGCACCAGAAGGCCCTGAGCCTGTCGCCCGACGACGCCCTGCTGCACCACAATCTTGGCCTTTCCCTCGGCCACGAGATGCTGAACCACGAGGCCGCCGCCGCCCAGACCCGCGCCATCGCCCTCGACCCCGGCTACGCCCCCGCCCACGCCGCCTTGGCCGGGATCCTGGCCGAACTCGATCGGCCGGACGAAGCCCTGGCCGAGGCCCGCCAGGCCCTCGCCCTCGAGCCGGACCTGGCGCTCGGTCACTCCGCCCTGGGCCAGGCCCTGTTGGCCAGGGGCGATTTCACGG